>Ga0194133_10006466_pt1 | contig 14404 bp, 12 predicted proteins | sample TA2KigOf40mmetaG_FD_155448 | JGI IMG/M metagenome (GOLD analysis project Ga0194133, IMG submission 155448) | Freshwater microbial communities from Lake Tanganyika, Tanzania - TA2015055 Kigoma Offshore 40m | ecosystem: Environmental > Aquatic > Freshwater > Lake | place: Tanzania: Lake...
AAGTCTGAACCCCAAGGCTCAGGCGGTTGATTCCCGCAGCCTCGAAGGCCTTGAAGCGCTCCACCTCAAAACTGCCAGGGTTGGCCTCCATCGTAACTTCGGCGGCTCCCTGCAGGCGCAGACGACTGCGCACCGCCTCGAGCAGGCGCGCCACCGCCTCTGGAGCGAACAGACTCGGCGTACCGCCGCCAAGGAAGATCGTCTGGACGGTTCGGCCCCAGACGGCCGGAAGGCTCCCCTCGAGGTCGGCGATCAAGGCATCCACGTAGCGATCGAAGAGTCCCGAATCCTCCGAGGCGGACTGCAATGCATGTGAATTGAAATCGCAATACGGACACTTCCGGATGCACCAGGGCAAATGAATGTAGAGGCCGAGTGGTGGCGGAAAAGGCAAGGCCTGCGCGCGAATGCTCCTCGGGTCCACCGGCACCACTAGCTCCGCCGGCTCCACCGGCATCACTGGCTTCACCAGCTCCGCCGGCCTCTCTAGCTTCACCGGCTTCACCAGATCCGCCGGCTTCTCCAGCTTCACCGGCTTCTCCCCAATCTCAGCCCCCTCCCCCTTCTCCCCCTTCTCCCCCATGGATCGACCAAGGCCTCGACTCCGACTGCGCAGGCGCCTCCCCGTGCTTCGGTCGCATCGGTCGCATCGGCCGCACCGGTGGAAAACCCAAGGAGCCCCGCTTCACCGAGCGCGCTCATCAGCTGCCGGGTTGCGCGCCCACGATGGCTCACGCGGTTCTTTGCCTCCGCATCCAGCTGCGCGGCGCTCAGCACCTGGCCATGCGGCTGGAAATGGGCGTCGTAACCGAAGCCGCCCTCACCGCGAGGCTCGGCAAGCCAGCGACCACGCCAGAGTGCCTGGGCAACAAGAGGCATAGGGTCGTCGGCGCGGCGCAGAAACACGAGACAGCAAAAGTAGACCGCCTCCGAGCTTCGACCTGCAAGCTGTTGATTCACCGTGTAGTTATTGGCACGATCACCTTGCCCCCCCTGGTGGATCGCCGCCCATCGGGCCGAATGCACGCCAGGCTGATCGTTGAGCGCGGCAAGACAGATGCCCGAGTCGTCTGCGAGCGCCGCCAGACCCGAACCTGCACTCGCATGCCGGGCCTTGTGCAGCGCATTCTCGAGAAAGCTCGCATACGGCTCCTCCGGCGGCGCAATACCCAGAGCCTGCTGGCTCACCACCTGGAGGCCATAGACTGCGAAAAGCGCTTCAAACTCGCGAAGCTTTCCGGCATTTGCGGAAGCAAGCACAAGTTGCCTCATGCGCGGTCTGGCCTTTCCCGGGCCATGGCGGAGCGCTGCGCCTCAACGAGCGCACGGATCCCGCCCTGAGCGAGATCCAGCATCCGGTCAGCCTCCTGCCGGCTGAACGGGACGCCCTCGGCAGTCCCCTGCAATTCCACAATGCCACCGTCGGCCGACATCACGACGTTCATGTCGGTATCGCAGGCCGAATCCTCCGCGTAGTCGAGGTCGAGCACCACGGCGCCGCCCGCAATCCCGACGCTCACTGCAGCAACCCACTGCTTGAGTGCGTCGCTGCGAAGCTTGCTGCGCTGCTGCATCCATTCCAGTGCGTCGGCCAGTGCAAGGCAGGCCGCAGTAATCGAAGCGCAGCGGGTGCCTCCGTCGGCCTGCAACACGTCGCAATCGAGCACGATCGTGTGCTCGCCGAGCGCCGCAAGGTCGGTCACCGCGCGCAGACTGCGGCCAATCAGCCGCTGGATCTCCTGTGTACGCCCCGACTGCCGGCCACGCGCGGCCTCACGATCGCCGCGGGTGTGCGTTGCCCGGGGAAGCATGCCGTACTCGGCGGTCACCCAGCCCTGGCCGCGACCACGCAGAAAACCCGGCACTTTCGCCTCAACGCTTGCGGTGCAGAGCACCTGCGTGTGACCAATATGGATCAGTGCAGAGCCCTCCGCGTGCCTTGACACGCCGCGCCGAAGGTCCAGGTTTCTCAACTGATCGTTGCGTCGCCCATCGCTTCGACTCCGGGGAATTCCGGCCACCCGATGGTCCATTCACTCCTCCCGCTGGTCCTCTGAGCGCAGCGCCTCACCCGCAACGAAGCCGCCATGGCGCGGCAGCCACCGATCCGAGGCAAAATTCCTGCATAATCGCACGAATGCGCGGGAACCCTCTGCCGTCCCGGTCCATTGGAAGGCAACCCCTTGCCGTCCCGGTCCATCGGAAGGCAACCCCTTGCCGTCCCGGTCCATCGGAAGGCAACCCTCTGCCGTCCCGGTCCATCGGAAGGCGGCCTCGCTGTTGTCCCAGTCAACCCGAGTGCCGGCGGAGGTCCACCAAGTGTCAGTCCCGCCCATTGCATGAAGCACCCCCCACAGCAACCGCCCGTCTACGGGGCTGAAACCTCCGAGGCCACGTCCCGCCCACTCGAAGGCGGCACCATCGCCACGGTCGCAGGGAAGGACCGGGGTCATCAACAGGGCCACGGACTGGGTCAAGGGCAGAGCCAGGGCAAGGAACCGGATTTGGTCCCGGGCCACTGCCACAGCATGACCGGATTCGGCAGTGCCAGCGAGCGCTGGGAAGGGTGGTCGATCCTCGTCGACGCCCGCAGTGTCAACGGTCGCTTCGTCGACTTTTCCCTCCGCTGCCCAGATGAGGTGCGGGCACTCGAACCCGTCCTCCGGGAAGCGGTGAGCAGGGTAGTGCATCGTGGCAAAGTGGAGATGCGCATCACGCTGCGCCGCGACAGCAACACGCCTGCGCCGCTCAGCATCAACCTGGCCGCAATCACGCAACTGCACCACCTGATCAACCAGCTGCCATGGGACATGACCGAGCACCGTGCGCCGGCACCGCTCGAACTGCTGCGCTTTCCGGGCGTGCTCAACGAGACGAACGACACCGACCAGCACGCCCTGCTCGAACGCGTGGCAGCTTGTGCACAGCAGGCGCTGGAGTCGCTTCGACAGGCCCGACGCGACGAAGGGCTGAAGATCGATCAGTTTCTGCGCGAACGTCTGCGCTGGATGAGTGCAGCGCTGGCGGAACTTCAGCAGTGCGCCCGGGAGTTCAGCGCCTCCTACGAGCGACGCCTCCGCGAGCGGATCACGCTCGTTGCCGAGGAAGCCGCAAGAGCGCTGAACCCCACGGAGTTCGCCCAGCGCATTGCGCTCGAGGTCAGCATCCACGGTATGCGCATCGACATCGCCGAAGAAATCTCGCGGCTCCAGAGCCACCTCGAGGAAGTGCTGGGGGTCCTCGCGCGCGGGGGGGCCTGCGGTAAACGGCTCGACTTTCTCATGCAGGAGCTGCACCGCGAGGCCAACACGATCGGTTCCAAGTCTTCCACGCTGAAACAGTCCCATGCTTCGATTGATCTCAAGGTGTGGATCGAGCAGATGCGCGAGCAGGTCCAGAACATCGAATGATGTCCGGCCTCGAATCCCTCCCCAAGGCCTCCCTGTTCGTTGTCGTGGCACCTTCGGGTGCGGGCAAGACCACGCTGGTTCGCGCGCTCCTGCGCTCGCGACCGACCCTTTGCCTGTCGATCTCCACCACCACGCGCCTTGCGCGTCCGGCTGAACGCGAGGGTGTCGACTACTACTTCGTATCCCGCAGCCGTTTCGAGCACATGCGCGACGAGGGCTGCTTTCTCGAGTGGGCTGAAGTACACGGCAACTACTACGGCACGAGCCGCGCCGTGGTCATGGCCGCGCTGACTGGCGGGAACGACCTGCTCCTTGAAATCGACTGCCAGGGGGCTGCGCAGGTCCGATCGCTCTTTCAGGACGCGATCACCATCTTCGTCGCCCCCCCTTCGGTGGATGCCTTGCGCGAGCGTCTGCAGGGCCGCGCCCAGGACGATCCCGAAACGATCGAGCGGCGCATCCGGGGAGCGCAAGGCGAGCTGGCCCGCGCACACGAGGCCGACTATCTGATCATCAACGACGACTTCGACAGAGCGCTCCGGGAGTTGACGCTGATCGTTGACACTGCAGCCCTCAGGTACCGGCTGCGCTACGCGCAAAGTCCCGCGCTTGCCCATGCCCTGCGCCTGCAGCCCGGATCCACACCGATCCCTTACACTTCCGCTCAACGTCGGCGCGACTGAAGAGCGCGCAACGAGGCCACCGGAGAACACAGCATGGCACGAATCACCGTCGAGGACTGTCTCAAACACATTCCCAACCGTTTCGAACTCACGCTTGCGGCCACCTACCGGGCGCGCATGCTTGCCCAGGGGCATGCTCCCAGGATCGAAACCAAGGACAAGCCCACGGTTGCCGCACTGCGCGAGATTGCCCTGGAAAAGGTCGGCCGCGAGATGCTTCGACGTGTCCCAACCTGAACTCCGTTCTCACACTGCAAACCCTACGCAGGTTCACAGTTCCGCGCCACAGGACGCGCCCGACGGCAGTTGGCCCCCGAACACTGCAACGCGTCTGCCGGACCAGCGTTCCCACGCTCCTGGTGCACCCACGCTCAGCAGCCCCGGCTCGGATTCCGCCAAAACCGCGGCCCGCCGCCGGTCTCGACATGGCGCGGTCATTGATCCGGCTGCCAAAGCTGCACCCGCGTCCGAGCGCAGCCCAGACTGGGGTCTGAGCGAGGAAGGGTTCTTCCTTGCCCCAGACCTCAAGGCCACTGCCTCGATCGGATCGCTCAGCGAAAAGCTGAGCGGGTACCTCCCTGCCGCAGACCTGCGCAAGGTCCGTGAGGCCTACCGTTTCGCCGACGAAGCGCACCTTGGGCAGTTCCGCAGCAGCGGGGAACCATACATCTCCCACCCGGTTGCGGTTGCCGAACTCTGCGCCGGTTGGCGGCTCGATGCCGACGCCCTCATCGCCGCCCTGCTTCACGACACGCTGGAAGACAGCGGGCTGCGCAAGGATCAACTCACCGAGCGCTTTGGCGCTCAGGTCGCCGACCTCGTCGACGGACTGTCCAAGCTCGACCGCATGGAGTTCGCAACCCGTGCGCATGCCCAGGCTGAATCCTTTCGCAAGATGCTGCTTGCCATGGCGCGGGATGTGCGTGTCATCCTGATCAAGCTGGCCGACCGGCTCCACAACATGCGCACGCTTGATGCGGTGTCGCCCGACAAGGCCAGGCGAACCGCTGACGAGACCCTGGAAATCTACGCCCCGATCGCCAATCGACTCGGCTTGCACAGCATCTTTCTCGAAATGCTCGACCTGAGTTTTCGCCACCAGTACCCGCGCCGTTACCAGATACTGCGCAAGGCAGTCCTTGCTGCGCGGGGAAACCGTCGCGAGGTCCTCAGCAGGATTCTCGAGGGCACCAGGCGCGCGTTACCCGAGTGGGGCGTTCAAGGCGAGATTTCCGGGCGCGAAAAATCGCTCTACGGGATCTATCGCAAGATGAAGGACAAGCACCTGAGCTTCTCGCAGGTCCTCGACATCTATGGCTTCCGCCTCGTCGTCGACAACGTGGGGGACTGCTACAAGGCGCTGGGCGCGCTCCACGCGACCTTCAAGCCGGTGCTGGGTCGGTTCAAGGACTACATCGCGATTCCGAAAGTCAACGGCTACCAGTCGATTCACACCACGCTCATCGGTCCTTTCGGCACCCCGATCGAATTCCAGATCCGCACCCGCGAGATGCAGCGCATTGCTGAAACCGGTGTGGCCTCCCACTGGCTCTACAAGGCCAGGCACGAGAGCTTCTCGGACTTGCAGCGGCAGACGCACCAGTGGCTCAAGTCGCTTCTCGACATCCAGAGCAATACCGGCGACCCCCTTGAATTCATTGAGCATGTCAAGGTCGACCTTTTCCCGGATTCGGTCTACATCTTCACCCCGAAGGGTCAGATCAAGGCGCTGCCGAAGGGCTCGACGGTTGTCGACTTTGCGTATTCGGTCCACACCGACATTGGCAACTTCGCGGTGGGGGCACTGGTGAATGGAGAGGTTGCGCCGCTGAGCACGGTTCTCCGGAGCGGAGACCGGATCCACGTCAACACCGACCCTGCTTCCCGGCCCGACCCGGTGTGGCTCACCTTCGTGCGGACCGGCAAGGCGCGCGCCGAAATCCGCCACTACCTGCGCACCATGAACCATCGCGAATCCATCGATCTCGGGCGACGGCTGCTCGAGCACTCGATGCAGGCTCTCAAGCTTTCCCTGGACGAGATCGACCCTTCGGCGCTTGAGCAGGGCGCGCGCGACGTGGGCGCACAAGACCTCGACGAACTCTACGCGAAGGTTGGTCTGGGAATCCAGCTCGCGCCTGCGGTGGCACGCAGCATCGCCCTCATGGCGGGCCACCGCGGTGCAACCGCAGCAATGCTTGCCGCGGCCAACGCCGCACCGATCGAAGTGCACGGCACAGAAGGCTCAGCGCTGAGCTTCTCCGCGTGCTGTCACCCGATTCCGGGCGACACCATCCTCGGGCACCTCCGGGGAGGCCACGGGCTCGTGATCCATCGCAGCGACTGCGGTGTTGCCATCCGCTCGCGGGTGAAGGACAGCGAGCGCTGGGTCGACGCCGAATGGGCTGAACCGATCAGCGGCCTCTTCCGGACCGAGGTGCGGGCAACGGTGCATGACGGACGCGGCGTGCTCGGCAAGGTTGCGGCCGAGATAGCCTCCGAGGACATCAACATCTCGCAGGTCAACACCGAATCCACCTCGGACGGCATGGCAACGATGCACTTCACGGTCAATGTGCTCAACCGCGTGCAACTCGCCAACCTTCTGAGGCGCCTGCGCAAGCTGCCGGAGGTTGCTCGCGTTGAGCGTAGTTGAGCCGCAGGCGCCCGCGGGCTCACCCTCCTGGTTTGCCGGGGCTCGCACCTGTCGGGTGCCGCCGAGCCTCCGAAACCGGCAACGCCGACTCAGGCCACTGCCCGCGTAGTCCACTCCCTCCGAAACCGGCAACGCCGACTCAGGCCACTGCCCGCGTAGTCCACGCATAGTCGACATCGAGAATCTCGAGTTCGATCGGACCCGCAGGACTGTGGAGCGTGACCACATCTCCCCGAACGGCCCTGAGAAGCGCCCTTGCGATTGGCGAGATCCAGCTCACATGCCGCCGTCCGGGATCGACTTCGTCAACCCCCACGATCGTGACCTCCTCCTCGCAAGCTCCTTCGCGCAAGTACTTCACACAGGCGCCAAAGTAAACCCTTTCGTTTCCGAGTTGACACGCCGGATCGACAACCTCGGCCGCGTCGAGCCGCTTTCCGAGAAAGCGTATCCTGCGGTCGATCTCCCTCAGCCTGCGCTTGCCGTAGATGTAATCACCGTTTTCAGACCGATCGCCGTTCGAAGCAGCCCAGGCCACCACCCTCACCACCTCCGGCCGTACCCGATCGATGAGTTCAAGGAGCTCGGCCTTGAGCCGCGCGTGCCCCTGAGGCGTCATGTAGTTCTTTGACCCTCCCGGCAGTCCTCCGCCGGGCGTGTCGTCTTCGGGCTCGGCACCAAGCGCCTCGCCATCGGCCTCCCTCACGAAAGCCTTGTTCATACTGCCCCGCCCTCCTACCCACTCACCATTGCGTCGCCCCTACCCCGGAGGTCTCCAGAGTCATCCCTCGTTTCTGTCCTGTTGGATGCAACACTGCGTCACAGCCCACCCACCTGCATGCTTTCCAGCAAGATCGACCCGCTTCGCTTCGTGCCTCGCTGGATCTCGTCGGCCCCAACGGCAACGATCTGGCTGAACATTTCCCGCAAGTTTCCGGCGATCGTGATTTCTTCCACCGGAAACTGGATCTCGCCTCCTTCCACCCAGAATCCGCTTGCGCCGCGCGAGTAGTCGCCGGTAACGTAGTTGACATCGCTGCCGAGGACGTCGGTCAGAAAAAGACCGCGATGCAGGCGACGAAGCATCTTCGGCAGATCGTCGGCCCGACGTGTCCTTGTGCTGCTGATCCGCATGGCATGACTGCCCCCGGCATTTCCAGTGGTCTGCATCCCGAGCTTGCGCGCTGTGTAGGTTGAGAGGAAGTAGCCTTCGATCACTCCGTTGCGTACGATCCGGCGCTTTCTCGTGCGCACGCCCTCGTCGTCGAAACTTGAACTGCCGAACTCGCGCATGCGCGTCGGGTCGTCGTCCACCTGAACATGCGCTGGAAAGATCTGTTTGCCAAGTGAATCCACGAGAAACGACGCCTGCCGGTAAAGCGTGCCCCCCGAGATGGCGTGCGCCAGATTTCCGAGCAGTCCGCAGGCGAGCGGCGCTTCGAAAAGGACCGGAACCTTCTCGGTCGGGATCGGCCGCGCACCGAGCCTCGCAAGCGTACGCTGCGCCGCGTAGCGCCCAATCGCTTCGGCGCCGGCCAGTTCCCCCGCAGCGCGCTTGCTCACATACCAGGCGTCGCGCTGCATGCTGCCGCGCTGCTTGGCAATCGGCGCAACGCCGAGCGAGTGGCGCGAAAAGGGGTAGCCCCCCATGAATCCAGCTGAATTCGCGGCCAGGAAGTGCCCCGACGAGGTGCTCACCGAAGCGCCTTCGCTGTTGCGGATCGCGCGATCAACCTCAAAAGCCGCGGTCTCACACCGCAGGGCGAGAGCCTTGGCCTCATCCACGCTCAGGTCCCACGGGTGGTAGAGATCGAGGTCCCTGATGTGCTGCGCCTGGGCGAGCGTGTCGGCTTCGGGCAGGCCCGCGGCCGCATCATCACCGGTGTACCGGGCAATGTCGTAGGCGGCACGGACGGTCTGCTCGAGCGCCTGAGAGGAGAAATCGCCGGTGCTCGCATGTCCTTTGCGCTTTCCCAGGTAGACCGTGACGCCAAGGCTCTTGTCGCGCGTCTGCTCAACGGTTTCGAGCTTGCGCATCCGCACATTCACAGTAAGTCCGTAACTCTCCGTGAGATCGACCGCGCAGTCGCTCGCTCCAAGTCCGCGGGCCATCGCCAGCGCATCACCTGCGAGACTCTCGAACTCGTCCTTCGTGTACTGGAACACTTCGGGTTCTCCCTCTTCCTTCCATGGTCAATGGGCCGCCGATCGCCGCGCGGTCGGCAAAGAGCGGGCGGCGCGGCAATCGAAACGCCTCGGCTTCGATGAAAAGTCCTGCCCGAGGCCTGTTAACGTTGGCTGCGAGGTTTCGGCAAGGTTTCGGCGTGGTCGACCAAGCCGATGATCCTTCCAGGATCAACGTCAACAAACAGCCACCCGAGGATATCCCAAGGGCCCGCCAACTGAAGACCTCCGCCGCATGAGCATCGAAGCTCCGAAGCTGATCACACCCAGCATAGCCTGCCTGCCGAGGACCGCCGCATGACCATCGAAGCTCCGAAGCTGATCACACCCAGCATAGCCTGCCTGCCGAGGACCGCCGCATGAGCATCGAAGGTTGGAATCCGGTCAAGCCCAGCAAAACCTTCCGCAAGGCTGCGATGCATGCGCTTCAGGATCTCGGTGCGCGCATCGTGGAACTCCGAGAGGAGCAGATCCGCAGGCTGGGGTTGCCCGAAAGGCTCAGCGACGCAATCCTCGCCTGCCAGCACATACGTCAGCGGGAGGCGCGACGGCGCCAGCTGCAACTCATCGGAAAGCTGATGCGAGGCATTGATCCCACTCCGGTCGCCGAAGCACTCCAACAGATGCTGCCGCCAAGATCGTCGCAAACACGCAAGCGTTCCAAGGTCTCGACCCTTCCGGTTCGGGGAGGTGCTTCGCATCCTGCAGACCCGTAGAAGCTGCTCGAGGCAGTGCTCCGCGTAACAATGCCGTTTCGCGCCGGAGTACCTTAGGCTTGCTGCAACAGCGCACTGAGGAGCCCAACATGTCACACGAAGATCGCAACGACGAGCCCCGCGAAGCCGCGCCAGCGCCTGCGCAACCGATCCGGTTGCTGCGCATCGGACTGATTTCGGTCAGTGACAGGGCAAGCCAGGGCGTCTACACCGACCGGGGCCTTCCAGCACTCAAGGAATGGCTCGAGCGTTGCCTGATCGGCCCACGCACTTTTGAAACCGCACTGATCCCAGACGACCTCGACACGATCCAATCCACGCTGCGGAAGTTTTGCGATGCGCTGCGTTGCCACCTTGTTCTCACCACAGGCGGCACCGGTCCGGCGCGCCGTGATGTGACCCCGGAAGCAACTGCTGGCGTGTGCACCCGTGAAATGCCGGGCTTTGGCGAACAGATGCGTCAGATCAGCCTGCGTTTCGTACCCACTGCGATCCTGTCCAGGCAGTTTGCCGGTCTGCGCGAGTTACCCGATGGACACACGTGCCTGATCGTCAACCTGCCCGGTCAGCCCAAGGCTATTGCCGAAACACTGGAGGGACTTCGTGACGCCAACGGGAGCATCCTTGTCCCGGGCGTCTTCGCCGCAGTGCCCTACTGCCTCGACCTGATCGGCGCCCCCTTCGTCGACACGGATCCAGCCGTTTGTGCCGCCTTCAGACCAGGAAAGCGGGCATCCTGAGTACCTAGCGGTCGGCCCACTGCGTCCCGATCTGTCTTTCCGGATGGCGCTCAAAGAGCCGCCGAAACGTCAGGCAGTCGCAACGGTGTACCGACACCCCGTTTCCCCGGGTCACAAAGCCAACGATGGCCTCCGGCGGGGCGGGCCTGCAACACCGTGCCACTTGCGTCATGAGTGAGCCAACCCCTTCGACCAGCACCCCGGAGGGCTTGTGCAGCATCCCTGCCCTGACACTACCCTCGCCATCTCCCCCTGAAGCCTTGCGACGGGTACGCACTTTCCCATGCCCCAGGCCGCATGCAGGGCCGGTCTCCTGGAGGCGCGGGACGTCTGAGCAGGCTTCGCCCTTCACCTGGCGCAGGCACAGTTCAACGGCCCTCGCGCCCAACTCATCCCGGGCAAAGGCGATGCAAAGGTCTCGCGGCTGGACAAACCTGAGCCGGCGCGCAAGTTCGTCGAGCGACACGCCCATCGCAGACTCACGGCGCATCAGCCGAATCAGGCGTGCGCGACCCACCGCCTGGTCACGATCCTCGTCGAGCGCGTGAAACCACTGCCTCACCTTGGCGCGAGCGCGCGAGGTCTTCAAAAAGCCAAGCCGGGGATTGAGCCAATCTCTGGAGGGTCCGAGCCTTTCGCCCTGGCGCACCGCAGCCCCCCCAGCCGCAGATCCCGCCACCCTTGCCGGGTTGCCCGGGCCGCGCAGACCGGCGCCCACCTGCTGCCCAGTGTCCCGGAAAGTGTCGGCAGGATCGCCTCTCCGCTCACCCGTTGCAACCCCAGGAGCAGACCGGGGAGGGGCGGCCTCCACCCGCTGCGACACATGCCGCGCTGCAACGATCTCAACCGTCTGCCCTGAACGCAGCGCAGTGTTGAGCGGCACCATCACCTCATCGACCCGTGCACCGCGGCAACGATGGCCAAGTTCGGTGTGAATCGAGTAGGCAAAGTCCAGAGGGGTGGCACCAAGGGGCAACTCGAGCACCTTTCCCATCGGCGTGAGAACAAAGATCGTTCGCCGTGCCGGGCCCTCGAGGGGATCCTGGGCAATTTCCTGCTGCCATGCAAGCAGTCTCCGCACAAACGAGATCTGGTCGCGATCGGGCCCGGTCCGCGAATCGCGACGCAGCCCTGTGCTCATCTCCTTGTAGTCCCAGTGCGAGGCCACGCCAAACTCGGCCTCGCGATCCATCGCCTGCGTGCGGATTTGCACCTCGAAGGGTCGACCATCGTCATGCAACACCACGGTATGCAACGAGCGATACCCGTTGGGCTTTGGCCGGGCGATATAGTCATCAAATTCGGCCAGCAGTGGCGTGAAACGCTGATGAATCCAGTCGAGCGCCGTGTAGCATCCGTCGACGCTCCCCACGATTACACGGCAGGCTCGGAGATCGAGCAGCCGATCGAACCCCACCGACTTCGTCGTCATTTTCTGGTGGATGCTGTAGATGTTCTTGGGTCTTCCACTAACCTGCGGGTCCAGACCGAGGCCTCGCAAGCCTCGCCGCAACTCCTGCACCAGTCCATCCACAAAGGCCTCGCGCTGACTGCGCTTCTCGTCGAGGCTGGCCGCAATCTCGCGGTAGCGCTGTGGCGAGGAAAAGCGAAACGCCAGATCCTCCAACTCCCACTTGAGTCGACCAAGCCCGAGCCGGTTGGCGAGTGGAGCGAGGATCTGCAGCGTGAACCGACACGCGTCGGGATCCGGTGTGATCCCGGAGGCGGCATGAAAGCGAAGGGTCTGAAGCCTTGAAGCGAGGCTGAGCAGGACCAGGCGAGGGTCCCTGCTCATCTCGAAGAACATCTGCCGGACCAACTCCCGCTCGGCCAGCGCAGCCTTGCCGTCGCTCAGCTTGAGCGACTGCAACTGGAGGAGTGATCTCAACGAGGTTGCCAGCTCCAGCAACTTCGAGCCAGCATGGCGCTCCACGAGCGCCGCTCCCACCACAGGTAGTGCCCCTGCCACCCACATCAGCAGCGAAAGCGGCCGCCCTCTTTCGAATTCCCCTGCCAGGTCGGCATTTTGGAGCGGCGCAAACACCGCCTCGGGTTCTGATCCGGGATCGCCTTCGGTTCCGGCTCCAGTATTACGCCCCGCCCCCAAACCTCTGCCTGATCCTGCCCCCTCCCCTGCTCCAGAAAACCCCAGGTCAGCCAGGATCCTGAGCGTTTCACGGCAGTGGGAAACGATCGACTCCCCCGAAGACGTTCTCTCGTTGCCGACGAGTCGCAGAAACGCCTCGGGCAGCGTCTCGAAGGTGAGCGCCATCGTCATTCAGCGCAACAAGACTCCCGAATCCACGGGCCCCGTCGTCACTGTCCTCGGCCGATGCCCAAATACTCGAGACCCCTTGCGCGAACGGCAACAGGGTCATACAGGTTCCTTCCGTCCAGGATCAACGGTTGACGCAGCCGTGCCTTGATTTCGTGGAAGTTTGGCGAACGGAACTCCTTCCACTCGGTGACCAGCATCAGGGCATCCGCCCCGCGAACGGCCTCCAGCGGCGATGCTGCAAGCACCAGATCATCCCGGTCGCCGTAGATCCTTCGACACTCGTCGATGGCAACCGGATCGTAAGCCGCAACCGAAGCACCCTCAGCCCAGAGCGCCTCCATGATGGTGCGCGAGGCCGCCTCGCGCATGTCGTCGGTGTTTGGCTTGAATGACAGTCCCCAGAGCGCGATGCGCAAGCCACGCAAACTCCCGAAACGCGCCCTGGCCTTGTTTACCAACACGAGTTTCTGGGTATCGTTCACGCGCTCAACGGCGTTCAATAGCGAGGGCTGCAAGCCATGATCCTCGCTGGTGCGGATCAGCGCCTTGATGTCCTTCGGAAAGCACGAACCGCCGTATCCTGCACCTGCGTACAGAAAGCTGTACCCGATCCGCGCATCAGACCCAATGCCAATCCTCACCTGCTCGATGTCCACCCCAACCCGGTCCGCAAGCCTCGACACCTCGTTCATGAAAGAAATTCTGGTTGCAAGCATTGCGTTGGCTGCATACTTGGTGAGTTCTGCCGCGCGGCGGGACATCAGGATCGTTCGGTCGTGGTTGCGTTGGAACGGCGCGTACAACTCCCGCAGCAGGCGTTCGGCGTGCGCATCCTCCACACCGAGCACGATCCGGTCCGGTTTCATGAAGTCCTCGACGGCTGCGCCTTCCTTGAGAAACTCCGGGTTTGAGGCGACCGAGAAGGGGTGATCCACGCCCCGCCGCAAAAGCGTCTCGCGCACCCTCTGCTCGACACGATCTCCAGTACCCACCGGCACCGTGGACTTGTCGACGATGCACCGGTAGCCATCCATGTGTTGGGCAACGCACGCGGCCGCATCAAGGACATACTTGAGGTCTGCGGAACCGTCTTCGTCGGGTGGCGTGCCCACCGCAATCATCTGGATCTCACCAAACTGCGCCCCCTCGGCGGGGACTGCGCTGAAGCGCAAGCGTCCGGCGGCAACATTGCGCTGCACGACCTGATCAAGCCCTGGCTCGTGGATCGGGATTTCCCCGCTGTTGAGGCGATTGATCTTTGCCTCATCCACGTCCACACACAACACCTCGTTGCCCATGTCCGAAAGACAGGCGCCCGTCACAAGCCCCACGTATCCCGCACCAATCATTGAAATTTTCATCGCGCGTGCCAATCAAAGTCGAAGCCGGTTCAACCGGATTGTAGGGGGCAGTGAACCGCCCCGGTCCCAGCCGGAGCAGCCTCGGTGAGCAGCGCCCGGATCGAGTCCGATACCCCGCCGACGGGCGTGTTTCCTCCCGCAGCGCCGCCTCGGGCGCTACTGCGGATCCCTCCGATGGACTGCCGGTGAAGCACCTCAGGGGATCGAAGTCCCCCACCTTCTGTCAGCGCACTCGGGAGTGATACAGGTGAGGCGTTCTGGGGCATTGTCAAACCCAGAGACCCCTCGTGCTTCAGGGAGCCGTTGAGCGGCAGGTTCAACGGCGATGCGGCGATTGACGCAGATCCAACCCCCCAGGCCGCTCCCGATGCTGACG
>Ga0194133_10006470_pt1 | contig 14393 bp, 14 predicted proteins | sample TA2KigOf40mmetaG_FD_155448 | JGI IMG/M metagenome (GOLD analysis project Ga0194133, IMG submission 155448) | Freshwater microbial communities from Lake Tanganyika, Tanzania - TA2015055 Kigoma Offshore 40m | ecosystem: Environmental > Aquatic > Freshwater > Lake | place: Tanzania: Lake...
CACCCATTATTATTAATTCGTATCCCTATTACCTTTTGTATAAATATATAAATTCCTAATTTTGTATATATTTTGGGATAAAAATTATTTAACTACAAATAATTAATATATATTAACATGAATGTATATTATAATAAGTACAAAAGTGATAATAATTTAGATAATGATAAGGTTGAACAAATTATAAATAAAATTAATAAAAAAGATTATGTGTTTAATATCGATAATAAATATGATATTTTTAAGAAATTTTCTACATTTTATTGTACTTATTGCGATAATTTTGCGGTATCAGACCTATTATGTCACAAACATTATGATAAAGAAAAAGTAATCAATATAAGAAAACAAAATAAAGAAATTTTTACAAAAGAAGTTAATGAAAATTATAAAGAGATCAAAACAATTCATAATAAATATAAAAGAATATATGTTGATAATATGATAATACTTCATAATGCTAAAAAAATTTGTGAAGATAATCTATATAAACAATATAATTTATCTAAACAATTACAATATTCAAAAATAAATTTACAATATATTAAACAGAATAAGATTAACTATATTGCAATAAATACTAAATTTGATAATGATATTAAGCAAAAAATAAAAAACTATATTAAAACTATAGACATAAACACAATAGAAAGAAAAATTAATGTGTATATTACAATAGAATATTTACATAAAAAATTATTATTATATCAAAAACTATTAAGCAACACAATTTATCGTATTAGAAAAAATAATTTTAATCCAGAATATAAAAAAATACCAAATAATTATATATTATATGAACGTATATTGAAATCACATTTAATAAATTACATTGATTGTATTGATACAGAAACTGTTCATCTCCTTTCAAATCATCCTCTCAGAACTGATATATTTTTAATATTATGTATTGACAACAATCATTTTTTTATGATCATTGAAACGGATGAGTCACATCATTTAACTGATGATATTAGAGTTATAAAATACGATTATTATAAAGATAAATATGCAATAAAAAATGGTATTAGTATGATCCGAATAAATATAAATAAAACTATAACTGAAAATGACATTAATTTTGCATTATTTTGTATTAGTTATGTAATAGAAACTAAAAAACCATTATATTATTTTAATAATTATTATATAAATAATATCAAATCAAATAATATTAATTATAATGAATTTAGTGATAATGATGACAATGATGACAATGATGACAATGATGACAATGATGACAATGATGACAATGATGACAATGATGACAATGATGACAATGATGACAATGATGACAATGATGACAATGATGAAAATAATAAAAACAATAATATAGATAATATAGATAATAATATAGATAATAACGATGATATTTATAATGATATTAACGATATTAATGATTTTAATCCAAATAATTTTAAATACAATGATTTATATATAACGTTTGGAAAAAATAAAAAAAAGTAATAAAATATATTATATATTAAAATATTCTAATCTTTTTAATCTCAATTGTTCTAATGATAATTTAGTCGATAATTTAGTTTTATTATTATTTTTTAATTCGTGTCCATCGATATGAATAGTAGCATAACAATCATTAATATAATGGTTATTTCTTCCACATCTAAAACAACTATTATGTATATTATTATTATTTTTATTATTTATTTTTATAAGACAATTTTTTACATAATGATCTGTTTTTCCACAATTAATACATTTATTTTGAGCATTTCTTAATTCTATTTGTAATATATTTTTCTGTTCTTGTGATAAATCTATTTGTGAATAACTACCACCTCGAACGTTATCAATCCCATATTGTGACATTAATTTTTTTACTTGTTTATCTTCTTCAAAATCGTCTGTATCATGAATTATTTCTATGATCTCTATAGGTTCATGATTTTGTGTCCAAATAGAGCCTAAACCTGATAAATGTTCATAAAATCTTTTTGTAGGATCTTGTGATTTTCCCACATAATATTTATTATTTTTTAACTTTAATATATAAATATTTGTAGCCATATTAAATATATTATACATAATTCTAATATAAAGTTAAATATAATATTATTCAATTTTTATAATTATATTATAATATATAATATATGCCAAAAATATTATCATATACATAAAGGATTAAATAAATCTACTTTAGAAAAACAATTTATACAAAATAAACCATTATATTTTTCAAAAAAAACTCTAGTTGGTATCAAATAGAACAAGACATAAGTAAAGATTATGGTGGATTTCAAATATATGAAATTTATATTCCGAGTAATAGATTTACTAATTCATTCAATCCAAAAACACCAAATAAAATAGTTAAAATAACTATAGGGATTTAAGGGATAACGTAAATATTTAATTTATTTTATTTTTTTTCTGTTATAATAATCAATAAATATATTAATACTTTGTTTTGATAATTTAATACCAATATTATTTGATATTGTTGTTATAAAATGATTCAAATCCAAAAATATGTTAATACAAATATTTTTTATTAACTCTCTTGTGTAATTTCTATTTCTATTTAGATTTAGATTTATATAATATAAACTCTCTACAGAATCAAAAGATTTTATCACAATCTTCTTCAGATTGTGATAAAAATATATAACATAATAAAGTATTTATATTATCATCTGTTAATTCTAAAATTTTTTCTTTTACTTCGTCAATAAATAAACTATAAGTTTTATTCGTATTTATATCATTATGATAATTTTTTAAAAATTTTATATTTTCTTTTCTTATTATTTTATCATTTTTTGTATAAATTTTTTTACATATTTTATCTTCTGATTTATCTTCTGATTTATCTTCTGATTTATCTTCTGAAGTGACTTCTAATACATTATTCATTTTATTAACTTTATTATCATTATTATCTAATGCCATATATTTTTCATATTTCTTTTTTTTATCCATATCATTTTCTATACTATTTATTAAAATTTTTAGATCATTTAATTTATTAAATATTATTGTTTCATAATCTATAGATTTTGCAATATTTATATCTGTATTATATTGCTGATATATATATATTTAATTTTATTTTTTCTACATAAAATTTGTTGTGATAATTTACCAGAATAATATACAATCGCATTTATAATTGAATTTTCTGCAACGAAATTATAAAACCCTGCTAAATCAGAAATATTAATTGTATTATCATCACCTGTTGTAGAATAATTTTTACATTGAATATAATCTATAGTATTATCATGATTAATACCAATAATATCACAACCTATGTCATCACATATAATATTATTATTATAATATCTAGATTCTAAAATATTATATGGAATATCTTTCCATAGATATGATTTTTTATATTTATCTTTAATAATATTTAATATATATTTTTCAAAATCTTCTCCATCTTTTAGTTTATTCATATACTTTTTAATTATTATAATTGTTATATCTATAAATAATTAATATTCACAATAATTTAGTTTTATTTTTTTTAATTCATGTCGATCAATATAAAAAGTAGCATAATTATAATTATATATTCTAAATAAAAATTGTTTAGAATTATTAAATACCAATTAAAAAATTAACATATATAAAAATTATTATTATTATTATAATTATAATATATTATTGATGATTACTAATGAGACAAGAGATTTACCAAAAGATATATTAAATATATTAACAAAAAATGATGAACATACACAAAAAAAGTTTTGTGAAATACTATATAATAGAACATATGATGATTGTGTAGGATTTATATATGGTTTTAGTTATAGTTTAGACAATAATAATGATGACGTATTTTGGATAAAAATTGGAAGAACAATAAGAGAAGATCCACATTGTCGAGTCGATGAATGGAAAGGAAATATAGAATTCTGCAAAAAAACAAAATATAATAAGAAATTAGAGAGACTTGTACATCTGTTGTTTAATTATGCCAATAAAATAAGAATTTTTAATAATCATAATCAAGTCGAATGGTTTTATTTTCAAGAATATACTGATGTAATAAATATTATTAGTGTCATGAATAGATATCTTGAATTATATATGGATAATAATAAAGATGATAAGATTGATGACAAGATTGATGATAAGATTGATGATAAGATTGATGATAAGATTGATGATAAGATTGATGATAAGATTGATGATAAGATTGATGATAAGATCGATGATAAGATCGATGATAAGATTGATGATAAGATTGATGATAAGATTGATGATAAGATTGATGACAAGATTGATGATAAGATCGATAATAAGATAAATAATGATGATTTATATATGAATATCTGTAAAATATGTTCGAAAAAATTTAAATACAATTATTTATTAATAAGACATAACAATAGTAAACGAAGTTGTAAACCAATAAATATTACGAATAATGATGATATATATGATACAGATGATACAGATGATACAGATGATACAGATGATACAGATGATAAATTAAATAGTTCCAATAATAAAATACAAAAGATAAAAAAACAAATTAAAAAAATAGATTTAAAAATTACTAAAAATATAAATAATTCTGAAAAAAATATTAAATGTACTTTATGTAATAAAAGCTTTAGTACAAAATTTACTTTAAATCGTCATATTAAATCTTTTTGTACTTCTATTAAGGAACTTAATAATAATAAAAAAAATTTGACTGATAAAATGAATAATATTAAGACACATAACGAAATTTCAGAACTCCGAAAAATGATTAAAAAGTTATCAATGATGCAAAAATAAATATTATAAAAAGATAAATAAAAGTAATTATAGATAATAATATATAAATAAAAATATAATAAAAATATTATTTGTAACAAGTATATTATTTATATATGTATTCTTTTTATATATATAATATTTAATCACATTTTTTTTAAATTTGTGAAATATATATTTAATATCCATATTACTTTTTTATTTTTTATAATAAAAATTATATAATAAAATTAATAAATTTAATATAAAAAGAATACATATATAATTATATTTTAATTCATAAATTATCTCAGAAAAAAAGTATACAAATATATTAATTAACAACTATAATAATATAAAAAATTAAAAATATATAATTTAAATAATAATAAAATTTATATATTTTAAATAGATATATATACTTTTTGTAATTTTATATTTATTTTTCACAAAAAAATTGGTTTAAAAAGCGGGGGGATTTTTATACAATAAATTCATGAAAATTATAAAAATTATATTTTAGAAATTTTAAAAAATTTTACTGCAAATCTCCCCCCGCTTTAAAAAACCGTATTTTTTATGAAAATGATAATGAACATTATAATTGTGTATATGTCTAGTAAAATATAATAAATATAGTAAAATATAAAATTATTTATTAATATATTACAATAAAAAAAGTAATCATATATAATATTTATAATATAGTTTATTTATATCATAAATAAAAAGTATACAATCTAACTAAATTATATATAAAAATTTCATCATAATAAATATATTTTATTAAAAAATAATGAATTATATTATACATATTTACTTTTTACTTTTTTACTTTTTTTACCAAAAAAATAATATAAGAATAATTTAATATATATATATAATATGTTTACTTGTGATAAATGTACGAAACAATTTAGTAATAAATACTTATTACAGCGTCATATGTTGAATAAACTACCTTGTGATTCACCAAAGAAACTAATATTAATAAACAATAATAAGTGTGATAAATATGAAGAAGATATATCTAATTTAGATATTCAAATACAAGATTATAATATTAAATTAAATGAATTAAATGTAGATATATCTACATTAGAACAAAAAATAAATTTAATTGATGAAAATATAAATATTAATACAAATAAGATCGATTTATATATAGAAAAATCAGATAATAAACAAAACAAATGTTGGTTTTGTAAAAAAATATTTACTACTAAACAAAATAAAATGAGACATATTAATGAATCTTGTGAAAAAAAAGGTATTATTGATGAAAAAATAAATAAATTAGAAGAAAAAAAAAATAAACTTCATCAAAATAAAGACAAATTAACTGAAGATAAGAATAAAATTACAGAAGAAAAGAATAATATTTTAAAAAATAAAGAAAATTTACAACAAGAATTAAAAAATATGAAATTACAAAATAATGAGAAAATTAAATCATTTGATTATAGAAATGAAATGAATGAATTTATAAAAAAACAATTATCAAAAATCATTATGAAACAATCTAAACAAACACCACAAAATATAAATATAACAAATAACAATAATAGCAAAGTAATTAATAATAATTTAATAGTAAATATAAATAATTTTGGCAAAGAAGACTTATCGCATGTTACATTAAATGATTATAAAAAATATTTATCAGGGTATTTTCAGGGTTTTCTTAAATTTATAGAGAAAGTACATTTTGATGAAAATGCTCCTGAAAATCACAATATTAATATTACTAATCTAAAGTCAAAATATCTACATATTTATGAAAATAATAAATGGACTGCAAAAGAAAAAAAAGATGTATTAGATAAATTTATAAATAAAAAATATAATTTTTTAGTAGACAAATGTGAAGAATTAGAAGAATCAAATCAACTTAGTGAAAAAATAATAGAAGATTTCATACGATTTACACAAAATTACAAAGATGAAGAAGCATTAAAAAATACCGAAGAAAAAGTATTATTGATGATCTACAATAATAAAGACAAAATAGATATGAAACAATAGAAAATTAAGTTAAATTATTTTTAGACACCAACATCAAGATAAAATAATTCACCTCTAAAATTATATAATTTTATTTTAATATATTTCATTTATTGTTATTTTTTTTAGAGATTTTCTTTATTGATTTTTTATCTTTATATGATGATTCAGAATCACTTGATGAATTACTAGATGAACTACTTGATGAACTACTTGATGATACTATTTTTTTATATGATTTAATCTTTTTCTGTGGTTTATCATACATTTTATTATCAGAACTATTATCTATATTATTATCAGAATATTTATCGACATCATTAAAATCAACGATATCTTCGTTATCAGAATCATCTGAATTATCTGAGTCATCAGAATTATCTGAGTCATCAGAATTATCTGAGTCATCAGAATTATCTGAGTCATCAGAATTATCTGAGTCATCAGAATTATCTGAGTCATCAGAATTATCAGAATATTTTTGAACAATTTTTTTCATAGATTCTTGAAAATTATCAATTTCTTCTATTTTTTCTAGATCTAAATCTTTAGAAATTAATCTTAAAAATGAACTTAATTCTTTCAATATTGGTTTTATTAATTCATCTCTTACTAGAACACCTTCAAATATACTTATATCTCTAATATGTTTAATATGATTATTAAAATTATTAAAATTACTCGGATCAATTTGTTTTTTTTCTACATAATCTATTCTATATTTTGTAATTAGTTCTTTAATACAATTAAGAAATGGATAGATTACAATTTTACAAAATAACTTACCAGCAATATCTTCATTCCATTTTTCTTCATTTACTTTTACAATATAATTACAACGATTTGCATCAGTATTATAAACAGATTCTCCATCACAGTTATCATCATTTTTAATTAATTTTCTAATAATTTTACAAATATTTTTCATAAAAATAATATTTGCATATGTATATTCATCTATAAGTTTTCTCTCTAATTTATAATATTTTTCATCTTTAATATTATTTGTAATATTATCTTTCTTTTTCTTTATAATTTTATTATTATTATCAATTTTATCATTATTATTATCGACAATATTATGACAATTATAGAACAATCTTAATGCATCTGAACATTGTAAATTATTAACTCTTTTTAATGGTGGTATATTTGGATGATTTTCCACGAGATATTTAATTAAAGATGATGCTTTAGAAATAGCTTTATTAACAACACGTTTAACTACTTTTATTTCTTCTTTTATTTCTTCTTTTATTTCTTCTTTAATTTCTTCTTGTTTTTCTATTATTTCTTCTTTTATTTGTTCTTGTTTTTCTATAATTTTTCCTATAATTTTATTATTGTTATTGTTATTTTTATTATTATTTTTTGATATAATTTTGTATTTATGTATATTATATTTATGATTTTTATAAGTTTGCAATGTGTCATATTGTTTATTACATAATATACATAATTTCTTTATTTCTTCTTTTGCATTATGCATGACGTTATTAACACAATGTTTAGTAAAAACAGTTATATTCTTAGTTGAATAATTACACAAATTACAAGTATGAATTTCCATATATAATTAATAATTAATATATATTTAAATATAAATATATAAAAATGGTAAAAGTATATATGTATTATATAAAAACTTAAATATGTATTGTAAAAAATGGCAAAAGTATATACGTATTATATAAAAACTTAAATACATATTATAAAAAATGGCAAAAGTATATACGTATTATATAAAAACTTAAATACATATTATAAAAATGGTAAAAGTATATATAGATAATAATAAAACTTAAATTATAACAATAATTATGTGTGTGTTCGAGTAAAAAATCTATTGATAAATTTTATAAATTATTTTTTCAATATAATAATTAATAACAATATATAAAAATGGTAAAAGTATATATGTATTATATAAAAACTTAAATATGTATTGTAAAAAATGGCAAAAGTATATACGTATTATATAAAAACTTAAATACATATTATAAAAATGGTAAAAGTATATATAGATAATAATAAAATTTAAATTATAACAAAAATTATGTGTGTGTTTGGGTTAAAAATCCATTGATAAATTTATAAATTATTTTTATTATTAATTTTATTATTTTTCTTTCTATTATGTACATTATATTTATGATTTTTATAGGTTTTGGATGTATTATATTGTTTATTACATAATACACAAGTTTTATTTATTTCTTCTTTATAAATGTGATTTAAATTACTTTGACAATGTTGATTAAAATGATATTTATTGTTAGTTAAATAATTGCATAAATTACAATTATATGTATCCACTGTTTTATTATCATTATCATTATCATTATCATTAATTTTATTATTATATTCATTGACATATTCATTACATTCTTTTCCATATTTAATTATAATAGTTTTATTGATATTATTTATTATATTTTCCAATTTAATAATTCACATACATTTTTTAATTTTGGATTTTCAATAAAAGCAACAAATATGTTTATATTTGCATATCTTGATGTAATAGGTATCATTGTTGTAACATATGTTTTTTCTTTTAGATAATTAATAATTTTATCAATATATGATAAATCAATATTATTCTTAATAAATTTATTTAAGATTAGATGTCTCAGATTTGTAGCGTGTATTTTTGCTTTGATGTTTGATTTTCGAATGACTTCTTTTTGTAAATTACTCAAAATATCCATTTATAATATAATAAATAACATATATATATATATATTGTAATATTTGAATATATTAGTTTCATTTTTTTTATATTAATTCATTTCTAATTTCTTCAAGCGCTCTACCTAAAAGATTTGTGCCTAATTTATATTCTTCATTATGTTCTATAAAATGTAGTGTATCAATCGCTTTATATCCAGTTCCCCATATTTTATCATAAGGTGATGCTTCATATAATTTTTTTGGATTAGTATTTATTAATTTTTGTTTAATATCATTATTTTGCATAAATTTTAATCTTAATCCATTTTTCATAATATCATATCTCATATTATTCCATATATTCTCATCATAGTTTTTAACTTGACGCCCAAATTTTTTTATTTCTGTAGGACTATTATTTGTTAGAATTTTATTAGCTAACGTTACATTATTAGGATCAAATAATTCCTGTTTTTTTTTCATAAAATATTGTTCACTACAATTATATTCAACATTATCATCTACAAATTTAGATTGATAAAAATTACTCATATATCCATATGTTCCTCCATTAGAGTAAAATAATATCTTATTGTTCGTTTCCATTTTAATTATAATTTATTTAACTTATTATACCCTTAATTATAATTTAGTTAACTTATAAATAAATCAATTTTTTATCCCTTGATTATTATTTGATATCGATAATTTCTTCAATATATTCATCATAATCTATTTTATTGCATTCTGGTATCTTCCATACTTCACAATCCGTATCTGTGATTAGATCAATATTATGTGTAATCATAATAACACCACCATTAAATTTATTTATAGCTTTTTTGAGAGCTTCAATAGTATCAATATCCAAATGATTGGTTGGTTCATCTAATAATAATACATGTGGTTTCATCATCTGTAATTCTACAAGTGCAACTCTTATTTTTTGTCCACCAGATAGATTTTTAAATTTTAAAGTATGTTCATTCGATTTTAAACCAATTTTACCTAAATATTCTCTAATTTCTTGTTCCTTGAATTGATTGAATTTGTTTTTTAAATAATCGATTACATTCATTTCTAATGGCAAATTTTCAATATAATGTTGATTGTAATATCCAAATCTAATTTGTCTATCAGTAATAACTTCTCCAGAAACAGGTTTTATTTCTTGAATCATTAATTTCATCATAGTTGATTTTCCTCCACCATTACGTCCAACTAATGCTATATGTCTGCTTGCATCAACTGAGAAATTAATATTTTCCAATATTTTAATATTCTTATCATAATAAAAAGATACATTATTTATCATAATTAGATTTTTCATATCATCAGGAATCTCACCAAAATCTATTCTAATTGGTCTTTCATATGAAATAAAAGGTAGAGGATTTAATTTCAAAAATGCTTCAATCTCATTCTTCGTTTTACCGGATTTTTTATATGCATTAATACGTTTTTCAGTTTCTTCATATAATTTTTGATTAGACAACATATCTTTTTCATATTGTTTTTTAAATAGATAATAACCACCTTTATAATATTTTAATTTCTGATTTTCTAAATGAATTATATCAGTACAAACATCATCAAGAAATTCAATATCATGAGATATCAATATTATCGTATTTTTATATTTTTTGAGATAATCATATAACCATATATTACCTTCCAAATCAAGATGATTAGTAGGTTCATCTAATATAAGTAATTCTGGATTGAGATATAATGCTCTTGCAAGTGATAGTCTCATTCGCCAACCACCAGAAAAATTTATAGCACATTCATCATGTTGATTATGATTAAAACCTAATCCATGTAATATTTTATGGATTTTTGATTTTTCTTTATCATAATCTAATTCATCTAATTTATCAGATAATTCATAATATTCTTCTGAATCTTCAGAAATCATCTCAAGTTGTTTGTGAAGTTCATATAATTTATTATTTGATTTTAGTGTAAAATCAAAAACGGTAATATCATCATCAATAATAAGATCTTGTGATGTGATATATTTTGTAATATTATCAAGATCTTTTTTTGTAAAAATATGATTTACTATAGTAGTTTTACCAATACCATTTTTTCCTATTAACCCATATTTTTTTTGAGATGATATGATAAATTCAGAATTAGATAAAATATGTTTTCCACCTACCATAAGATTTTCTATTTGAATTTTTATATCTTTCATTTTATAATAATATTATAATATGTAATAGTATCATAAATATTATATGATTTAAAATCAATTTTTATTTTTTAGGATTAAAATCATTTGATATTTTTAGTAATATTGATATATCGATATCACCTGGAGGTAAAATGTGTATTAATTTTACCTTCAGAGCTCAAAAAGTATCGATGCAATAATTTTCATTTTTTATTGAATAATACATTTTTTATACAAGATAATATGATATAAAAATAATACACAATAGATAAAAATAATCTGAATACAATAATAAGAACATTATAGATATTCATAAATAATTCTGTAAAAGACACAAAAATGTATCTATCTTTATTTATAATTTTATTATCTTTTTTGAAGGTGTTATAGTAAGTTAGATATGAATCTGGAAAATCATCGTTTTCGTCATTATATTTTATTAGATTATCTTTATAAAAAAATGTTATAATGTCTTCTGGTTTTGCCTGAAAAAATTCTCTACGTAAATTTATTCTAAGATGATTTAATTTTTTATGGATACGTTTTTCATATTTTTGGGGATTTTTAACTTTAATATCAAAAATAACTTCAAATTCTATAGGACATGAAGTATTCGATGATAATTCTTTTGCTCTATCGTGAGATGTTTTATTTATAGTATTTACAAAACCTATTTTACATAGATTAGGCATATATTTATTGGTCATACAATATATATAACCATAGTCAAAATCAGGATTTGATGAATTATATGAAACCATTAAAATTTATAATTTTTATAAATAAAGATTTATTTAAGTTAAAATAACTAAACACAATTAAATAAATAAAAAAAATTACCAAAACCATCCTTTACGTGTTTCGCTCATATTTTTGATAATATCATCTTCTACATTATTAACAATATATCTAAATAATATTACAAATAAGTCTTTTTTCTTTTTTTCATCAATATATTTATTTGTAATCTTTAATTTATCATCATCAAAATCATAACCATATTTATATAATTTATCAATATTGTTATCTTCGTCATCATCAGATGAATCATTATCACTATCATCATTATTATCATTATTATTATCAATATTAACAACTTCGATATTCAATACTTTATTTTTTAAATCTTCTGGGATTGTAAATAATTTTTCAATTGGTTTAATAATAATAGAAATATATTCTTTGACATCAATATTTTTTGGAGGATCAATATAATTAATCAAAGTATTGATATGTGTATTTTCATCTAAATCTTTATCAAAATTTTGATTAAAATATAATTCTTTTATTGATTTGATGCGAAATTTTAATTTTATACCATCGCCTAAAATAAAAACTTCTTTATTATCATCTTTAATTTTTTCTTTTATAGTTTTTGTTAATTTCTCTTTAGACCCAGAAAAAACATATTTGTTTAGAGAATTAATTTGAGTAATAATATTACGCAGTATATCAATTTGATTAAATTCTTGTAAATATTCTAATGAATTTACTTTTAATACATATTGTATATTATGAAATAATTCATCTTTTTTATTTTCTTTAATTTTATTATCATTTTTATTATCACTATTATCATTTTTATTATTATTATTATCATTTTTATCATCACTTTCACTATTATTATCACTTTCACTATTATTATTACTTTCACTATTATTATCACTTTCACTATTATTACTATTATTATTAAAAATTTTAAGAGATTTTAATACTCTTGTAATATATGGTTTTAATGCAGTAAGATCTAATTGTTTGCGGTCTCGATTAAAACATTTTCGAATATTGTCTGATGATTTAATATCATAACTAAAATGAAAACCAGTATTTTTATGAACTTCTACACCATTGATAAAAATAGATTGATAAGTATCAAGTTTAAATATTTTATAATCATCTATTTCACTTAATATTTTTGGTTTTAAGAATTTAATAAATTTTTCTTTTGCTTTATTGATATTATCTAATGTAATATTATCGAATACAAATTCGGTACCAGAATTAATTTCATATGTAGTATTTTTTATAATCTCTATATGTATAGTATATTCATCTGGAAAATCTTGTCTAGATCTTAGCACAGGTGTGAATATATATTTTTTTGTATAGATTTTAAATTTAATATTATTTGTATGCATAATCGCGATAGCATCTTTTAGACCATATCCAAAAAATCCAATTATATTTTCATTATCTTCTTTTTCATCATTTTTATTAAATTTAAAATTTGATATTGATATACCTCTACCATAATCACGTATACACCAATTGTCATCATCATCCTCATAAATTTTAATATCTTTTTTCTTTTTTGATATAGTATGTTCATCATATGCATTAGAAATAATTTCTTTGAGAGCATCTTCTGTTGTGAGATGTGTTAAAACTGATGCACCAATATTAAGATCTATGTATTTAGGATAAGTTGGCATAATAATATATTTGACTTAATAATATAATTATATAATAGTAATTATATTAGAAATCAATTTTTTATAGTATCCTCTTAAGGATACTATAAAAAAGTAATCAAGCTTTTTTTAATTAAAAAAAATAGCGAAATCAATTTTTATAGTATCCTCTTATCCTTTAACCGCTCAAGAAAAAAGTTAAAAGTTAAAGGGGTGTTAACTGGCATGTAGATTTTAATCTACATAGGCAGTTAAAGGATAATAAAATTAGTTAACTATCCTTTTTCAGCCTAAAATTATTATAAAAGTTAAAGGGGGTTTAACTGACTTGTAGATTTTAATCTACATAGGCAGTTAAAGGATATTAAGTTATTATAATATATGCAAAACAATCTAGCAGATAATGA
>Ga0194133_10006472_pt1 | contig 14392 bp, 23 predicted proteins | sample TA2KigOf40mmetaG_FD_155448 | JGI IMG/M metagenome (GOLD analysis project Ga0194133, IMG submission 155448) | Freshwater microbial communities from Lake Tanganyika, Tanzania - TA2015055 Kigoma Offshore 40m | ecosystem: Environmental > Aquatic > Freshwater > Lake | place: Tanzania: Lake...
GGGTGAAGGTGGTGGTCGACGTGGTGGTGTTGATAAGGTGTATGATGGTTATCAGTTGCATTATTTTGTGGTGTCTTTGAGTGTGTTGATGGAGAATGGATTGGATGATTTGGCGTTGGCATTATTGGATGTGTTGGGTGATGATGTTAAGTTTCCTCAGGATAATGCTTTTGCTAAGGCTATTAAGTTGCATGCTGAGAAGACACAGGAGGTGATTTTATGGGCGCCAAATGCCAAGTATTGTATTGTTGGTCATAATCGAATTGGTGAAAGTACCCGTGGTGAGGACGAGAAGTTTATTGTGCCTATGGAATATTTGGAAGATTTAGGTCATTGTAGCGACAAGAGTGTCGTGAAGAATCGTATTGGATATGTTGAATATATTAAAGCTGAGAAGGAGGTTGAGCATCAGGAGAAGGTGATGGATAAGATTAATCGCTTTAGTGGTCGACTATGATGTTGTGATTATTTTTTTAATGATCAGATCTTTTTGTTTGTTTTTTAACTTCTTTAATAAGTGAGGTGATAGAATGGTTGAGTATCAGATTGGTAGTTTGGTGAGAGTAACTTTTCATGGTGAGAATAATGTGGGTATTGTGACGCGAGTGGTGTCACGATGGGGGAGCGATGTGATGTATATTGTTTTGGTGGGTGAGGTTGAGTTTTGGATGATGCATGAAAATTTAGAATTGATTGTTGAATCATAAGAAAGTGATTGTGATGAAATGATTATTAAATTTAATGATTTATCTGTGGGTGATATGGTGACATTTATTGATTATCATGGAATGTATCATCGGCATGATGAGAAGGGTGATATTTTGACTGATGTGAATTTTGTGGGTGTGATAACTGAGATCTTTTATGATGATTTTCAGAAGTGTATTGAAAGAATAACTGTGTATGTTGATGGTGTTGCGTATAGTGTTAATGTGTATATGATTTCAAGTGTGGTGAAATTGAAGTCATCTTTGTAATAGTTAATGTTGATGTATAAAATATGTAAATTATTTCAGAAAAGAGAGAAGATAATGAAGAAAAAGTTTTTAGGAAGATTGATTGAGTTTAAGGAAGATGTTTTGAAGCGTGATGTATCGATATTTAATCTGATGGATCGGAAGTTGTTGAAGTTGGGTGATGTGATTGAGAAGTATGGTAATGTGGGGTTGTGTTATGGTGAGAAGAAGAATGATGTGATGAAGTCCATTGGGTTGAATGGTGTGTTGTATTATGTGATGATAGGTGATTACTGTGTGTCAGTGCCGCCTAAATACATTGACGTGTTAAAATAAAAAAAGATGTTGCTGTTGCTTTTGTAACAGTATTTGCCAAGTTGTAACAGTTTTAGTTGGAAAGTGAGAAAAAGAGCATGAAAGACTATAAGTTGAGTAAGCGTGAAATTCGTGGTCATGAGAATCTTTATTTGAGTCGTGTGACTGTGATAGGTCGACGAGATGTAAAGGTTGAGATGACTGATGTGTTACGTGTGATGCGTGAGACATTGTGTCGTGATGATTTTAAGATGATTGAATCGTTTGATGGTCGTCATGATTATTTGATAATCCCTTGCACGTTTGATGCGCAGGTGGAGTTGCGTGATAGCTTTTATACGTTAAGTGTGATAAGCTGATTAATCGTGTGTAAATGAATTATAAGATATTGATAGCTTTTTTACAGATGAAGATGAAAATAAAAACACTAATAATATATACCATCTATTACGTAGACAAAGACTTTTTGTAAAGTAAAAAAATAGATCTTGTCGTGTAAAAAGAGATAAAATAGATTATAATTTAATTATCGTGTGTTTGAGCTGTTAGCTCCTGTGTTTAAACCTTTGAAAAAGAGATTTGAAATGATTGTAGAAAATCAAGAGAGTTTGGATCATTGGTCATCTGCGTTAAGTCAGATGGATGCTTTGAGTCTGTTTGAATTTGTTAATAATTCAATTTTGCGTGACGTGCTTTGTGAATTGCCGTTTGATATTAAGATGTTGCATCCAGATTTGCATAATGAGATTGTTAATGCATTTAATGGTGTGTTAGGTGAGGGTGAGAGTGTTAAGACTTATTATTTGATTAGTGAGTCGTTGGGTAATAATTTGTCAAGATATGCTCCTGGTGAGTGTTTGTATCGTTTTGACAATTGTACATATTTGTGGGGGTATAAGTCTGATGGGTTTATGTTTGATTATGATGTGTTGCGTCAAGTTTGCTTTTTAGCTGGAATGTATTGAGGTGATCAGATGAAAGAATATCGTTGTTGGCGTGAGTTGACTGATTTTGAGAAGTCTGTGATTTTGTATAAAGCACGTTGTAATGAGGGTGGTGTTTATGAGTATGTCAATTTGGATATTTTAGGTCAAAAGTATCTTAAGTTGTTGGCGTTAAAAAACAACATCACAGGACAACTTGAAAGGATGGGGATATATGAAAATATATTTTATGAGCAAGAGTTCAATGGTGATGACGTGAGAAACAACGAGAATTGTTTTGCTGTGGCTTTTGAGAGTCATAATATTGATACGTTTAAGTTGTTGATGAGTTTGAACTTTGGCGGGTTCTTTTTGATAGCTGGACCTGAGTTGTTGATTCAGATGGCCAGTTATTTGCAGAGGGTTAAAGTTGATATGTATCGAGTGAACGAGGTTAATGATGAAACGTCGTTTAAGTTCGAGGTGCATAATCTAAATCAGTGTGGTGAAGATGCTGAGTGTCGTCATTTTAATACATTATTTGATATTAATTTGATAAAGATGACATTGGATAATTGGTATGAAAATTTTTGTAGTGATGCAGGACATCAGTTTTTTAAGACGTGGACTAACATGTTTTATGATAATGAGTTGTATATGACATCGTTGCAGAATGCTGCTGATTATTATGGTGATGAGTTGTTTATTTTTCAAAAGCAAGATCAAGAGATTGAGATTGTGAATTTCTTAAAGTTCTAAAAGGAGCAAAAATGTTTAATTACATGTTAGAAAGTGTTTCGTTTCTGTATGAGACAACGCAAGAGCAAGAGACATCATTATTATATCAATTTAATAATGATGATTATGATGATCAGAAGAATTTAAAAGTTGATGCATGTAATGAGTTAATTAGTTTTTTAAATAAAACATTTAACGTGACATTGTTACCTGTTGCTGCTAATTATGATATTGATCGTTTTTGTGATTATTTGAAAAGTGTCAAAGTGCCATTAACTTCTATGTATTTATGTGTGTACTTTGATCGTCAAACAAATCTTGAAGGGCAAAACCGTGTGACAAAGAGAGTTGTCGATTTGACAAAATTGAAAGTTGTTGAACAGCATGAATTAATTGATCATGAACAGGATTTGACGAAATGAAGACAAAGATTAAACGTAAAGAGATTGTTGAGTGTTTGGACTATAATGGATTTAACTTTCTTGCGAGACTTGTTGAGAGCAAGAAGATTAAGAACATTGATCGTGATTTTTTGAATGCATTTACAAAGAATTGCAAAATGAAGTTGGCGAAGCAGATGAGTATACCAAGTGGTAATGTATATGTGCAACAGCCTCAGCAGAAATTGACACCTATGGCAGTCTTAGATGATAAGTCACATATTGCCATAGGTGTTGAAGAAGTGAATGAAAAGTGGCGTTTGTTGAAAAGATTGGTTGAAGTTAAAAGATGAGTTAAGTTGAAAGAGTATTTTAAATGTTACAATTTTTTAAAGGTTTAAAAGTAGGACGTTTGATTACTAATCGAAAGTATCATGATAAGTGGGAATGGCCTATGTTATCTTATAATTATGGTGAGTTGGAGCCTAAAATTGGGGTGATTGTGGCTCGACGTTGGCATTGGTTTGACATAGTTAATCGAGCATGGGGTGATGATGGCTATGGTTATTATGATAGATTTGGTGATTGGCAGTGGCGTGAAGGATATCAATTAGGTATTAAGCAATGGGGATGGGAATATCAGGTGTGGATTGGGGATGAGGTAAGATGGTTGTGGCCTTTTGAATTTGTAATTCTTAATGACTGTTAAGCGTCTAAATTAATAATTTTGAAAATTATATAATATTAAATTTATATAATTTTTTACACTCGTGAATAATAGAAATTAATAGAATATAATTTATTTATCTTCTGTGTGTTAAACACAATTTTTTACCAAACTTAAAATGATGTGAGCAAACTATGAAAAAGTCTAATACATCTCAATTTGTTGTGACAAAAGTCATCTGTGAATCTTATAAAAGCCTTTCTAATCGTACAAAAATACCACGCTTGTTTGTTGATGTTAGTAGTATTGTTAAAGTAAAAACAGTTGCAGATATGCTTTCACTTCGAAAAGTAACATTTTCAAGAGCTGATGTTGCGGTGATTAAAGCAGGTTTTGTTAGTTTCTTGAATACTAACTTTGCTACAAATCTTCTAAGCCCTTTAACTGTCGATGATGTAAATTTAAGATGGAGTCGTTATGCAGGTTGCAGTTGCCCATGCAGCCCAGGCTTTATTGTTGATTTTTCTGTTGGCGATTTTTCTAAGAAATGCAGTAGTGGCTATTATAAAATTAATAGCGGCGAAGTTTATTACTGCGTTGATTTAGGTCTTGCAATTTTACAAGATCAGATTTCTTCTCAAACACAAACCCAAAACACAGCTGAATAGGAGTTTTATTATGTATCAAGACGAAGACAAAATTGTTTCAGGTCCAACACATTGGCAAGATTTATCTGCTGTTGATCGTTGTAGATTGAATAACAATGTTGAAATGTGGATTACAAGACATGTTTTTGCAGAATTTCCTTTATCTTTAAATGATTTATCTGACGAAGTGGCTGCTACAATTCATGAATCTTTTTCACGCAATTTAGCTGAAGACGAATCAATTTATCAGATTTGGCATATTTCATCTGAACTTGCTACCCTTTTGCGTAACTATTTGCCTAGCGAATCTTTATATGAATTCAAGAATGGCACATTTTTGTGGGGTATTTCTTGGCAAAATCTTGACGAACGCATTAAAATGGCGCTTTTCTATGCATGTCAATATTAAGATTTGTGTGATTAAAGTTTTGAGTAACTAAAAATTGATATTTACAAAAATAGATTTTTTTGTTATGATCAGAACACTGGAAATATGGCCGAGTGGTTTAAGGCGGCGGTCTTGAAAACCGTTGAAGTGAAAGCTTCCGTAGGTTCGAATCCTACTATTTCCGTTCAGCTTGAATAGCACAACTGGCAGTGCACACGATTTGTAATCGTGAGGTTTTGGGTTCAAATCCCAATTTGAGCATTATGAAATGAGTCAGGATATATTAGTTCAGTGGTAGATGGTAGGTTTGCCTACAGGACCGAAGTTCGATTCTTCGATATGTCGTTAGCTGACTCGTTTTATTTCTCTTTATTTTTATAACGTATCCTATTTATTCGTCTCGTGAATAGTAGAAAATATTAGAATATAATTTCTTTATCACCCGTTGCTAATAAATAGCATTTCTTACTCTAACCGAAAGGTAAATGCAAATGAAAAGCATTACACTTGAAGATCTTGCAACAATTGCAAACTTATATAATTTCAGTCGAGCGTCTGAAGATGTATATTTCTTTAATATCAAAACTTCAAAATACGATATTGCAAACACGCAAAAAATCTTTCTTGTTCATGAAGAATTTGATGAGATCTCCTGCGTATCAGTATATGAAGACAGAAGAGATATGCCTGATAACGAGGTTTTCTATATCAGCTCAGATAACGAAGGATGTTATATCTCTGATGGTGAAATCAAACGATATTGTGTCGATAACGCTCTTGCATCAGTCATCCAAGCTGTTGAACATTTCTTTTCAAAATACTCACTCAACCTTTTTCGTCAATAAAGCTTTTATAAAGGATTTAAAATGACTTCTTCTCCACAACAACAAGGCACAAGTGCAAACATGAATACACAAAAATTACCATTCGAATTCAGAACATGGCAACAACTAACAAAGTCTGAAAAGTTAAATGTCATCAAGCAAGTCAACGCTCAACAAAACGACATCTGTTCTAATCTTTTGAACTGTTTTAACGATATTGTCGATGCAAATATTACAGCTGATGGTGAAGATATCGAAGAATGTTTATTGTCAGATTTTGGTATTACCGCGAATGTTTCGTTCAGTTTCTTTCAACAAGGTTCTGGTTTCTGTTTTGACTCTGAAGATGTTGATGAATTTGTGTTGTTCCGCAAGTTTAATTACAAAGGTCTCTTTGACAATACTGATGAAGCATATTTATTGCACTTGCGTAATTACATCACACAAATCACAGTTCAAACACTTCGTGTCAATTTTCACTATGATCACGAAAATTCAGTGCGTTTTAGTGTTAGAAATCATAATGAAAATGCTGCAGATTTACTTGAAGCATGTGACTATGATTTACCAGAAGGTCAAGCATCTTATGCCACAACAACAGAATTCCAACTCTTTCAACAGTTTGAAGCTGCATTTGTTGAAAACGAAATTGAAGATTTCTTAAATGAATGGATGCACGATTTCTGTGTTGAAAAGCACGCTCAACTTGAACGTTCTTTCTTCTTAAAAGAAGAAGAAGTGTTGGATATCTTTGATGAAATCTTTGACAATATCTATGGACCGATTAAAAGTGATGAAGATCTTCCAAGATTTATTTTTGTAAATGAAGAAGAAAATATCGATATTGTTTGTCTTGTCGATTAAACATAACCCCCTTGAACTATAAAAGGTTTTAAACATGTTATATTTTAACAATCAATTAACGCAAGCTGATGAAAATGTTTGTATGGATTTAATCACTTGTCGAATGAATTCCATTAAAAAGATGAATCACGTTCATTTAGGTCAATATACAACATTTCAGAATGTAACAAATCAGTTTGATACAATTCCTAGCGCTGCAAAGGACTTTAAGGATGCCTATAACTCAACTCTTGTGAATTATAGGATGGATATTCGAGTTGATCATCATATCTCTTTTGACTCATATGTCATTATGAATGAAGAAAAGAGAACAAGTCCTGCGTATATTTTATCGCAAGGTGTTGCAAAAGCGAAAAGAGCTGAAAAGGATGATTTGCTAAGACGATATGATGATATACAAAATATCGAATATGCGTTTAAAAACATTAGTGACAATCATAAGACTTATTTGTATATGTCAACATCAATTGAATCGTTAGATTATAATGAAGGTAATCTAAAATTATTGAATCAAGTGGGTATGACGAAAAACGATAATGACTTTAATTTTAAGATGAATCAGTTAAAGAAGTTGGAAGTCCCGTATAACAAGACACCAATTTTGGTTGACAATTTTAAAATTGCAATTAACTTGAGTGATGATTATGATGATAGACAATATGTCTCTGCATCTGTTTATGCTGCAAAAAGGCTGATAAACAATTCGTCAATTCGAAATCAATTAAATTCAAGTCAGTTGAATGTGCTTGAGTCACAAATTTTATTACCGAGTGATCTTGATTTAACATTTTGTTTTGTTAAGTTGAGTAAGTGAGTATATAGAAATATATAATGAAAGTTGTTTATTATGAATTTAGGTAACATTACCCGAAATAATTTACATATTTGGGGACCTTATGTGTCATCATATTATGTTTCGAAAAAAGGTCGTTTGATATTACATACGTCAGATGGCAGAGAGTTTTCTAGTGACAAAAATACTTTTTCAGAAAGTGATAAAGATTTTATTGATGCTGAATTAGCGTGGTATATTACACGTGATATTGAACGACAACAAAAATTATAAATTTTTTGTAAAGTTTGAGATATGTGTGTATAATATTTACATACATATGGACCGATAGTTCAGTGGTTAGAATAGGACTCTTATAAGGTTTTGGTCGGTGGTTCAATTCCACCTCGGTCTACTTTCGGGATGTTAGCTCAGTCGGCAGAGCACTGGACTTTTAATCCATTGGTCCTGGGTTCGATTCCCAGACATCCCATTTTCTGAAGGGCTTGTAGCTCAGGGGTTAGAGCAGCGGTCTCATAAACCGCGGGTCGTGGGTTCAATTCCCACCGGGCCCATCTTTCTTTTCCTTAAAAAGGTTATAAACATGACTGATTTTAATGCAAAACGCAGAATTTACATTTATACAACAGATGTCTTGTCTAAAGACAAAGATGAAAACAACGATAAAATTCTTTTCAAAATCGGCGAAACAACTGAAACAGCTCCCGATGAAAAAGGTGTGCTTGATCGAATTAATCAACAAAACACAACTTCTTTGCCTGGTAAACCTGTTTTAAAGAAATGGTTTTATTCACCTAACATCTCTGATCGTGATTTACATAAAGCGCTTGAAAAGAAATATCCTTTATCTCGTGCTGCAGGCAGTAAAAAAGAATGGTTTGATATTACATTAAATGATATTATCGACACATATCATGAAATGGAATTAAAGATCATATCGCAAATGGGTTATGTCCAAAAGATTTTTGATAATCAGAAAAATGCTGCTGATATTATTATGGATAAAGTTCATAACAATTCTAGGAGTTTTCTTTTAATTGCTGAACCACAATCAGGTAAAACAGGCGCGATGGTTGATTTCTGTTTGAAGTTAGAAGAAGAATATCCTCATTTGTTTTTACATATTTTCATTCCTTCAGATTTAACATTAAAAGATCAAACCAAATTACGTTTCTGCGCTGATACTGAGCGTGAAGGTTATATTACTTCATTAGATCAAAAGAGGATCAATATTCATTATCCACAATCTTTACGTAGTGCAAAAAGTAAAGATGATTTTGAAAGTAGTTTAAGCAATGATCGAAAAATTGTTAGACAGAAGAATGGCATGATCGTTTTTATGCATGATGAATCGCATAGAGATATTAGCGAAAATGGAATATTTAACACACGTTTTAGAGAATTAAATATTCCGTTAACAAAATTGGTTAAAGAAGATTATGAATTAGATCTTGTTTCAAATGCTTTTAATAATCATGAAATCAGCTTATTGTGTACAGCAACTCCTGGACCACAAATAGAATTTGCAAAAGAATATTACAGAATTTATAAACAATTGCCATTTGAAATTGTTTATTTATATCCTGGCGAAAAGTATTTAAATATTCAAAAATTAAAAGACGCAGGTCGAATTAAACAAGCAATAAAGCTTGATAAAAGTGAAAGTGCATTATCATATTTTTCTTCGAATGTATTAAATAAATTCTTTGAAGAAAAAGCAGGCTACGGCATTGTTAGAATGACATCAACCAAATGTATGGATGAAATTAAATCAACAATTGAAAATACTGCTAGAAAGTATGGCAAAAAAGTTGAATTTAAAATATATACTTGCAATAACAAGAATATTAGTGAATTATCCGATGACATTCATACACCTACGTCATATCATACAATTTGTTTTATTCTGAATAGCTATTTGCAAGGTAAAACAATTTCAATTGAAAAGGACGACAAGCAAATTTCAGATTTATCAAACATCCGATTTTGGTATGATACTTTTGATAAATCAGGTAATAATGATACGTTGGTTGCACAATCAGTTGGTAGAAATTGTGGGTATTTTGAATCAACAACAAATTACCCGATTTATACTGATATTGATGCTGTTGAACGTTTGATTAAATTCTATAATACCATTAAGGATATCAATGACAATCCTGCAGCTATTTTAGAATTACCTCCTATTACAGGTACATATATTAAACGTGTTCCAAAACAAAAAGAACAAAATGATTTTTCAAATTGGAATGTTGTGTTTCATGACTCTCTAGAACAAAGAAATATCGATCCTGTTTTATTAAATTTAGGTAATCATCTTGATTTAGAAAACAATCGATTAATGCACTGGGTCAGCAAAAATAAAGAAAACAATATACTCGAAGATATCGCTAATTGTAGATTTGGTCATTATTGCAAACAGATTGGCAATATTAAAATTGGTACCATTATGATCGATAAACCTCATGAGAGATATGTCGATGAATGGCAACGTTATATTGAAAAAGATAATACGCAGTATTTGTATAATTCACAAAACAAATATATCACGTATTATTCTGTTCAAAGTACAAATCAAGTTGCAATAACAGTTGAAGATACAAAAAGTCTTTATGGATCAAAAACAAAAAAGTTAAATACATATGAAGATATATCATTAACTGATCCTATGCAAAAAGCTGATAAACTTCTTAATTTAATAACATCTTTGGCTAATAATCAATTAGAAGAAATTGAAACAACTTTTAATTTATTAATTGATCTTAACAAAGAAAAAGAAATTGATGCAATTTGTCAAAAATATCCTAAAGTTTTTTCGACAAAACAAAATGCACAATTTAAATTAAACATCACATTAAACAACGGCAGATTATTGTATTGTTCTGATGAAAAAACTTTTGAATTAATACAAGATCTTAGAGAAATGAGAAACTAAGTATGGATTATAAAGCTTTACATGTTATTGCAAATTTTAATAAAACACCTAAAACCCAAATCTGCCCAATTGATTTGGATAATATTTCATGGGGTCATTTATCTGAACATACATTGTTTTGTAGTTTTATGTTACATGAGCATAAGTACATCAGAGTTAACTATAATTCAATGCCTTATTCACAATATTGTAAAGGTTGGTTAACATTTAAATGTGAACCTGACATTTATCAAAAAATTGAATCAGGTGAAGTTGTTAATTTATTTGAACATAACGCAGAAGAGTATTATAAACATGAAGATTATTGGTGTGTTAATCTTCAAGTTGAAGAACCTGAAGGTTATACTACTCATTCAATAAAAGTTGAGTCTTTGCGATACGAATATAATATTTTTGTAAATGTATTTAAATACGTTATTGATGACATAACAGACTATCATAACGAGTTTGAAAGACTTAAAAGAAAAATGATTGAACCTTTAGTAATAGGTCATTTTTATGATCCTGCAACAAAAGAAATCGATTTACAACACGATGAATATTCGTCAGTTGTTGGAGCAATTCTAAACGAATTACAAGACGAAGACAAATTTGAAGAGGTTACAAACAATGAGTAAAGAAAAAAAGACAGAGGAAACAAGCCTTTCAAAATATGAATCATTAATTGAATTGTTTGTTAAAAATTCAACATTATCATTATATGAATCAATTGAAGATTTTTTAGATGATCATACTTTTTTAGTAGATGCTGAAGAAAAGATCAAAAAAACTTTAGTTGATGATGATCATGTTAGTTGTCAACTATTTGAAAATTTACAATCCACACGTAAAAAGATAATTAATAATATGGAGATCTATGAAGACGATTTAGGAATTGACAAGGTTAGAGTCAAAAGCGCAATTTCAAAAACGTTCTTTAAGGTGGTTTTAAAACCAAAGGAAAAAGTACAAAATGAATAATGTCAAAGACTTATTATTCGATATTAAAAATAACATTTCAGTTGAAGAAACAATTCAACATAAAAAGAAAAATCAAAAAGTCGTTAGCAAAGAATTATCTAATGCATTAACAGATATTCGACAACATGTTTTAAAAGAAGCAAATGAAGAAGCTGAATTTGAAAGATTAAAAGACGAAAAACGTCGACAGTATTTACAATCATTACAAGAAAAACAGACACAGGAAGTTCAGCAACCTAAAAAAATAATTCAACAAAATAAAATCAAAGTAAAATCTAGTCAACCTACAACAATCACATCTATTGAAGATAAAAATAATGGTAGCAATATGCCATTTTATTTTTCATTAATTTTATTTATTGCATCATTAGGATTTTTTTATTATTCGACTTCAAACAAGAATGAACAAAAGATCGAACGTGCTGCAACTGCAACTAAAAGTGTACACACAACAACGCAAAAAGAATTACCTAAAATTTTTATCACTAATTACGTACTTCAAGACGTATACGAGGGTATACACCCACAGCTTCTAGAATTAAACTTTTATAGTTTATTAAATAAATCTAATATTAATAACTCGCGTTTAAACCTGAGAGTAGATGGATTAACAAAAATTAAAAAGAAGCGCTCTAAAAAAGTATTAAATAATAGTATTAAAATGAAAAAACAAATTGACTTTAATATGAACGGATATTAATAAGTTATATAAGAAGGTGTGTAAATGATTGCTTTTATTTTTACAATAATAATATTAGTTATTACCCTCGTGAATATTAAAAATAAATAGAATATAATTTTTATACAATCACGAATAACAATTTAAACTAAAAATTAAGGAGAAATATGAAAGATTTCAGTCTAGTTTTAATGACAAATGTTATTACGATTTATTACTTTTCAGTAGCCACGCTACTTGTGTTACAACACTTTTTTAGTTGATAAAGGATTTTTATGTTAAAAAAAATCTCACGATCCCAAACATCTTTGTATGCACCTATTAAATTAGAAGTTGCGCAAAAGTTAAAAGCCGCACTAACCAAAGACGAACGTCAAGCAGGCTTCGATAGACAAATCGAAAAGAAAGAAAAAGAACTGTACAACTGCGCTGATATGTTACAACACAAAATCAGCAAGTTGGAAAGATCAATTGAAATCACATCAAGTAAACTAGAAATTGCTTTGGCAGATAAAAAATTATCTTATGAAGCCTCATTACTTGGTAAACTTGCAACATTCAAAGTAAAATTACACCGCTGCGTTGAAAGAAGAAACTTTCTAATCGCAAACCCCGATATTGTAGATTTTCTTCAAACATATGAAGAAGATCAGGAGATTTTTCAAGATGTCTGATTTAACACAAGCACAAATCAATTTTAAAGATGCCGCCAAACACTTCCCAACAGGTGTTGTTGTTGCAATCGCTAATCATAATAACTCTTGGCACGGTATGACAATTAGCGCATTCACAACAATTTCTCTCGACCCTTTGCTCATCATGATAGCTGTATCTAAAAAAGCAAAAATGCATGATGTACTACTACAAGATGAAGATTACAAATTTAGCGTAAATATTCTTGACGAAAATCAACAAAACATTTCAGATCATTTTTCAGGTCAAAAAACGATTGATGATATTGATAGTCAAGTTGATGTCGTAAGTGATTTTACAATTCTAAAAAACTACTTTGCTTATTTTCTCTGTAAAGTTACTGATGCGATTGATAAAGGTGATCATACATTATTCTTTGGCAAAGTAATATATTCAAAAAGCTGCGCCGATAATACAAGACAACCACTCGTTTATTATTCCCGTTCATACGTCAAAATTAAAAATGAGGTCTGATATGTCCGAAAAACCTGTGTTACGTAAAAATGTTTTTTCTTATTTACCACAAGTTAAAGATCCAACAAAAAATTCTAGATTAACTGATCATGAAATGTTTTTACCTTTCGTTGACAAACAAAGTCCCGAAAGAATGGATCTTAATTCTCATACACAATATCGTTTAAACGCTCGCAAAAACGGTCAATCCTATATTAAATCAAAGTTTAAAGTTACTGGCAAATCAGAATTAAGTCGAATGACTCGATTAGGTTTTCTTGAAAGAAGTATAAACACTACAACAGGTGAATATGAATACAAGATAACCGAAAAAGGTTTGCAAAGGTGTCAGGATTTTTTTTACTTCGTCGAAGAAAGTGATTTGTTATAATGTTAGATGTCAAAACTTCTTTGGAGACAGTGTCTTCATACATCAAAAATAATAAAAATACATATGAAAATCGTAAGAGAGATACTTATTTACAATATTTTCAGAACGATTGTAAATTTAGAAATGTCTACGATTTAATGCTTGAAACTTCAAAAAAGAAAAATCAAGAATACTGTGGCTCGAGCTGTCATGGTGAAGTTGTTAAAAGACGTGATGGCTATTACAATGGCATCCACTTCGAAAATTCTTTTTATAATCAAGTTGGACATGACGAGTTCAATAAAATTATAACAAATTTCGAAAATGAACTTCGAAAAATACCTGATCTTGAATTTAAATCCATTGTATTTCGAGAAAAAGGTCGACAAATTGAAATAAAATGTTGTGATAACGAAGAAATGCTATCAACATTTGTTGTTAACTTTGAAAAATCTATTCAACAACTCTTCGGCTGTTTGGAAAAAGTTCTCAAATAAACGCCAGTATGTCTTCTATAAACAAATTATTAAGTTTATAGATTTTAAATCATCTCTCTTTACAAAAACTTTGACTGATTTATTTTCAGAAATAAAACAGATGCAAAAGTTAAATTCCTGTACGGGCTTTATTTCAAGACACTTTTAAAAATTTAAAGTCAGTACCAATCACATGATCTCTTTAAGGAGTATATTATGCCTGAAGGTGTAGAAGTTTCGCTATTTAGCCGTTCACTTACAGAATTTCTTCAACAAAAAACAATTACCAAAGTAGAAGTTCTATCTGGACGATATACCAAGAAACCTATTG
>Ga0194133_10006473_pt1 | contig 14392 bp, 9 predicted proteins | sample TA2KigOf40mmetaG_FD_155448 | JGI IMG/M metagenome (GOLD analysis project Ga0194133, IMG submission 155448) | Freshwater microbial communities from Lake Tanganyika, Tanzania - TA2015055 Kigoma Offshore 40m | ecosystem: Environmental > Aquatic > Freshwater > Lake | place: Tanzania: Lake Tanganyika...
TTTTTTCGTCTCAAAAAACATGATTTATAATTTTAGTACACAGAATCTTGTTTCGTCGATAATATTTTTTGTGTGTGGCCTTTTTTGGACTGTATTTTGCAATAAATTGAAGTCTAATATTTCCTTGTAATAGATGCTTCAATAATGTCCAGTGTAATATTATTTTAATCAGCAGTTTCTTATAAAGTCAAGGCAACTCAAGAACACAAGGGTAAAAAGAGCACCATCCACCCTAAATTGGGACCTCAAAATAGCAATAATGAAGCCATAAGTGGTGAAGAGCAGACCAATTATATTTATGTTTAATTTTATACCTACAGGATGAACAAGGAAAATATGAATCAAGTTTGGTCACTCTTTATGATCTGAAAATTTCTTTTAGAAACTGAATGATTTAGCTTTTTTCAGTTTCATTTTTAGCTATCAAAAATATGTTCATTTGCCACAATTTTCACTTTTGTTATATCAAGATGTATAATTTCAAGAGTGATTTAATTCTTATAAAAATGCAACTACATGACTCAGGTAGCCCCAAGGTAAAAAATTATTGATCAATTTTGGTATTTTTTAGGTACAATGACTAAAAGTGGAGTCTAAGTTCTGTTTGATTGAATGGCCTAGCTCTGAATGCTGGACATGGAATGCCTTGCTGTTAAAAAATCATGAACAAAATTATTGTATTATCGTGTACACGCTCAAAAACCCTCTTTTTCACGTTACAATATTTTTCACTTTTACAGTTCAAAATTGTTTCAAACGTACTGCTGTTGTTTAGTGCTCCATCCAAGAAAATGCAAGTCTCCCTAAACAGGCTGCCGCTGTTTTCACTCCCACAATAGTTATTTCCTACCAACTTATGTTATCCTCTTTAAGAGGTCCGACTTTTCTTGATCCGATCCCTCCTTTACTTTTGTATATAAAGCCCATATTTCCTCTCGATAAACAGTTCAGTATTGATTCTTTTCTTGATTGGGAAGGTCTTCACTGGGATTTTAGCTCACCGCCTCAATATCCGCCTTACGTTGTTATTTCTCCGCCTCTGTTCTGACCCCAGAACATCAGACACGCTAGTATTATTATCAGACATGGTACTTTGGCACATCCACCTGATAAAATAAATTATTTGAAATATCATGGAATTCTTCACAATATTGGTTTTATACCTTTCATATCTTGTTTATATACTTTTAAGTCCTTAAAAGTTAAACAATTACCAATCTCAAGATCTTCAAAAATCCATAACATATCAAACTTACCTAAGTCAAAAATTGGGTTACTTTTTATAATAAAATAAGTTAACATTTTTTCCGTATGGGTGTTAATGTTCATCCAGAAATGGCACAATTACATCAAAAGTCAAATCATTGTTAAACTGTTCTTCCATTAAAATTACCTTTTTGTCTGGTTTTTAATTAAACACCTCAGATCATGATAAAGCTTAAAGCAATGATGATTGCAAATTCCAAAATGGTTCCTAATTTATGAGAATTGTAAAATTAACTTGTGGTTTATAAATCTTACAAGTTTTCTGATTTGATAATTTTTGAAATCTTGGATGAGCAGATTCAATTAATTTTAACAATACAAATTAAAAACTTAATGATAAAAATGGAAGATTTTTGCATGATTGAACATGACAGGAAAGGGATGCTTCCTTCCTTAGATTTTTGCTTGATTTGCTGCACTTTAGTTTGGTATTTGGCATTTCTATTCCTATTTAAGCATTGAAATATTTGAACATGTGCAACAGTGTTATCTAAGACAAAAACAAGTTCACAAACCAAAAATGAAACTTTTCATGGTAAGTTCAACTCATTTATTTTTAATAAAATTTGATTCAAAGTAGTTCTAAACTAAAGAGTGCTTTGCAGAATTATTTTGATAAAAAACCATATAATTTTACCTTGGGCTGGAGTCATGTAAACAATGTTGCTGTTACTTTCTGGGAAACTGAATCTTAATTTACCATCAGGTTATGATGATGTGAACCTGCGGATTTTCAGTGGAGTTAACATCACATACTTAATAGCAGAGAGCTGATAAATATAGAGTGTGCACACAACAAAAATTTCAGTGTTCCCTTACAAGGGCGGGTTCAGCGGTCGAGGGTTTTCGCTATTGGCAAAAGATTAGATTTATTTTTGATCTAAATTTTTGTTTGTTTTTGAGGACCATGGACACCCAGAATTAAAAATATTTGTAATCTTTTGCTAATAGTGAAAACTTCCAACAGCTGCATCCGTGAATTTTGTCTGTCCTGCCATCACACAGGCGTGGAGGGGGTGTGACACTAAAAAAGTCAAAAAAGGGGGAGCGGAGGGGGCCTGCTGCACAAAAATGCAAGTGATTTTTACTAAACTGATTTAAGTGCACTGGTTTTTCTGAATTTTTAAAAGCAGTGAGAATTTGTACTCATTTTCAAGGCACACTGTTAGAGGTCATTCACTCTATATGTATTACCCCGAGCAGGTCTAGAACCTGGGCTGTAACCCATAGACCACTCTGACTCCCTCCATCTTACTAAAAGAATATTTTTTATTCTTACAGTTTTTCACGATCTGTCTCATTGTTCAAGTAAAATGCCATATCGGACTAGAATTCGAGGCTAAAAGTCTCAGGACCCAAATTGTTCCTTTAGGCGAGGATGAGGACATTGCTTCAATTGAGGATGATTTCTCCAAGAAATCGTTCAATTTTCAAGATGAAGATCACGTTTCCATTTCAAAAAGGGCAACAACAGACGAGCATCTTGGTCTAAGAGGTCATCATATCAGTGAGAGGTCCCCTGAACCAGGCAAACACTCTCGAGGCCATAGAGGTTATGGTCACAAGCACGGAGGTGGAAAAGGTTTTTCCAAACACAGATCTCATGGTCATAAGCATGGCCATGGAAAAAAACATTTTGGAAAAAGGTCGGAGCCCAAAAATCAAAAGGGTGAATTTGAAAGTTAGAAAAATAATATTTATATATACATTTATTTAAAAAAACATTTCCAAGGGGTAAAAATAAATAATTTATTAATTGTAAAATTTAACTGAATTAAATAATTTTTATCTGATGGCAAAAAAAAATACATATGAGCACCATTCTTTTTGTTAATAAATTGACTTGCAACTAAAATTGGGTTTTTTTGTTACTTAAATTGCATTGCTGTGTTTAGAGTAAAAGTTTTATGTTAAATTTTTCCAATCAGTGTGTTCAAAGGATGGAGCATAATTTTGATGATTGGTTCTTGGCTTTTTGAAAGTTGCTTAGCTTTAAACTTCCTTTTTTAGAGGATGAAAAGAGATCATTATTCTGATGGTCTGTTGTTTTACTGATGCTTACTTCAGCCTAAAAAAGTAACACAAGATGATCAAATAAGTTTAAGCTAAATTCAGTTTAGTTTTACATTGAAACTGGACATTGGTAAGCATGCCCTTAACCTCGCATGCAAAGTATCTAGAAGCCCCTTTTTAGAGAAGGGCAATTATCTGACCCAATCCGAGCATAATTTGACCTTGGCCTTCCTTAATCTGAATATTTTTTGACCTGACCCGAAGAGATTTTTTAGCCCAAAAGGATAAGAATTGAAAAAATTGCCTCTATAGAGGTAAATTTTCCTGACCTGAAGCGGGGCTGACCCAACTTGACATGACCTAAGTAGCCAAAATATTCTCCGACTGGGGTCAAAAATTTCTGGCCTGAATCCATCTCTACTCCTTTTCTTTAAAAATTTGAGCCCCAAAAGAAGGGGGAAAGGTTTTGTGAGTTAAGTTGCTAAATTGCCAACTAAGAGACAGTATAAATGATTAGGGCACATGAAGCAAGATTTTAAGGCTACCTTAGCTCAAAGTCAGCTTTTTAGAGTTTGTGCTCATGACAAAAGATATCAGTTTTGTTTAATTTTAAGGTCCAACTGAGTGAGAGAATTAGAATTTATCTGCTTCCATCAGATGTCATCTGCCAATCCTTTAGGGTAGAGCTCAAAACACCGGCTACCCCATTGCAAGCCCCACACATTTAGCTCATCAAAGCTCTTCTCTTCTACCCATTTGATTTATTTTATTTGAATCAAAGAAATATATGACTTGCCTGACTAATTAATGATTGGCACTCAATATCACTCCATTCTCGAGACATTTTCAGTTCACCTTTGTCTATTATTCTGTTGAATATGAATGAATTAAAACAAAATTTTGACTTTCTAAAGATTATAAACTATTTTACCTGTGCATAATGATTCTAAAAGTTCCAATCACAGGGCTGGCATTTCCAAGCTCAATTTGACTTTCTAATAAATCACCATCAATACCATAAGTTTCCAGCTCATTGCGGACCTTCCATTCATCTAAAACTCAAGGGATTAGTAAGAAGTTAAGAAAAATTCTCTGGGCTTGAATTCAGAATACTTTGCAGAACTTTAAAAGAAACACCTCTTAAACAACAATAGGAGATACAAAATGTCAATTTTCTCGAGGGCCTCTAGCAAACAAACAAAAAAAGAGAGGTTAGGATCATCACTGGGTTACCCATAGTGATGGATACGGGTCAAAATTTTTTGATCTGGATTGGGTCGGGTCAGCCACCCTGCATTTGGAAAATTTTCCCTAAAAATACAAAAAAATTCAATTTTTTTCCCTTCGGATAAAAAAATATCATTGGGTCTGGTCAAAAAATACCCAGGTCAAAGGTGGGTTAGTCTCTTATTTACTGCGGGTTTAAAGTATGCACGGGTCGGGTTGGGTCAGAGCCCATCTCTAGTTAACCGTTGCACCTCATAAGAGTTTACCCCAAGGTCATCACACTCATCAGAGATTATGCTCCCCCTCTCTTGTCAGACACAATATGCCATCACCCTCAAAGGTAAACACGCAAAGATGGAGAAGACCTTTGAGGCTCATTCATAAAGAAAAGAAAAGAAATCACAAAGAGGATCTATGTCTTGAAAGGACCAACCCAGATACATGAAGCCTATTATAACTATCAAGCTTTTTAACATACTCACCTTGAGAAATCAGGGCCAAGTCACCACCACCCCTTACAGGTAAGGGTTGGTATTTTGTATCTGGAGATGGCCAGTAAACACCTGACATCCAACGGCTTTCACGAATCTGTAATCCCAGAATTTAAATTCTTTTGAATATTCTTGATTAAAAATAATTGATTTTAACCTGACTCATATTCAGCCGCCATTCTGGACGCTTTCTTAGAATTCCTTTAATTAGTTCCATGCAAGGTTCCGATAATGATGCTGGAAGGTCAAACTTTCCCTCCTGGAAAATTTACTTTTTAAGCTTAAAAAACCTTTAACTTAGATGTTTTCCATTCATTACCAGGATGGAGTGTTTTAAAGCTGCAACAGTGCTGCCTCGAAATGGCATTCCTCCTGTGACCTTTAAGTCAAAATAACAAATTACATTAAAAAAGACTGCTTGATCCTACATATCAAAATTATATACACTTTTATTTTTAACTTGGAAAGCACTTATCAATTTTAGAGTGGAAATGATTCAATTTATTAACCAGGGCTGACTGAAATCTCTCAGACTAGTGGTAACCAAGATGACTTTCTCATTAGACCCCTGTCATTATCATGTTCTGTTAAATCTGCTCTTAAAGCTACTAGAAGTTGAGTAAAGCTAGTTTAGCTCTTTATTTACAAGATGCTGAAGTTGTGAGGTCAGATTGTTCTGGTCTAGGCTTTTTGTCAAATTAATTGGAATGAAAATGAAATAAAGATGTTTACCAGGAAAACAAGAAGAATACCCAGAGCCCAAATGTCAACTGCTGGACCAACATAATGATCATCCTGGAATTTAGTAAAGGAACATTATGTGAAAAATGATTTAGTCCAGAAATGATGCAAAAAAAAGTATGGAAATCCTACTTAATGAAAATTAGATTTGCATCAAAAATTGAATTTACTAATTTTGATCGTTATGATTTTTATCTTATTTTAAATGAATGTTGTAGGTATTTAACTAAGCTGTTTTTCTTTTTTCTCTACTTTTATTTGTTGTGAAAATCTGCAATTTTTGTTACACTGCTATAATTTTTTTGGCTTTAAGAGAGCATATTATTAATTTCATCACAAATAAAATCTCAAATTTCAAATTTTAATTAAATTTTCTTTTTTTCTGGTTTTTTGCCTCAAATTTGCACCTTAGTGTCGTCCTCACTTAACATGAAATAATTAATTAGAAAGAAACTTTTCTCTTAATTACTTTGAAAAGTTCTGGAGCAGCATAAGGCGGTGAACCACAAAAAGTTGTCAGGTGTTGATCCACAGAAGAAACTTTGATGGCAAATCCAAAGTCCCCTACTTTAACAACAGGATAGGTGACCCTGTTTGGGCCACTTCCAAATGACATGGTTTGTTCAGCAAAGAAAACATTTTCAGCTTTCAGGTCTCGATGTATAAATAGATGCTCATGCTAAAATTGAATAAAAAGTATAAGTTTTTGATGGAAAATTGTCAATTTCTTTTTTACCATGTATTCAACTGCAGAAGCAACTTGGGCAAATATTCCTTTGGCTTGGCTTTCTTTGTAGCCACCCTCTTCAGATAGCTTTGCAAACAACTCACCCAAGGGAGCCATCTCCATTACCAAATGAATTGAGGTCACTGTCTCATTGACCTCATACAATCTATTAAAATGTTCAATGTTTTACTTCTGATAAATATATCAATTTTGGCTTCAATATATTCATTGTCTTTGAAAAAAAGTCTGTTAATATCTCAACTTTATCCTACATGTATGGAAATAGCAAAGCATTTATTCTGTATTTAGTAACAACTTTGTTCAATCAAAATCTAAAACACATACAGTTGAAAAAGTAGACAAGATATGAATTATTAAGATAAAGAATTGATCATCAAATAGATGGATTGGTATTAAGGTACCATGTTTTATTGAAATTTTACTGAAATTTATTAATGACTACCCTTGGGTGTTTTATACCCTGTCCACATATAAAAATATGATCATGTATAGACTCCAAATGAGGAAACTATGACTTGCAAAACGGAAAAATTTTCAACAGCATCGAGATTAACCACTAATTGTAGAACCTGATAAACCTCCTGTTCAATTTACAATAGAAATTATATAAACCTAGAAAAGTAGGAGATGGAGAACTCTTTGGTGAACCTAAGGCTTATAATTTTGCATCAACCCTTATTGCAAAGAAGACCAGATTAGTTGCTGAAAGTACAATTTGAAGTAATAGAGTCTAACTTTGAATTGTTGTAAAGTTTTCGATAAAGAGAAAAAATTATCAGTTCCAAATAAAAGCTGCCAATCAACCAATCTTGCACCACTCTTTCTGACCTTGAGGGATTTTGTGGAACCATCAAATGAAAAAGAATTTGAAATGACATCCAAAGTTACACAATCATATTTTGCTTTTAAGTAAATTTTCAAGGCAATTTTTTTAGTACTTGTCAGCTCTTTAGAATTTGAGCTGTGCTTGACCATTATTTGTATTGTTTATATATTGATTTGCCCTTTCTTAATTTTCTACACAATTTCTTTATTCTATGAATGGCTCTCAAAAGTAGTTGTGCCGTATCTAAGGTCAATCAAAAAAAGTAACTCTGCAGTAACTATAACTACACTAAACAGAAAGAAAGTGGGGAAATTTATGGCCTTGGCGTCAATTAATAAGCTAGTAACTGTGTTTGCGAGTTAAAATAAAATCAAAGGTGCACGACTTATTCTTTATTTGGTTTACTTTCTTCATTTGAGTTGTAGAAAAGATTTTCGAACTGCATTGTTTGTCTTGAAAGTCGTGCTGTTTTGTCATTTCTATATAGCAAATCTAAAGCTGATTGCTTAAGTGAAAAGAGAAGTTTGGATATTTTCAAGGCATTGAAACCAACATCTAACAGCAGTTTACACTCAGGCTCACAAAAGCATTAAAAAGCCTTTGAAATTTTTGAGATTTTTGCAATTCAGGTTTTATGCCACTGTCCTAATAAAGTTGGCCACCAAAAATGAAAGTTTAGTCTTTTTTAAATTGGAATCATTCTGAACACTAGCTAAATAATATAGTGTCTTGACTAAGGTGAAGAGCAACAGGTTGTAAGAGACTTAGGGCTGCCCAATGAAAAGTCTCAGATTGAACAAAGACTTGAGCTTTTCTTTCTGATGTGCAGAGTTAAATATTACAAGTATTTGAAAATGATCCTGAAATCCTATATCTGCATGAATTTTTCACAATAACTCTATTACTAACTTCATGGCCAGATCTTTTCACTTTTGTAAAACAAATCTCTTGAGATAGCTTGGTAGGGTTCTTCTCCTATTGTGTCCATTCGACAGACAGGAAATGATATAAAGCTACACTTGGATACAGATTTAAAGAGAAAGTAATTGTTAACTAACCTTATCAAGTTTGGATGTGACAACAGGTCCATGATTTTCATTTCCCTTTGCAACATTTTCTGTGTCTTCATATCCAATCTGGTTTTATTGATGATTTTCACTGCAACTCTCTCTGTAAAAAAGTAAAAGCAATTAATGTAAATTAGGCAAATATAGACATCTTTTGAGCATGATCTTCTATTTTGATTGAAAATAAGCTAAACCAGTGAAAAAAATTAAGACTAATTTTTCACTCAATGGTGCCACTTATTCATTGCCTGCTGTGGTTTAAAAAAGAAATAAACGAAATTGTACCATTGACCCTTAATTAGTTGTCAGCAAAAATTCCCTAGAAATAAGAAAAATGAATCCTCAGTCAACATCGAAGGGACTGAATTTTTGCACTATTTCAAGCATATGAATCCTTTGAAAGATTCATGCTCATATAAGTGTACAGATCTGCAAATGTTTAGAATAATAAAAATCAATAGAATTTTTCTATTTTTGTAAAGAACATGCACTGAAAAGCCACATTTAGCTCCTAAAGCAAATTTCAAATCTGTTTCTAGATAGGACTCAGTGATAAATCATGATTATCTCTCAGAGCAAAATGACAAACAGAAGGGGAAATGTAAAAAGCAAAAGTGCTTTATCTTCATTCAGTGATCTTTTCAAGAGAAATCAAACTCTCTGAAAAATGACTCAATACCGAAAAAGTTTGTTGCATTCAAAGCTTTTTTTAGAAGGACTAAATCAAAATTGTTGCAAGTTTGAAAAAAGTTAGCTAATTTTGCAATATTTAACTTTATTGAAAAAAGTTTTTTGATTGATTGACAGCTTTTATTTCGAATTGATTATTTTTTCTCCTTGGAGAAAAACTTTACAACAATCCAAGTTAAAATTGACAGATCAGTTATTATCACAAATATAGTAAAGAAAAATCAATCACCATCACTAAAAATGATCAAATTTTCAAATAGTTAAAAATTGATTTCTTTATCAGAATTCTGATTGTGCTGTCATTCAATTCCTGATCCAGCCAAGGTTCAATGATTTCCTTCATGCATGCCAGTCTGTTTTGCAGGGCCTGATGCCCTTTGGTCATTTTAGATCCATCAAAATATTTTCCAAAACCACACCTCCTTTGTTCATATTCTACTTTTATGTTAGTTGCAAGTTAGAGAGTCAGGATCTTAAGGTTGTTGGTTCAAACCCCAGTGATGAAAGCAACTTTTCAAACCCAGATTGCAAAAAAATCAACAAGGCGGCCCTCAGGCAGGGTAATAGTAATCTGCAGAGACCATATATGTAATTCTATGTCTACGGCAGGACTTTCATTAATGTGTTGATGTGCATCAACATTGGATGAGTCTATAATGCACTAAATTGTTATCGTTATTATTAACAAACTTTGGGTCAATGTGGCAAAAAGGTACTTAAGAGGGTCTAGGCATAGTCAGTAGATTATGTGAGTTATGGTGGGTTGCTCTAAGACTGAATAAGTATGATGGAAAATTCTCCCTGAAACAATTATTTAACCAATGAAAGAAACAGCTTTTTATCCTGAGTGTGATTCAGGTTGTTTATTTTTATTCACACCGAATGTCCATTATTGAGCTATTTTGGGTATTTTTTAGCTAGTGTTAATGGACCGTTTTGACAATCTTTCAGGGTGAGTTGATTGTTGCGTTCTGTCACAACAAACTTCTTGCGTGCTTTCACTCAAAAATCGAACAAAGTGTAAAAATATAGCTTTCATTCCTGCATCTTGCCCAGGTGTACGATTTAAGACTGAAAGTTTAATCTTGATTTTGAAAACTAGGCATTCGGAAATGAATGTAAAACCCATCGTTCACATTCCAGGAAAAGAAATGATTTGCTTTGTTTAAGTTGAAGTGGAAAATATATTTTTTTCTAAGAGGACCAACTTATTCAATATTCATTTGAAGAGATCATTTTCTTCAGGGGATTTTGTTTCTTTTCCTTGTTAATTACACTTACATGAGTGAAATTGAGAAAGAGAATGTTACATCATTTAAGATGTCACCCAATTTATCTTGGTGGTTCGTATTAAGTCAAAGACAAAATTGATGTATTTCAAAAAGTGCTTCAGAACCTAGATTTTAAAAATTCAAGCATAACCTTTTTTGAAAAAGAAAACTGCTTAGACTTTGTGAGCAGGTTTAAGTTAAATTCTAAAACCCATTACAGTCAATATGCTGAATGTTTAAACATAGATGGTCTTTAGTTTAGACTTTCAGATAGAGATGGGCCCAGACCCAACCCGAGCATACTTTTGACCCGCAGTAAAAAAGAGGCTGACCCATCTTTGACCCGGGTACTTTTTGACCCAACCCAAAGCAATTTTTTTGTCCCAAAGGGAATAAAATGGAAAATTTCAGATTTTTGGGGAAAATGTTCCAAACCCAAACCATAGATGGCTGACCCTACCCGGGCAACAAAAAATTGAGCCAACCCAACCCGACCTGGGTCAAAAAATTTTAACCCGAACCCATCATTACTTTCAGAGGTGATCAGGATGTGGTAGGATCAAAAATGAATGCACTGCGAATTACGTGGGTTTGGTGAAGACTTGCGGAAAAGATCAGGGAAAAAATTAGTATTGATCCCAGTACTTCATCAAAAGATGCTTGAACTTTTGAATTTACCATAGTTTAAGTCATATTCAAATATGCACATAAATTATTGATTAAGAAAAATCTGGATTTATTTTTTAAACATGAAGTTTGATTCTCAGAACAAAAATTTATTATTCTTTATTTCTTTTACAGAAAGCCTTTTTTCCTTTGTTGTCAACTAAAGCTCCAAAAAGCAGATTTTTTTGTCTTAAAAACTAACTTCTTTATGGACGTTTCCTAAGCTAGGATGTCAAATCCGGTGAGAAACTAAGATCAAAGTATTCTTTACTCTCTTCAAAAAGATCTTTTTTTCCTATTCGCTGTAGATATACCTTTTGGGCTTTTCATTTGCCATGTGATACCAAAAGAGAAACCCACTTTCATTTTGCCAATAAAAATTCTTAGAGATTATCAATTTTCCGTCTTTTTCAAACCGCAAAAACAAAGCAGTGAATTGGCCAGTTTTTTTTTTGCCTTTTCAGTTATAATGCTGGTCACTAAATGAATTCTCAGAAGAATGTAGGATTCTTGTCAGAAAAACGACATTTTGCAGTGAAACTGAATAAAAATGAGCTCACCTAAAACACATCACTTAAGAGACTCAATTTTTTGCATAAAATCTTCATTCTGTACATTTATAAAATTGATCCTGAATTACCTCATCGAAAAAAAAATTAACGAGGCTGAACTGAGTATTTTATTCAGGCATACTTTTTACATTGATGTTATTGGAATTGGCATGAACTTATCTGTCCATGATGTTACATGTATTCGACTTTAGACTTAACACATTTGGCATACATATAGTGATAAGTCATCTAGATGCTAAGATATCTGTGTGTCCGCATTTGTGGAGTGTGTCATATATATGTTAGGGCTGAAGAAAAATGATTGCTGGGGAATAAGCATTTTTACAAAATACAGTACCAGGATGATTATAATTTGGTAGACGTGCATTTTTTGTATTTTGGAAAATGCAGAACACTACCGAGCTCATCGACCCCTCAAAAGCACAGTCTACATGTCTGTCACCTCAAACTTCTACCTCAGTTTTGAAGCTGGAGAGCTGAATTTTACATATAGACTTCACATGTTAATGTAGACGGCATAAACTCTCCATAATTGACAAAGGATTGACATTCCTTGATTTGAACTTAAATTGCTTTATTTTTTTGCTCAAAGTCTTATTCCCAATTACCCTTTGAGATAAGTACCCCATAATTTGTCAAACTTCGCAAACACAAGCTAGCACTGAAAAAGCAACTTATTTACATTTCAATATCACGGCAGGCAGGCATTCAATTTAAATGCAAAAAGTATAGAAGCATCCTCCTTTTTTTACTGGTTATGGAGTTTTACATCAGAAGTTGCCTATAAACAACACTTATGCTAGAAATGTGCTCCCGGACTGAATGGCTATCAGTCCTCTGCTGTTTGTACACTTATTTCTTTTGATTCTATCATCTTTGTATTTAAGGTAAATAAAATATTCTTATATTATTTTGCCTTTCATGTACATTATGATAACCCGTATATTATAACGTGTGAGGTAGAAAACTCTGAGTTACAGTCAGACTGATTGATTCTCAGGCAGTGAGATTGTTCACATAGGAACTAAGAGCTTAGAGATTGATCACCAAGCCACATCACGCTATCGCATGGCCAAACTTGTTTCTTAAACAGAGACGGTCTAGTTATAGTACGCCTCTCAATTGTGCCAGCCAATGCAGGCAAGAAAAATGCACCTAATTTCCAACCCGGATTGGATCTGTTTAGACACATGCCTTGCCTCTCACCAAGCATAATGACATAATCGGCAAAGACCAAATTATGAATTACACACCTTAAAAATAGAAAAACCTTCATATCTCAGCTCTTAGACAAAATCCCCATCCCTATATGTGTAAGTGGGACAAATTTTACTGTAATGATTTTTCAAACTTCTACCTTGCTTCACTTGACAGGTTAATCTGGTTGGGCGATTAAGTTCACAATCTACATCTTAGTTCTCAGTCAGGTAACTGTGGCCACTCAGTTATGTGATTTGTGGTTGCAAAGTAGGTCTGAACAAGAGTGTTTAATTGAAGAGAAGCAGGTCTGCAGAAACAATGTTAGGATAATTTTGCCAAGACCGTATGACTAGCAATGGGTCTGGGTCAAAATTCAATTGCCCGGGTCGGGTCCAGTCAAATTTTTGTTGCTCGGGTTGGGTTGGGCCGGGTCAGATCATCCATCTTTGGTTTGGGGTTGACATTGGAAAATTTCCCCTTAAAATCTCTAATGTTTCATTTTTTTGCCCTTAGGGTCAAAAAATCTCGTCGGGTTGGGTCAAAAAGTACTCGGGTCAAAGCCGAGTCGGCCTCCTAATTACCTCTGGCCAAAAGTATGCTCTGGTCAGATCGGGTCGGGTCAGGGCCCATCTCTACGTATGACTATACTTCAAATATTGAGCCTAATTTTTACCCGTCCAACCAAGGGCCCAATTTGTAGAGAGCACCACTGAGATAGTGGTCCTCTAATTTTCCTACTTTTTCAACAAAACCCTATCGTGGTTGCATAGGGACACCACATCCTTGACTACAAGTCAACCCCTAAATCTACCTTTTTGAATAATCAACTTCTGAGCAATCAATATCCTGTTTATACTATTTAGTTTTTATTTAGAGATAAATTAAGGTTTATTTTCACTTTCTCAAAGTCTAAATTTTGAAACAGTTCCCCATTGTTGGCCATTTACGAAGCTATTTTTTTCTAAGTCTATACTGCTTGTTAAAAGTTGAAAGCTTCTTACTGTGTAAAGCTTTACACGTAATGCTGATCAAAAACAACTAACAAAACAACAGAAAAGTTAAGAGGAGAAAAAGTAAAACTTTAACAGGGAAGGTGTAAAAAGTTGCCTTCATTCTTGAACATAGTTCGTGTGAAGAAAGTAAAGGAGAAATTTCTTTCTCTTAGTAAAACAAAACAGAACCTTACCTTTAGTGATTTGATGTATAGCAAGCTTTACTTTGGAGAAATTTCCTGTTCCTATTTCACTTTTGAACTTGTAAAAGCCAATCCTCCTTCCTAATGTAATTTCTCTTTGAGTTGGTTCATCATACTAAAATATTTATGATTCGATTTAAAAAAAGTTTCCAACCGACAGACAAGCAGCCTTTTTTGGATGATTTTGTGTCTGCCAAAAGAACCAATCAATAGTCAATTTGGGTTGTGTTTAGTTATTGTGGTCATTTATTATGGCAGAGAGGTCATACGATGGAGGTATGAACCCTGGTGCTTCCAAACTTTACCAACAGTTGGCAATAAAAAGTGAAAATTTACACCAAATTTTGAAATAAAAGACAGCACCATTTATTAATTTTCCATAATTTCATCAACCTTTGATTTCATTTAAAAAAAGTTTC
>Ga0194133_10006474_pt1 | contig 14392 bp, 10 predicted proteins | sample TA2KigOf40mmetaG_FD_155448 | JGI IMG/M metagenome (GOLD analysis project Ga0194133, IMG submission 155448) | Freshwater microbial communities from Lake Tanganyika, Tanzania - TA2015055 Kigoma Offshore 40m | ecosystem: Environmental > Aquatic > Freshwater > Lake | place: Tanzania: Lake...
AGATTTTTTTTATCCGAAATGAAAAAAAAAATTTTTTGACATTTTTAGGGGAATTTTCCAAAATCAAACTCAAACCATAAATGGCTGACCCGACCCGAGCCACAAAAAATTGACCCAGGCCCATCACTAGTTATTTTACATGGTTTTGAGAGAAATTGCAAATATTCTGTTGTTCCTAACTGTTGAAAATATTTATCCTTACAGATTCAAATTTCATCTCTGGAATAACCCTTTGAAAAACTCCTTTTCAATTTTGTAATGATACTTCTTCATGTTATTGCAACAGCTAGAAATAGGGTAAAGTAGAATAGATTATCTCATATTAAAAAAGTTTGATATATACATATATATGTTATTTTCTGACAAATTGTGAGTGCACTAACCAATCTCTGCAATAAAAGTTTTGCCATCCAAGTGCTAATGGGTGGGTGGGACCAAGAGAAATGTCTGGTCAGGCCAGCATTCAGGTTTGTAGGTAGATGGAAGATAGAGAGTGTGGCAGACAACAAATTATTAGTTAGGGTGTTGGAGAAGTAACTATAAGATATATTATGGGGAAGAACGTTAGAAAATTTTCAGCATTCCTACCAAGGCCTTGCAGGCAAATCTGCAGCAAAAAAGATACTAACCCAGGGCAACAAACTCATTGAGATAGAAGAGAGAAGAAATGATTTTCACCATCCAGAATCTTCAAAGTATTCAGCACACTTTAAAAAAAACATGTTTGACAAGAGGAAAAATAATGCAAATATTATGTGATGCCAGTTTTCAAGATTTTAATGTTTCTTCTATAACTTTATTGAAAAAAAGTTGCTCTGAATTGTTGCATCATGACATGCTAAGAAATGGTGTTTCCACTGCCAAGAGAAAGTGAAACTTTTCATTCTTTGGACTGATTTAGGCTTCTTTATTTTATCAAAAGACTTGATTTGTCTATGAGAGAAACGGCCATTTGAACTCCTTAGATTTGATAGCTGGAAGTGCTCCAATTTCAGAACTTTCAAATAATAATCTAGTGTATTTATTATATAGACTAAGATGAATAACTTTATAAGAGTCAAGCTAAAGCCATATCATAATGTTTATGGTCACTGCAGGTTCAATGGGGTTGAAAAATTGCAAGCATGGCTTGGAATTGATCTGCTGATTCTCAGTCAGCTGCCAATGACAGAATTGCCACAGCACCCCTTAGGTATATTTATTTAGAACTTTTCAATACATTTACAATAAGAGCAATTTTTTGTGTAAAAATGTATTGATGGTATATACCAAAACATTTTCAATCATTTATTGAAAAGAGTAAGATTTACTCTGAATTAGCATCATGGTCAAGAGTGTTTTATTTTTCTGCCAAAGAAGCATTTTTTTACAATTGTTTAGTGTTGACTATCTATCCTTTCCAAGGAGGCAATTTGGATCCTTTTTGCTTTTTTTACTGACTTGATCAGTTTAACTTTGATGTAAATGAACAGTGCAGTCAAGGCTTTCTTATCAAAAGAAATTTTTGACCAATAAAAACGCCCCAGAACCTGCATAATGAGATTGTGAGAAATCGAATCAATATTGATTTGATGTTTCAGACACCAATTTCTTATGCAAGAATCCCAAAAGTAGCAAGTTTTTCCTTTAAGAGAGTAAATCTTTTTTACTATCTTAACATTCACGTAGTAAAAAAACCATTCTACTTCTCTCAACTGACTTCGGAATAGACCATTCGGGGTCATAAAACTACAAAACTATCTTCATTTTTATTGCTCGTGCAATGTATTTTGATTGAAGGAAGACATGAATGGCCTCAAGCTAAAGTTTTGTTGAAAGAGGGTGAGTTGAGTCTGTTCATTTTAAGATGCGTTGCATGAACGTGAAATAGTTAAATCAAAGTATTACAAGCTAATTTTATTATAAACTTATGATAAATATTGTTATGCAAACAAGTTCTTTTGAATTTTGATGTAAAAATGTAACCTTTTGGGGACTACCCTTAAACGATGTAAAACCACCAAATAGTTATATGATTGTTTAAAATCTCACTTAATCCATCGTTTGTAATTAGAAAGATCCAGACAACTGCCAACTGCTTGTGCATGATTTTCCAGAAGTTGTCCTGGGCAAAATGAACACCAATTAACTCTAAGCCTTTTTTGTAGAAGGCCAAAAAAAGTGTAGTGATATTTTATCCCCTTCTTCTTCCTCTGCCTGTTCTTCAAGACTGCCTACTTTTCTTGAAATTTTTAGTCAACACCCAAAGAAGTTTCACATTCCTTACTCAAACACTCTCCATTCTTATAATTTGATCTACACAACGGTATCATTTTCACATCTGAACGGATTAAAAAGTTGAATTTTTTTGTGCAAAAGCAACATATAAAGTATGCAATAAATGATGTCCAGATGATTTAAAGTTGAATGAATGATTGAATATAAGGGGTTGTTTGGTATAGGGCACAATCCTGGCAACAAGTATTCCTTTCAGTTGTGAAACAAAGTAACAGTTCATGTGTTGTAAACTTAGCAGGCAATGTTGGGTGGAAAGAGAGAGATTGGACGGCGTTGAAATCTCCACATTAAATTTCAAACAGGTAAAGATGATTTGTCGTCTAGGTCACAGTGCTTTTTTAGAAAGAGTATATTTTCTAAAAGGTTTTAGTGATCCAAAAAAGGACACAAAAATTAATCAATCGTAAAGAATGGGATAATCAAAACTTAGACAATAAGACAACTTTCAATGCAGAAAATTAGATGTTACAAATACAATCAGTTCCTAAACAAAAAACTGTCAATCAACCAATAATAGTTCAATTAGCTTTTAAAAGCAAAAACATGGGTCGCCATGGCTCAGAGGTCATAGACATCTCACTGAGAAGTAAGAACTAAGATAGTGGATTCAATCCTCTGCCCATGCCAACAATTTTTCAACCTCAGATTGCAAAAAAAATCTACAAAGGCACCCTACCTTTTTACTGTAAAGGTAATCTGCAGTGACCATAGCTTTCTACAGCGGGACTCTTATAAAGGTGTTAATTGGGCAATAACATTGGATGAATCTATGCTGCGCAAGATTTTTATTATCTGCCAGCGAGCGAAGCAGGTGGCGAGTTTAGAAAAATCAATAAGCTGGCGCTTTTTAGTGGATGTATGTCCGTCTGTGATGTCCATATTTGCGCTCAGTAGGGCCCAGAGGTGTAAACTTTGAATTACATATCCTACCTCATTTTTTGTGCTAGATGAAATATTTTTATATTTTTGGAAAAAGGAATTTTTTTTTCTATAGCTTTACATATTTTTTCCAGAAATTTTGACCAGGTGATGCGCTATTAACAACTCTTTAACCATAAATGCTATCGAGCATATTCTTAAATTTTTGGGAAGAAAATTTTATTGTGAATATTTTATATCTTTTAAGTTTGTTGATATTATGTCTAGAAGTTGAGTAATTAAAAGGCTGCTCTGGCCTCTGTTCCAAAGTTAAAAAGCATATGAGTAGCGAGATATTAAGATGATGTGATGGGCCCTGACCCGACCAGAGCATATTTTTGACCCACAGTAAACAAGAGGCTGACCTGTCTTACTTTTTGGCTGGACCCGAAGCAATTTTTTTATCCAAGAAGAAAAAATGGAAAATTTGGGATTTTTAAGGGAAATTTTCCAAGGCCAAACCTAAACCAAAGATGGCTGACCCAACCTGGGTCCAAATATTTTGGCCCGGACCCATCATTATTGCCCACATTACTAGAAATATTGATTGTGCAATGTGAGCAGAGAGAGATGGCTTGCTACTAACCAGTAGTTCAGTCGTTGATCCGGAAAGGAGCATAATTCATCATCACTTATCTTGTATTTGTTTATCCATTCCTCTATCATACTGGTTATAAACTCATATCATATAGCAAAAAGAATTCCGGTGTCGGAGGCAACTGGCTTAATTGGATTCATGCGCTCTTTGCTCAACACACTGGTACCAAGCAGACTCATAAATGTATAATTTTTGATGTACAGTTTGTAATTGGTTGCTGTCTCTTATGTTGTTGCTTTTGGTTAGGCTGATCCAATCTGGGTAGGAAATTTGGGCGCTCCAATCCAATCTGAGGGGTAGGCAATGAGCGCATCTAATCAGATCGGATCTGGGTAGCTTGTATTTAAGATAAAAATTAAGGGCATTTTTCACATGAATTTCATTCTTCTCTGGATTTCAGACGTGGTATTACCTATTATGACTTGTTTGGCTTTGGCAAGATTGATTGATGAATGCAGCAAAAATTGGCTACACGTCACATTATGTCAGGTCATGCCTTGTTGCCGTGCCAGCCAATGTGGGCCAAGTTTTGCCTTTGGATGTAGCCTGACAAAATGTGACGTGAGTTGGTGATCAGTATGGCAAAGCCTGGCAATGAAAAAAATCCCATATCTCAGACCCCAGACAAAATTTCCAAAATCATCTCGGTAACTTTTTTGGCATTAATATGTGGAGCCTATATGTAAAATTTAGTTTTCCAGCTTCAAAACTGAGGGTGGAGTTTGAGGTGTCTGATGGGCAGACGGTACTTTAGAGTGGTTGGTGACCTCAATAGTATTCTACATTTTTCAAAGTACAAAAATGCATATCTACTATAGTAAATTCAGCATTTATTATATTTTTAGATTTCTTTATCTTGTAAAGTAATCTATGTATTTCCTTTAAAATACTCATTCGTCTTTTGATATTGATGCTCTTAATACTTCATTAAGGATTTCGCAGTTTCCTTAATGACCATCCCTTTATTGACAGTAATCGAGTATCAAAGACACCCCTCTTTGGTTGTTCCCATTTCTGTCTGGAATGTTGTGGCGCCTGCCAAACAGGTTGTCTCTTTTCTTGGGAAATATCAAATATTTACTGTTTGAGCATTTCCCTCCAATAATTCCCGATCAAGGTCCTTGACCCGATCTGACCGCCAATTATTGTTGATCCAACTATCAATTTATCCTAATCCGTCTCTAGGGTATTAAACCCTGCAAGTTCAGTAAATATACAGTTAGTATCTCATTGGTCTCGTTTCTTGAAGCATTGCCCCTGCACCAGGATTTGCCATATACTACTTAATTTTAAAATGAGATTTTCTTAACAACAAAACCAAAAGTTTTTCCTGATTGCAGTAGTGGGGTAGGAATGGTATAATCCCTACCTTTGGTGTACATATGTGCCTTAGGAGGACAAAGAGGTCTATAGGGTTCATTTTGTAACAAAGATCATTCTAGGTTAGGTAACTTTTATATTAATAAATGCAGAAAATAAAAGATCATAATTGAGTGTGCAAATTGCTTCATATAGCATTTCTTCCTTAGTTTCATTTAGTCCATAAAACCACTAATGACACTTCAAAAAAAGAAAAACTTGAATGAATTTTCATCTAAAAATACCCTCACACACTCCAAAAGAAGCGGAAGAGGCCAGGGGGATATTGTCTGTTAAAATTCACACTCTAGTTTTGTAGTTTGGTGGTGATGTTGAAAGAAAATCTGTTTGTTTGATATGCTGACAAAAGGAGAATATAATTGATTCACTTTAACCAATTATAAATTTTTTTGGTCAGACTAAACATGAGGACCATTTTGAAATTAGTGTCAATTTTTTGGATGAATAGTCTATTTTTGATGACATCTTGTCAAGTTGTCAACAACCCAATTTTAAGACCAGTTCCTGAGAGTGAAAAGTTTTCACAAAATGATCAACAAACAGATTCACTTTTTCATGATGGAGAAGGGGGTTTGCAATCTTTTGGAATGCTAAATGGAAAGGACCAAGTAGGTTTACTTTAGTTAAATTTTAGTGAGTTTGAGTACTTTATTTACCAAAACATTTCATTCAAATCTTTCCTGTATAAAGGGTCCATTAAAGGTACATTGTTTTTTGGTGGCTGGTATTTTTATCATTTTTTGGTATTTTTTCTGTGGTTTACCCTGGGTGGGAGTTGAACCTAGGTTGCCAGGAAAGAATTACAGCTTGAAACTGCATGACCACCCTGACTCCCTATATTAAATATGAACAAAGAAGCACTGCTGATTTGTTAGGCAATCCTTGGTGAAAAATTGCAAGCATTAATTGCTAGGTGCTAAACCCACATCCTATATACTGGGTGGGCACCTGACTGGAAATCAAGATCTAAGGTTGTGGGTTTGATCCTCTGCAATACCAGCCATTTTTCAAGCCCAAATTGCAAAATATCAAAAAGGCTCGCTCAGTCAGGGTAATAGAAATCTGCAGGGGGACTTTCATCTGTCACCTCAATTTTAAAGCTTTAGGGCTGAAATTTTGCAAATAGACTGTTCATATTATTGCCAAAAAAGTTACGAACCAGATTTTTCAAATTTTGTCTCAGTGCTGAGTTATGAGGGTTTTTCTAGGCTAGGGCTGGCTTGGCTAGGCCAGATTTGGGCGCACACTCGCTTGGGATCAAAATAAGGAGCCTGTGTGCAAAATTTTAGCTCTCTTACTGCCAAACTGAGGGAGAAGATAAAGGTCACAGAAGGTGGGAGGGATAGAGGGATTCTCACATTATTAAAAATCTAGCCTATTCGTAAAAAATTCATCATGCTCTCGCTCAGCATGCTCGATGGACAGACACTTGCAATACAAAAATTCACTGTATTCCTAAAATATTTGTAAAGGCTCAACCTCATGAAGGATATGCATTTTTCAATTTACAAAAAATGCATATCTACTTAATCATTTATATTTTTATTGTATACCATTTGGCCACAAAGACCCTAAAAATGGGTTTTCAATCCTGTCCTCTGATATTTTACTCCTGACTGATAACATTTTAAAATCGATATTCATCAACTTTATCTTTTATTTCTCATAGGAAATTGACAATCTTCCATCAAATATTTTACTGAATAAAACTCAAGTAACTTTGAACTGCTTATCGGGATACATGGGTGTAAAGTTGTACTTCCAACAACCTTTTTATGGAATTGCCTATCCAAATCTGGACAGGAGTAGGTATATTTCATTGCAGTCATACAAAAATTTATGTTACTGACAAAACTTTTTTTTCAGTTCTTGCAAAATCGCTGGGAATGGTGTAAGGTTTGGAGAAATAAAACTTCCCTTGAAAGGATGCGGAACATTGCAGGAAACTTACTCTAAAGCATTTTTTCTTCTATTTGATTGACACATTTGTCAATCTAATACTGATCTAATTATGGCTGCAAAATACATCAATTTAATCCTGACATTTTACCAAAACTCTGGAACAATAAAAATACGTTACTAATTTTGAAAAGTGGAATTACTTGAAAAACACAGTCAATCAAATTTATTGAAAGTGTTGACTCATCATCGAAGATATTTTTCAACATACACAGTTTTACAATTTAGATGAAAATGCAAAGAAAAATATTGCCTAAGAAATCTGAAAATCTAACTTTTTGCCAATAAAAAATTAGGTTTTGTTAATCCAAGGGTTTTAAAAGCTGTGTAAAAACTTAAGCTCATCAATTCTCCATTTTTGATGAAATGCTATAATAGAAGCTAAAAAGTGAATTCAATTCAAATCAAATACTAACCTAAATCTTTTATTCATATGATCTAGAAACCAGCTCGTGTCTTTACCAATGATATTGTTGTAAAATTTCATCCAGGTAACATTTCAGTCACACAATATTAGTTATTAATTAATATATATAAAACCCTAACGTCTGTCCCATCACGGGCGGGAAGGGCCATGGCGAAAAAACAAAAAAGGGGAGCGGCTTAGCCGCTCCTGAACGTGCTAGTTAATATATATAAAACTCTAACGTCTGTCCGTGATGCGAGGGCATGGAACTCTGAAGGAGGGGTGGGAGCACCCAGAGGTGGGCGGGGAAGAGTGGGGGCAGCATAGCCACTCTTAAACTGCTGCTGGTACATTTATAGATATGCAGTGTCATGACTGAGAACTCAGATCTAAGCTTGTAAGTTGAATCCCTAACCATCCAGGCATCCTCTATTGGAATAATAGTAGTCTGCAGTGACTCTTATAATTATGAGTAAATCATCATTTGAATCTATTGTGCAAAGTATTATGGCAAACTGAGGTGAGGAGATGAACAACAAAAAGTAAGACTAATGATCGAGCCAACCAAAAAATAAGTTCACCTTTAGGGTAGCTAGTCACAAAATGAGTGTGACCTGTCATAGATTCCGTAAAATGAGTATTTTGAAAGGTGAAACAGAAAATCAATTTCCTGAAAGGTGACAAAAAATGCAAAACCTGCCATAAGATTGCCAATAATGTCACTTCATTTCGTTCAATAAAATCTTGCCCAAAATAGTGGAAAGACACCTTATTTTTGGTCGGGAAGATACTAAGCTGTTCATTTTAGGAAGAAACAGGTTTATATACATCAAACACGGATCAATCATTTTGGCGGTCCATAAAATCTGTCAATGAGAATTGGTATCAATATTTACTGTTCGATTGAAAGGAATGGGGCTAGTAACAGAAAAATATGTTGGCAGTATTATTAAAGGATAGTACTGCATTAAAGTTATCATTCAACTATATTGGATTTTTCCACATTTATTTTACACCAAAAAAACCCATATTGAATGACAATAAATTTACACCGCCATTTTACATATAACAAGAATCCTGCATTGAAGCACACTAAATTTGGATATTTTAACTTCACATTTCAGACCTGGAGATTAACAATGATGAGGTTATTACCATTGTCTGCAGATATCCTCCACCAGTGGTCATTCCACCAATCATTCCAACTAGTTTACAGTAAGTAAAATGAATTAAGTACTTCCTTTATTTGAGGATAAAGAGAGAATTAAGGTAAGAATTATTCCAATTAAAGTATATGAAATTCCTTGGATATGTTTTTTGATTTCAATTAATCCATTATAATGATTTTATTCCATCATCTTGTTAGTTTTGATAAAATAAGGTGTTTTTTTAATTGACCTTTGAAACCTATTTTTAAAGCTTTACTTTGAACAGACAAAAAATAATTTTTGAAATTTTATTTATGAAACATATTATAAACCAATGAATAATCACAAAAGTAAAAAAAACAATAATATTTTCAAGCAGTTTAAAGTGTCTGAAATGATTGACTTCGCTAAACACTCAAGAAATTTTTTTTCAAATGTTTCAGGTATTGATGTTTTGCTATTTCTTAGAAAATAAGACTGCTTGGGGCTTTATGCATATGAACAATCATTTTGGTGTTGGCAGCTTTTAAATAGAAGTTAAATCACCAACTTAAGCCTGAGGCTTTAATTGTATACATATAGCTTTGATTTGAAATGCTTTTTTTAGCAACCAAAAAAATTGATTTTGAATGAGAAACCAATCAACAATTTCATGTTCTTTGTGCTTGATCAGCCACTAAAAGAAAACATCAACATAAATTATCTTTTACTTGAATGTTTTTTTCAATCTTTTTAAGTATACCTTTCAAAATCAATCATTAAAGGCACACTGTCTAAGGCTGGGAATATAAATTGTTGGTGGTTTTGGCAACCCGGTGTCAAAGGTTACCTGGAGCCACCTGGGTTTGAACCCCAGACCCTCAGATTCTTAGCCCGATGCTATTGTACATAGTTTTTTATTGGTCCCTATCAAAGTTTATTATTAAATCCATAATTGTTATTTACATGATTTTTACTATTAGCTGGCGTGTTTTTTAATCAATTATTGGTAATGATCACACTAGTGTTGGGTCTGGGTCAATTTTTTGTTGCTCGGGTCAGATCAGCCATCTTTGGTTTAGGTTTGGGGTTGGAAAATTTCCCCTAAAAATCCCAAATTTTTCAATTTTATTCCTTTCGGGTAAAAAAAATGGGTTGGGTCAAAAAGTACCCGGGTCAAAGACAGGTTGGCCTCTTATTTAGTGCGGGTTGGGTCGGGTCAGGCCCCATCACTAGATCGCACCCACTTTATCCTCGCCAGATCTAGTTAGCCTGAAGAGGCAAAGCCTCGCCTGCCCATTGTCAAAATTGCAAACTTATACATGTGTGTATTTGATGAAATAAGTCAGTTAGGATCTGAAAAAACATTAATGATTAATAAAATATTTTTAGATTGACTGTTGGTGATGAAATCCGGACACTTCAACCTTTGAGGGAGTTCGAAATCATATTGATCTTTTGTTTTATCATCTTTTTATCTTTAATGCTTCTTGGAATGGCTGGCTCTTACTACTACTTAAAGAAGAGAAATATTGGTTTTGTCAGGAGAAGATCTCTTTCTATCCAAGGGTCTGAGGTAGCCAAGATGCCTGAGGCTTTAAATTTGTTCCAAGGGCTTAAAATACCAAGAGTTTGTGCAAGAAATTTGTCTGGGACTGAGGAATTGACAGAATCTGCTCAGTCGGATTTTGGATCAGATATAGCAATTAGGTAACTTCAAATCTTTTCACCAATGAACCCCAGCCATATTCAATGATATTTTAATTTCGAAGGGTGGTAGTGAGTAAGGCACTGTGATCTGATGAGAGTGTGTGTATTGGGATGGCAGAGCGTGTGGAAACCCAGTGAGGACTCTTCCCAATCAAGAAAGGAATCAATACTGAACTGTTTATTGGTAAAACGGCAGCCCTTTATGTATATTCAAAATGGTAGGGTCAAGAATATAATGAAGGTGGTCAACCATCGATACCGTTGATTATGCTGATATTAGAAGGAGTGGAAATTTCAAACCTGGTGTGAAACAGTCTTGAAATGAGCTTAACGGGAATGTGAATGAAACAGAAGTTTGTCATCAAAAATATCGTTAAAGTAAAAAATAGATCAAGAGCTTGAATTGAGTGCATTTTACGATATTTCAGCACTGATTCTGACGATGAATTCAACTCAACTTACTCAGACAGAACTTACAGAATTCACAAAGCCATTGTCTATCCTCAACTTCAAAATCCAGGACATCTTGGTTTAGATTTTAGAACGAACATCCGAAGAAATGAAAGATCATTGTCTCCCATTAGTTCAAAGGGAAGTTCAGGATCTGAGCTGATTCTAAAAGTACAAGTTAGTTTTGAAAAGAGAACCTTAACCTTCTATTTTAAGCTGAAGTTACAAATATTCTTACCAAAAACAGGAACAGTTTTTGACAACAATCTTGGAACGTACAGAAGTCGATGAATCGGAAACTTTGGAACGGAAGCGAAGGTTAAAATCTTCAAAAGGCTCTCCACCAGTTCGTACTCATCATAAGGTCAACAACACAAATACATCTGAAGCCTCTCTAGATTGCTAATCTCAAAATTCAAAGACCTTATTCCAAGCTTTTTTTTGCAGATCCAAATCCAGTAATTTATGAAAACTCGAATTTCCTTCCAAATACATTTTCATTTAACTAATTTTGACAGACAGTTGATTTCTCACAAAAATCATCAACTGGTGTATCTCATATTCAAGAAATGGTTAGTAAGAGCCAGTCCAGATGGATCCTAAACTGAAATAGTTATTCATATCAACAATTTTATTTTAAGATAAGTCCAGTAAGAATAGAGAGATCATCTTTCTTATTAGCTATTAGCTTATCATCTTCAGAGATTAAGGTGCGAGATTGTCTCTCAGCCAGGCCAGGTGGGACATCAATTTGTATCTGTATCTCACCTGACTACTCAATCTATCAGCTTGCTTGCCAATTGTCTGCTCTGGCAGGCCGGGCTGTGTAAGTCCAACCATCCTGGGCAGGTGAGACAGATCATGGTTTATTTCCATGACCCGAGTCACCTGCCCAGGAGGGTTAAACACTGCCGCAGCAGTTTATGCCCACTTCACAGTCTTGTTTGCATCCTTAGGTTTTCTTTATTGTCAGACTGTTATTTGCTTTGATCTGACAACTTGTGCATATATAATGCCTGAACCTACTGCCGACTTCCTCCTTGCCTTTCTTTGGCAACTAGCTCCCATGGTATGTTCCACCATTGTTGGTTTCCTTAATGAAACCCAAGATTTTGTCCCTTCTAATAGGCCTATCTTCAACCTACCTTTGAATGAATTCACGAGTTGCATGAGAAGGTTGCCGATCTGGATCGCCAGGAAGCCCACTTGCAAACATGGCTTGACACTAATCCCGAATAGCTCCTTGAACTTTTTAAAAGTTTTTTGAACCCTGTATTCAAAACCTTGCAAATTTGGGTTTGTGGAGAAATCTTTTCATGGGTTGGATGGGTGGTCACAACTCAACTTTTCTGCTCGAAAAATAAATATTTTTGATGACCCTGGTTGTTTACTTTGTTTGCTTGTCTTCCAAGATCAGAGATCTAAAATCATAACTTTTTCAGAGTACCTTTCTTATAGTAATGGGTCAGGGTCAAATTTTTTTGACCCGGGTGGGGTGAGCCATCTTTGGTTTGTGTTTGGGTTTGAAATTATCTCCAAAAAATCCCAAATTTTTCATTTTTTTGCACTTCGGGTCTAAAAAAATCTCATCGAGTCTGGTCAAAAAGATCCTGGGTCAAAGCCGGGTCAGCTGTTTATTTGCTGCAGGTCAAAAGTATGCTTGAGTTGGGTCAGGGCTCATCTCTACAGTTTCTTATTATAAGAACATAAATTTAAAAGTATTTATCTAAAAAATCCAAACAATTTTCAACCACTTTTTATTTATATTAAAAGTTGATGATCTGAATGTAACAGTTTTCAAAAAAAAGGATCAAAGTTGTATTTTCACAAAGCTCTTTTTCCATTAATAGTACAGAAATGCCTGAAACACCAAAGGTAGATCCAATAAAAAAATAACACTTAATCAAAGTTTGTGAGAGAAATATTAACTCCAAAACTTCTTACAGTTGTTTGTCCCTCGTTGCTTTTTTTCTTTTCACAAGGAAACTTTTATTCCCTTTTGTTTCAATATGAGTCAAGTAGTGATTGGCATGACAAGGCAGAACGAGAATACAAGTGGCATTAACTGCAGACAGCATTTTAATTTTGATAAAAGAGTCTTGGGAATAGCTTTGAAAATGTTTTTTGCATAAAAAAAGATAAAAAGTTAAAGAGAGATGTCAAAACAAACCAAAACAATCAGCCTCAATACCAAAAAGTCAATCAACCTCATCAGAAGTCATGTTCAGGTCAGAAAGATATATTATGGATTAAATTAAAGTTAAAGACCCAAACCAACTATTTCTTTTTTTCTAGGCCAACACTTCAAAGGTTGTTAAATCCACAAGCACAGGAAAGCAAGGGCAGAATTTCAAAAGTATTGTTAAGCAAGCTGCAAAACCTAAGGATCCTAAGCTCAAGGCTCAAGTTTGTGGTATTCTTGCTGAGGGTGTCAAGCAAAAGAAGCTAGAAGAAAAAGTAAGAGAGGCAGATGACAAATTAAACTAAACTTAAATCTGGCAGGAGTTACAAATTTAGAAAACTTGTAAAGAATGGAGGATCCTTTAAGACTAAGGGTCCTTTGAAGACTGGAATTTTTTGGAAGAGTCTACCAAAATACAGCCTGAAGATGCTTTTTTCCTAGATAGGAATCTTTTAATTATTTTTTAATATAATATATATTTTGGCAACCTAGGGTCTAAGGTTGCTTGAAGATACTGCCAGGGCTGAGATCCCCAGCCTGGTAGTGTGCCACAGAAACATGGCTGTCCTTTAAAAGACACTCCTGGACATGTGTTAAGGCCAAATTTGATCATATAAATTAAACATGATTGTTAGATGATTGGATGAATGCCACGAGGGCTCTAGGAGTTTTTCAAAAACAAAGATTTACCAAAAAAGGAAGAATGAGGTCTTTCAAAATCCAATATCTCAATTTTCTGATTTTTCCAATCTTTAAATTTTGTTCCTTTATGATTATTGGCTGAGGTATCCTAGGCTTAATAAACTTAACCCTGCATGGATGACCCTGTCATTGTGGTCGGAGTTAAGGTAAGTAAGGTCTAATAATAATGAGACTCACTTAAAACCAAATAAAAATTTAACTCTGATCCCCACCCCAGGGTCAGGGTCATCCCTGCAGGATAAGGTTACATTAGCCAATAATTTTGAGTAAAATAATAAAAAAATTGGGATCAGGGTCAGCTTAATGTAACCTAACCCTTAATTTTTTGTTGATTATGAATTTTGGGAAATTGTGGCTTTGAAAAACTTGTAACAGTAGTACCAGATGTGCATAATCATTTATGTAAATGTACACAAAGAAAATGGGCAATTTGTTGAACATTGCACAATAGATTGATGATCAGAAATGACTTCAAACTTTCTAATCTTTTTGGCAATTGGCTTTTCAGGGCCTTCCTTAGACTAAAGCAATCAATGGTTCTTAGATAAGTTTAAAGATGAGATTTCTTCATCACAAAAAACACTTAAAATTCAACTCAGATGGGCTGAATTTTTTGGTAAAAGTTATTATGAATCTTGAGAAATATTGAAGAGCAAATATTGTGGAAGACAATCTTATTAGTC
>Ga0194133_10006476_pt1 | contig 14384 bp, 11 predicted proteins | sample TA2KigOf40mmetaG_FD_155448 | JGI IMG/M metagenome (GOLD analysis project Ga0194133, IMG submission 155448) | Freshwater microbial communities from Lake Tanganyika, Tanzania - TA2015055 Kigoma Offshore 40m | ecosystem: Environmental > Aquatic > Freshwater > Lake | place: Tanzania: Lake...
TGTTGATTTCCAGTGAGAAGTGACCCGTGTAGGCGCATAATTTCCATTGAGATTTGACCCATGTGACCCTCCCCCGAGCGAAGAGCGAGGGGGTCAAAGGAGTGATCGACATGGGACTACTTAACGTGATCCGGAAGCTACGCCTGCGTCAGGGTTTGGCGATACGGGAGATCGAGCGCCGCACCGGAGTGTCGCGCAATACCATCAAGAAGTATCTGAAGGCTGATGTGATCGAGCCACAATTCGCGACGCCGGAACGGTCGAGCAAGCTTGATCCATTTGCCGAGACGCTGACGGGCTGGCTCAAGACCAATGCGAAGAAGGGACGCAAAGATCGGCACACGCTGAAGAAGATGCATGCCGATCTTGTCGCTCTGGGTTTTACCGGTTCCTACAACCGTGTGGCGGCTTTTGCACGGCAGTGGCGTGCCGATCGTCAGCGCGAGGAACAGACAACCGGGCGTGGCACCTTCGTCCCCCTGGCTTTCCGCCCCGGCGAGGCGTTCCAGTTTGACTGGAGCGAGGACTTTGCGGTGATCGGTGGCGAGCGGATGAAGCTCCAGGTCGCCCATATCAAGCTGTCGCACAGCCGGGCCTTCCTTCTACGGGCCTATCCCTTGCAGACCCACGAGATGCTGTTCGACGCGCACTGGCATGCGTTCCGGGTGTTCGGTGGTGTGCCTGAACGCGGGATCTACGATAATATGAAGACGGCGGTGGATCTTGTGGGCCGTGGCAAGGTGCGGCAGGTCAATATCCGCTTTCTGGCGATGGCGAACCACTATGTCTTCGAGCCGGACTTCTGTAATCCAGCGGCAGGTTGGGAGAAAGGGCAGATCGAGAAGAACGTCCGCGACTCCCGTCATCAAGTGCTGCAAGGCATGCCGGACTTTCCCGATCTTGCCGCGCTGAATGACTGGCTGGAACAACGTTGCATCGCGCTGTGGCATGAGACCGCCCATGGCACGTTGCCCGGGACCATTGCCGATATCTGGGCCGCGGAACGAGCAGCCCTGATGTCCCTGCCGGTGGCCTTTGACGGCTTCGTCGAGGTGAGCAAGCGCGTCTCGCCCACCTGCCTGATCAGCTTTGAACGCAATCGCTACAGCGTTCCGGCGTCGTTTGCGAACCGCCCTGTCAGCCTTCGGGTCTACCCCGACCGACTGGTCGTGGCGGCGGAAGGCCAGATCCTGTGCGGACATACCCGCATCATTCAGCGCAGCCATAAGCTGCCCATGAAGACGGTCTACGACTGGCGGCATTATCTGGCAGTCGTGCAACGCAAGCCGGGCGCGCTTCGCAACGGCGCACCCTTCCTGGAATTGCCGGAGGCCTTCAGGCTGTTGCAGGACCATATGCTGCGCAAGCCCGGCGGCGATCGCGAGATGGTCGATATCCTTGCGCTTGTGTTGCACCATGATGAGCAAGCCGTGCTGACCGCCGTGGAGCTGGCCTTGGCTGAGGGCGTGCCCACCAAGACCCATGTGCTGAACCTCCTACACTGCCTTGTCGACGGCAAGGTGATCGGTGGTCCGCCACTGGATACTCCACAAGCGCTGGCCCTGCAGCGCGAGCCCAAGGCCAATGTCGATCGCTATGACGCTCTGCGCAGCCAAATTGCGGGAGGCCGCCATGCGTCATGACCCCGCCGCCGCGGCCATCGTCATCATGCTCCGCAGCCTGAAGATGTATGGCATGGCCCAAGCCGTAGAGGATCTGATCGAGCAGGGGGCCCCGGCTTTTGAAGCCGCCATTCCGATCCTGTCGCAACTTCTGAAAGCCGAATTGGCTGAACGCGAGGTGCGCTCCATCGCCTATCACATGAAGGCGGCACGCTTCCCCGCCTACAAGGATCTCTCGGGCTTTGACTTCGCAGCCAGCGAGATCAACGAGGCCACTGTCAGGACCCTGCATCGCGGTGAGTTCATGGACGGGGCCCAGAACGTTGTCCTGATTGGTGGCCCAGGCACCGGAAAGACCCATGTCGCGACGGCCCTTGGCGTTCAGGCCATCGAGCATCATCGCCGCAAGGTCCGCTTCTTCTCCACCATCGAACTGGTCAATGCCCTCGAACAGGAAAAGGCCAAGGGTAAGGCAGGGCAGATCGCCGAAAGCCTGACCAAGCTCGACCTCGTCATCTTGGACGAGCTCGGATACCTGCCGTTCAGCGCCTCGGGCGGGGCGTTGCTGTTCCACCTGCTTAGCAAGCTCTATGAACGCGCCAGCGTCGTGATCACCACCAACCTCAGCTTCAGCGAATGGGCCACCGTCTTTGGTGATGCCAAGATGACCACGGCTCTACTCGACCGCCTCACCCACCGCTGCCACATCCTCGAGACCGGAAATGACAGCTTCCGCTTCAAGGCCAGCTCAGCCGCAACAGCCCGAAAAAAGAAGGAGTGAAACTCGCCCTTGACCCACGACTGACCCGAAATCCATAATCAAAGGTGGGTCAATTCTCGATGGAAAAACCGGCTCAGTTCTCAGTGGAAATCAACAGTTGACGGGGTCGAACAGCAGGATGGCCGCACAGTCATGCCTGACCACCTGGTCGACCATCCGCTGCTTGCGATAGGCGCGGGCCGCGGCGACAGTTGATTGTGGCAGAGGACTTCTCAGCGGTTTTTCGGCGCCTTCGGGATTCAGGTAGGTGGCCTTGCGAGGATCCTTGAAGACGCTGACCATGTTCACCATGCTCCGCAGCGACGGGCTGGAATCCGCCGCTCACACCAAAGCGGTCGAATAGTTGGGGCGGTCTCCACCGCGCTGAGCCTGACGTCTTGCCCACCCGCGCTCACATCGAGCGTTTCTGGCGCAAGGCGCGGGCCATTCAAGGTCGATCCCGTCTTGGTCTTCAATCAGGCCCCGCTTTCTCTGCTGACGCCTCGCTCTTGGGCATTTACACCGAACACTTCTGATTCTTGCTGAACAAGCGTATAGTGCGGCGAGACCGCGTGTCAACCGTCTGCAGTGGGCGCCTGGTGCTCGCCAGCGAGAGAGCGCCATTCTCAATTCGATCTGGCACCTCCTTTCGGCGGAACCTACATCGACTCCTCCTGTCGCTCGACAATCGTTGACAAGCTGTCGGCATTTTGTTGTATGCTTGTTCAGCAGCGAGCTTCCAGACGAATGCAGTCCGGAGACTTAGAACTCAGTTTTGTCACTTCCTTCGGCATAGGGCACCTCTGACTATGACAGCGCCAGTTCCCGGGATAGAGCATCGTTACTCGGCGCTGCGGCTGTTCCGCGAAGGGTTGCGCGGCCAGCGCGGCTGGACCCCGGCCTGGCGGTCGCCGGAACCGCGCAGGCGCTATGACGCGGTGATCATCGGCGGCGGCGGGCATGGGCTTTCGGCGGCCTGGCATCTGGCGAAGGATCACGGGATCACAGATGTCCTGGTGATCGAGAAGGCCTGGCTGGGCGGCGGCAACACGGGCCGCAACACCACGATCATCCGTTCCAATTATTTCCACCGGGAAAGCCAGGTGATCTATGACGCCTCGCTGAAGATCTACGAGGGCCTGTCGCGCGAACTGAACTACAACATCATGTTCTCGCAGCGCGGCAATATCGAGCTGGCCCATGCGCCGTCCGAGATGGAGGGAATGCGCCGCGTCGTGAACGCGATGCAGGTCGCAGGGATCGAATCCAGCCTCCTGACCCGCGACGACGTGCTGGCGATGGTGCCGCTGCTGGACCCTTCGCCCTACTGTCGCTGGCCGGTGTTTGGCGGGATGATCCAGCGGCGCGCCGGGGTCGCGCGGCATGATGCGGTGGCCTGGGGCTATGCGCGGGCGGCGGACGGCATGGGCGTAGACATCGTGCAGAACTGCGCCGTCAACGGGTTTCGCATCGAAGGTGGGCGGGTTCGCGCCGTGGAAACCTCGCATGGGGTGATCGAGGCCAGTGTCTTCGGCATGGCTGTCGCCGGGGCCTCGCCCGAACTGGCGCGGCTGGCCGGGTTCCGGCTGCCACTTCTGTGCATGACCCTGCAGGCCATGGTCAGCGAGCCCCTGAAGCCCTGTCTGCACCATGTCGTCGCCTCGACCCCCAATAGTGCCTATGTCAGCCAGTCCGACAAGGGAGAGTTGGTGATCGGTGGGGGCCTGGAGCCGGTGCCTTCATACGCGCGGCGTGGGGACCTGGCGAAAACGCGCGAGGTTCTGGCCTCGGTCGTCGAGATGTTCCCCGCCTTTTCGACGCTGAGGCTGATGCGGCAATGGGGGGGGACGGTCGACACCTCGCCCGACAACTCGCCGATCCTGGGGCCTTCGCCGCTGACGAACCTGTATCTGAATTGTGGCTGGGGAACCGGAGGTTTCAAGGCCATTCCCATCGGCGGCAAGATGCTGGCGCATCTGATGGCGACAGGGCGGCACCATGATCTGTCCGCGCCTTTCGGGCTGGAGCGGTTCGCGACGGGCCGCCTGATTGATGAGGCGCATGCAGGGGTGGCGCATGACTAACCCCATGATTAAACCCGGACCGATGATCTGCCCATTCTGCGGGCCTCGGGATGCAAGCGAGTTTCGCTATGGCGGCGATCCTTCGGTTGCGCGCCCCGGCTTTGGCTGCAGCGATGCCGATTGGGCGGGGTATCTGTATGTGCGCGAGAACCCTCGGGGGCTTGCACGGGAATACTGGGTGCATTCCCAGGGCTGCGGGCAATGGCTGGTGGCTGAACGGGACACGGTGACGCATCTCGTCCTGCGGGTGACGGAGGCCACGCCATGACCGGGCCTTCACGCATCGGGGGCAGCGCCGGGGAAAGCCTGCCCTTCGCCTTTGCCGGTCGCCGGTTGCAGGGGAAGGCGGGGGACAGCATCGCCTCGGCCCTTCTGGCCAACGGGATCGTCACCATCGGGCGCAGTTTCAAGTATCGCCGCCCGCGCGGGATCCTGTCGGCGGGCGAGGACGAGCCGAACGCGATTGTCGATGTCACGCTGGACGGAGTGCGCGTTCCCAACGTCCGGGCGACCACACAGGCCTTGCAGGCAGGGATGGAGATTTCCCCTGTGCTCGGGCGCGGCGCGGCCTTCCTGACGCGGGTACTGTCGCCCTTCATCGCCTCTGGCTTCTACTACAAGACCTTCCTCTGGCCGCATTGGCACCTGTTCGAACCTGCAATCCGGCGCATGGCCGGGCTGGGGCGGGTCGATCCTGCCAGCCGGATGACAGCGGCGGCGGGGGGCAGTCTTTCGGTGGACCTCTGCGTCGTGGGCGGCGGCCGCTCGGGTCTTTGCGCAGCGATCACGGGCGCGCGTAGAGGGCAGAAGGTTCTGCTGGTCGACCGGCAGGACAGCTTGGGCGGATCGTCGCTCTGGCGCGGTGAGGGCTGCGCCGATCTGGTTGCCGAAGTGCAGGCGCTGGGGGCCATGGTCTGGACCGGTGCCACCGCCTTTGGCGCCTACGAGAACGGGCGGCTTGGCGTTCATCGGCAGGGTGAGGGGCTGGCCTCTGGTGGTAGCCTGTGGGTGGTGCAGACCGGGGAAGTGGTGCTGGCCACGGGGGCAATGGAGCGTCCGTTGCTGTTTGAACGGAACGACCTGCCGGGGGTAATGCTTGCCGATGCCGCGCTGCACTACCTGCGGCGGCATGGGGTGCTGTGTGGGTCGCGTCCGGTGATCGCCACAAACAACGACAGCGCTTATCCGGTGGCTTTGGCGCTGGCCGGGGCCGGGGCGCAAGTAATGGTGGTGGACAGCCGTCCGGCTTCGGCTCGAAGCAAGGCGGTCAACGGGGTCCGCGTGATCACCGGGGCATGCATTGCCCGTGCCCTTGGCCGGGGCCGTGTCAGCGCGGTCGAGTTGGACAGCGGGCAGCGGATCGCTTGCGACCTGCTGGCCGTCTCGGGCGGCTGGACGCCGACCTTGCATCTTTGTTGCCAGGCGGGCGGCAAGGCAGTCTGGGACGAGGACCGCGTCATTCTGGTGCCTGCCTTCCCGGTGCCCTGGATTTCGCTGACTGGCCGGGTGGCGGGCGACTGGGCCGCGCCGGATGATCTGCCGTGGGAGTGGGCGGTTGCGCCGGAAATCCCCAGCAGCGGAGCGACGCGGAAGATTTGGGTTGACCTGCAGAACGATGTGACCCTGGGCGATGTGGAACTGGCTGCGCGGGAGAATTTCACCAGCGTCGAGCATCTGAAGCGTTACACCACGCTGGGGATGGCCACCGATCAGGGCAAGAGCGCAAACCTTCTGGGCGCGGCGGCCATGGCGCAGGCGACGGGGCGGCGGGCGACCGACCTTGGCCTGACAACCTACCGCCCGCCATATGCTCCGGTGCCGATGGCGGCGTTGGCGGGCCTGTCCCGCGGCGCGCTGCAATCCCCCCTGCGCCGTCTGGCGGCCGAGCCCGCGCATCGGGCGATGGGCGCGCATTTCCGCGACTACGGCGGGCTGTTGCGTCCGGCTTTCTATGGCACGGACGAAAGCTCCATCGCCGCCGAATGTATCGCCGCGCGGCAGGGGGCGGTGGTGTTCGATGCCTCCTCGCTTGGCAAGGTCGCGGTGATGGGGCCAAGGGCGGGGGAGCTGCTGGACTTCCTGTTTGCCGGGCGGATGTCGAACTTGGCCCCGGGTCGCGTCCGCTATGGCCTGACGCTGAACGAGGCGGGAATCGTTACTGATGACGGGGTGGTCCTTTGTCTTGGGCCGGAGCATTTCCTGGTCTCGTGTTCCTCCTCTCATGTCGGCGGCTTTGTCGCGAGTGCCGAGGAATGGCGGCAGACGCGGTTCGGTCGAGATCAGGTCTTCATCCATGACCGCACGGCGCAATGGGCGACGATGTCCTTGTCGGGTCCAACGTCCAAGGCAGTGCTGGCGGGGTTGGGAATGGTCGCGACGCTGGACGATCAGGCTTTCCCGCACATGTCCTTTGTCATGGGACAGTTCATGGGCAAGCCAGCCCGAGTCGCGCGGGTCAGTTTCACTGGCGAGCGGGGCTATGAAATCTCGGTCCCCTCAGGGCTGGCGGTGCCGCTGTGGCAAGCCCTGATTGCCGCCGGGGCTGCGCCACTTGGAATCGAAGCGCTGGGGTGGCTGCGCGCCGAGAAGGGTTTCCTCTATGTCGGGCAGGATACCGATGGCGAAACGATGCCCCACGACCTTGGCTTTGACGCGCCGCGGTTGAAGCGCAAGCAGGGCTTTGTCGGGGACCGTGCGCTGCAGTTGCCCGTGGCGGGGGATGCAGAGCGCAAGCAGTTGGTCGGTCTTGCGCGGGCCGATGGCGGGCTGATCCCGACGGGGGCACATCTGGTAGAGGGAAGCCCACGGCGGAGCATCGGCTTTGTCACCTCCAGCCACCTCAGCCCCACACTGGGCCGGGGCATTGCGCTGGCGCTCGTGGAAGGCGGGCGCGCAAGAATTGGTGCCGAGGCGACCTGGTTCGACCTTGGCCAGACCGGGCGCGCGACGGTGACCCCGGCTTGCGCCTATGACCCGGAAGGGGGGCGGCTGCATGTCTGATCGCAGCACATTCTGGCCCGCCAACCCCGACTGGGCGACGGCACGGATCGAAACGCCGGGGGTTACGGTGACCGCCTCTTATGGGGATCGCGGGGTGGTCTTGCTCTCGGGTCCGCGCAAGGCGATAGCCGAACTGGCCAAAGACCATCCCGGCACGCTTTTGCAGATCGCGCCGGATCGGGCGCTCTTGGTGACCAAGACCGATACGGGGCTGCAGGATGGCTTGCAACCCGCAGGCATCGCAATCAGCGCCCTCTCGGATGCCCATGTCCGCTTTGACATCCGCGGTCCCGCTGTGGCGGCGCTGCTGGCGCTTGGCAGCCCATCGCTGGCGCTCAACCCTGCCCCAAAGGCGGCGGCGGTCGGGTTTGCCGGGATGACGCTGCTGGTCGAACCCTTGGCCGATGGCGCGCGGCTGCATGTCGATGTGCAACAGGCAACCCATATCTGGCACTGGCTTGCCGCTGCCCTTTCCGTAACGGAGGATCACCCATGACCCAACATTACCGCGCCGTTGTCATCGGGGGTGGGATTGTCGGGACGGCAATCCTGTATCACCTGGCGAAATATGGCTGGACCGATGTCGCCCTGATCGAGCGGGCGGAACTGACCGCGGGATCGACCTGGCACGCGGCGGCGGGCTTCCACGTTCTGAACGACAACCCCAATGTGGCGGCGCTGCAGAGTTATACGATCAATCTGTACAAAGATGTCGAGGCCGAAAGCGGCCAAAGCGTCGGCATGCACATGATCGGCGGGATGAGCCTTGCGACCACGACGGCCCGGTTCGAGATGCTGAAGGCCGAGAAGTCGCGCTTTGACGTCATGGGCATGGACACCCGCATCATCGGGCCGGATGAAATTCGCGCCCTGTGCCCCATCGTCGACACGACCGGGGTGATCGGGGCGCTTTATGACCATCAGGAAGGCTATCTTGACCCCCATGGCACCACCCATGCCTTCGCGATTGCCGCGCGCAACCGGGGGGCCAAGGTCATCCTGCGCAACAGGGTCGTGGAATTGCACCCGACCGCGGATGGCTGGCGGCTGGTGACGGAAGCAGGAGAGATCACATGCGACCATGTGATCAACGCCGCCGGTCTGTGGGCGCGAAAGGTCGGGCAGATGGTGGGGCTGAACCTGCCGGTCATGCCGATGTCGCACCATTACCTTGTGACCGAGGATATCCCCGAACTTGCCGCCTTCCAGGGCGAGATCGCCTGCGTGACCGACCTTGAAGGCTTTACCTACATGCAGCCGGAACGGAAGGGCATCCTTCTCGGCGTCTATGAACGCGAGCCGCAACACTGGATGCCGGAAGGCGCGCCCTGGGATTATGGCATGGACCTTCTGCCCCCGGACCTGGACCGGATCATGCCGGAACTGTCGATCGGGTTCGAGCGTTTCCCCTGCCTGCGTGACACCGGCATCCGCAAATGGGTGAACGGGGCCTTCACCTTCACCCCGGACGGGAACCCCCTGGTCGGGCCGGTGCCGGGGCTGCGCAATTATTGGGTCGCGTGCGGCTGCATGGGCGGGTTCAGCCAGGGCGGTGCCATCGGCAAGGTGCTGGCCAACTGGATGATCCACGGCGATCCGGGCGGCGACATCTTCGGCATGGACATCGCGCGCTATGGGGCCTTTGCCTCGAACGAGGATTACCTGCGCGCCAAGACGGCGCAATTCTATGCCCGCCGTTTCGTGATTTCTTACCCGAACGAGGAACTGCCGGCCGGGCGGCCAATGAAGACCTCTCCCAGCCATGACATCCTGGCCGCGGAAGGCGCGGTCTTTGGTGTCACCCATGCGATGGAAACCCCGCAATACTTCGTCCCCGGCGGCGAAGCCTTCACCGAAATCCCCACGCTGCACCGCCCGAACGCGGGCCGCTTTGTCGAGGCCGAGGTCAAGGCGGTGCGGCAGGCGGTGGGTGTCTTCGACAGCTCCGTCTATGCCCGGTATGAGGTGTCGGGGCCGGGGGCGGAAGCCTGGCTTGACCGGCTGGTGGCAAGCAGATTGCCCGCAGTTGGCAAGGTCCGGCTGGCGCCGATGCTGGGCCACAACGGCAAGCTGATGGGCGACCTGACCGTCAGCAGGCTGGAGAAAGACCGGTTCTGGCTGGTCGGCTCCTACTACCTGCAGGAATGGCACATGCGCTGGTTCGCGGGCTTCCTGCCTGCGGCGGGCGTGACGGTGACGAACCTGTCGGACACCTGGACCGGCTTTGCCATTTCCGGACCTAACTCGCGGCAAATGATGGAGCGGCTGACCGACGAGGACATGTCGAATGCCGCCTTCGGGTTCCTTGCCTGTCGCGACATGAAGGTGGCGGAGGCGAAGGCCATGGTCGCCCGGATCTCGCTGACGGGCGAGCTGGGCTATGAGATCAACGTCAAGGCCCCCGATCATCGCGCCGTTTATTTGGCCTTTCGCGAGGCGGGGCGCGATCTGGGGCTGGCGCCCATCGGCAACCGGGCGCTGGACAGCCTGCGTCTGGAGAAAAGCTATGGCATCTGGTCGGCCGAGTTCACGCAGGATGACCGTGCCGATGAGGTGGGCCTTGGGCGGCATGTGGACCAAGGCAAGGCCGACTTCATCGGCCGCGCGGCGGTTCTGGCGGCAGGCCCCGCCACCCGCCGTCTGGTGAGTTTTGCGGTGGACAGTGCCGACGCCGACGCCGCGCCTTTCACCGCTGTCCGCAAGGCGGGCAAAGTCGTGGGCCATGTCACCTCGGGTGTCTATGGCTATCACCTGAAGCAAAGCCTTGCCATGGCCATGGTCAACGCCGAGGCGCTTGAAAACCCGGAGGGCATCACCGTCGATGTGATCGGCGAGCCCTGCCCTGCCCGCCTCTTGACCGAACCCGCCTATGACCAGAAGGGGTTGCGCCTGCGCGGCTAGAGCTTTCAGAGGAAGATCGGCTTACGGTCTTCCTCTGATCTTTCCGACCGTCCCGGCCACTTGACTGATACTGTCGCTAGTTCATCGGGGCCCCGCCCTCAGCCTTGCGGCGGGCGACGAAAGCGTCCAGCGCCTCGGCTCGGGCCGTGTCCAAGGGCGGCGCTTCGTAGCTTGCCAGAAGTTGCGGCCAGAGTTCCGCCGCCCGCGCCGTGGCATCCACCGAGCCGCGTTCCTGCCAGGTGGTCCAGTTGTCCCAATTGGCCACCATGGGTGTGTAAAAGGCGGTCTCGTAGCGTTCCATCGTATGGGCCGTGCCGAAGAAATGCCCCCCCGGACCGGCCTCGACAATCGCATCTGCGGCCAAGGCCGCAGGGCTGGTGTCGATCGGCACCAGATAGGACTGCATCATCTGCAGCATCTCGGCATCAAGGATCAGCTTTTCGAAACTCGCCGTCAGCCCGCCATGCATCCAGCCCGCTGCATGCTCGATCAGATGCGCCCCTCCCATGATCGACCCCCAAAGCGCCATCTGGCTTTCCCATGCAGCCTGGGCATCCACAGCATTGGCGGCAGTGACGTTCGAGGACCGGAAGGGCACGCCGATATGGCGGGCAAGTTGGCCAGAAGCCTGAGCAGCCTTGGCATATTCCGGCGTACCAAAGGCCGGCGCGCCCGAACGCATGTCAACATTCGAGGTAAACCCGCCATACATCACCGGCACCCCGGGCCGAACGATCTGGGTCAGCACGATGCCAAGGATCGCCTCGGCATGTTGCAGCACAAGGGCACCCGCCAGAGTGACCGGCGCCATGGCCCCAGCAAGTGTGAAGGGGGTGATCACATTCACCTGTCCATATTCGGCCATGGTAATCAGCCCTTCAGCCATGGGAATATCCAACTGGCGCGGCGAATTGGTGTTGATGATCCCTATCAGGGTTGGGGTGGTCTTCATCTCCTCGGGCGTCATACCAAGGGAAATGGCGGCCATCTCGATCGCATCCAGGGTGCGGGCGCGTCCCAGCGTCTGGCATTGCCAGGTCTTGTCCAGAAGGCCGATCTGGGCGCGGTAGATGTCCAGATGGCGGGTGTTGGCGTGCAGGTCCATCGGCTCGAACGGGCAGCCGCCTTCCTGGTGGATGACGTTCAGACATTGCACCAGCTTGAGAAAATCGCACATCTCGTTATAGGTGCCAGTCCGGCGGCCGCGAGCCTGATCCATCACATAGGCCGGGCCGCCGGTCGAAGCGAAGATGAAGTCTCCGCCCCCGATGCGCAAGGATCTTGCCGGATTTCGGGCCGTCAGGGAGAAGTGCGTCGGAACCGTCGCCAGCCTTGCGGCTATTAGCTCGGGATCAAGACGGACTATATCACCCTGGACCACTGCCCCGGCAACCCGATAAAGACTCCGAGCGCTGTCATCCAGAACGCGCATCCCTTCCCTGGCCAGAAGCTCAAGCGCCGCCCCATGGATCGCAGCAACCTGATCGTCAGAAATGACCCGGATCGGCTCGTACAGAAGCGGCCGCTGCCCGAAGGGAACCTGCGCAATTTCCCCCACGCTCCGCGCCGCGCGAGATCCCCGCCGGCTCATGCCCGTTTACCCGTAGTCGCAAGCATGCCGTGGGCGCCAAGCCCCCGGCCATGGGTCAACGCGAAGCACACCCCAGATATGTTCAGGCTCATCCACTCACCCATTCTTGAAGTGCCGGCAAGGGTGCCGGGCCTTGCCGCCGGGCACCAAGAGGTATCCGGCCGAAGTGACAGGCTCGGACGGCTACCATCTTCGCCCATCTTTGTTGAACGGTCGTACAGTGAAGAACCGCGTCGTGGATGTCAAGTGCGATGATCGGTGCCGCTGGCGTTGATTGCGAAATGGCCGAAGAATCGTATAGAGATGATCGAAAGAACAAGAAGCGTTGGGTCGGCGGCAACCGCGCCCAGGGCAAGGGCAATCTGGAAGTTCCAATGACCGAACCGCGATTCCGACGCTACACTGCCGAAGCCAGGTCAGCCATGCTGATCGATGCCGGCCTTGCCTGCCTGGCGCGCGGTGGGCTCCAGGCCTTCACAATTGACAACATCTGCCGTGAATCGGGGGTGTCGCGTGGGCTGGTCTCGTTCCATTTTGGCAGCAAGGATGGCCTACTGTCCGAGGTCTATGTTGCGGCTTACCGCAATTTTCTTGCGATACTCATGCCCGATCATGTGACCGATCTGCGCGCGTTGATCAACGGCGCCTTTTCGGAAGAGCTGTACCGGCACGATCCGCTGAACATTTGGCTGGCGCTCTGGGGCGAGGTAGCAGTGAATCCGACCTTGCGGCAAGCTCACAGGGCGCAGTACACCGCCCTTCTGTCACGGATCGAGAACGCCATCGCCCGCCATGCCGCTGAGCACGGGCTGAAGATTGACCCGGCCAGTCTCGCCTTGCCAGTCATGGCCCTGATTGACGGCCTCTGGCTCGAGGCCCAGATTGACCCTGAGCTCTTCTCGCCAGCCCGCGCCCGCGCGGCGGCTCTGGCGCTTCTATCTCATGCGCTGGGGCCCATCGACCCTTGAGTTGACCTGGCTGGCTCAGGTGCCGCGCCAGTGCCTGATGACCGTGCGCGCCACGTTGCGACCACTGGCGCAGGCCGCGCCAGCATGGGGTTGCGACAGGTAGTCGCCGCAAAAGTACACTCGCGACCGGTTGCGATCTTGCGCCTCAAGGAAGGCCGCCGCCTTGACAGCAAAACCAGGATACCACACCGGAATCATGTCCTCCCACCATTGCTCGGCGCAGGAGACGATCCGCGAATGCAACTCGGGCGCAATCGCAGCCACGTCGCCGCGCACGCAGGCATCAAGCTGACCCTGCAGCCCTTGCCGTTCAATCTCCTCCGAACGCTGCGGCGTCATCTCGCATTGCCCGTAAGCAGGCTGCTCGAACCCTTCCGGAACGATCGTGTCGTTCGACCAGGCGGCGAACAGCGACAGCCGCGAAGAGGAGCCGCGCGTGTACCAGACGGAGCGATCCTCGAAGTTTCGGTCAGAAAGCGAATAGTAGACCCTCGCTCCGCGCGTATATCGGACGTCGCCAAACACGGCTGGCAGATGCTGCTTTGGCAGGAGTGCGGCAACACGTGACCCCTGGACGGCGCAGACGACTAGATCGTATGCCTCAACCCGCTCGCCGCCGCCGGTGGCACTGATCCGGATGCTGCACCCGGCCTCGGATGGCTCGATAGCAAGGACCTTCTCGTTCAACCGGACGTTTAGGCGTTGCGCCAGCCTGCGTGTAAGCTGGCCAATACCGCGGCGAAAGAACACTTGTTTCGCTCCAACCACGTTCCCCAAAAAGGACAGGAACAGGCCACGTGATAACCATTCCGGCTCCCAGTGACCGGGGGCGCGGAAATAGGGCTCGACATAGTTTTCGAGGAACTCGGAGGACACCTTGCGCGTGATGTAATCAGTTACCGACTCATCGTCGAGGTGGATGGCGGTCTGCATGAGGCAGGGATCTGTGCGCCTAGCGCGGAGTATGTCGGGCAGCATCCGCGCGAGGCGAAGCTTGGTCCGAAGGCCAAAGGCCGGGTGGCCAAGCATATACCAGGGATTGAACGTCATCCTCAGGCCGTAAGTCATCTTGCCATTGTCCACGAGCGTTCCGAAGGCATCGTCCTCGACAGTCATGAGGTCATCACCCATGCCGACCTCGTTTACAAGCGACAGAAGTTCACGATTGAACGAGAATAGCCCTGAAGCGCCAGTGTGAGTGCAGATGCCGTTAACGATACGGTCCGCCATTCGCCCGCCGGGAATATCCGAACTTTCAAGAACCGCAACTTCATGCCCGAACGACGTGAGGTCGTGTGCCGCGCTGAGCCCCGCGATCCCTGCGCCGATAACTGGACTGCCCCCATCGAGTGGTCCGTGTTGAATGTTAGTGCATGGTGGGCCTCGGGTCCATCGGGACGATGGTTTCCGGCGCTGGGGGACGGTATCCCAAGGCGCTGTGGGGCCTGACGGTGTTGT
>Ga0194133_10006478_pt1 | contig 14382 bp, 13 predicted proteins | sample TA2KigOf40mmetaG_FD_155448 | JGI IMG/M metagenome (GOLD analysis project Ga0194133, IMG submission 155448) | Freshwater microbial communities from Lake Tanganyika, Tanzania - TA2015055 Kigoma Offshore 40m | ecosystem: Environmental > Aquatic > Freshwater > Lake | place: Tanzania: Lake...
CAAGGCCCAATGATAGGTTTTGCACCGTTTTTAGAATATGCTGAAGAATTTAATACAGGCATTAAAATTACAATGGATAATGTGTTATGTTTGACTACACCTAGCCGTGAGTTGGAAAATCAATATAATAAAATGTTTGGCAGTGGTATTACAATTGCCTCTTCTATTCCAAAAATATGATATAATGTATGAATGACTAAAAAATATTATACTCATGTTCTATGCTTTGGTAATCACATTATGTATCGAGGCTTCAATAACGGTCGGAGAGTTAAACAAAAAATTGAATACTCTCCGACTTTGTATTTTCCAACTAACAAGAATACCGAATGGCGCTCACTACAAGGCGATGTATTAGAACCTAAATCATTTGGCTCTATCCGTGAAGCTCGTGATTTTATTAAGCGTTATGAAGAAGTGCAAAACTTTAAAATGTTTGGTAATACCAGACTAGAGTATGCTTATATTGCCGACACACAAAAAGGTATCATAGATTGGGACATAAACGACTTAGACATAGCCATCATAGACATTGAGGTAGGGTCAGAAAACGGCTTTCCAGATCCTTCAACCGCCAGCGAACCGGTGACAGCCGTAGCTGTAAAACGACTAAATAAAAGGTTAAGTGTTTACGGTTGTGGTGATTTTGTCAATTCTAATGAAAATGTTGACTATATTAAATGTGATGATGAATACACACTTCTTAAAACATTTCTAACTGATTGGGAAAAAAATACACCAGATATTGTTTCTGGTTGGAATATTAAGTTCTTTGATATTCCGTATCTGCACAATCGTATGCAAAAAATTCTTGGGCCAGATTTGACCAAGAAAATGTCTCCTTGGAATGGTATTGTTGAGCGTGAAAAAATTATTAAGGGTAAGAGACAAATAACATATGAGATTCTCGGTATTTCTTGTCTTGATTATATTGAGTTATACCGCTGGTATGCTCCTTCAGGTAAGTCTCAAGAGTCCTACAAACTAGACCATATTGCATCCATAGAACTTGGTACCAGCAAATTAGATTATTCTGAATATGATAATCTACATCAGCTTTATAAACTAAACTATCAAAAGTTTATTGAATATAATATCAAAGATGTAGAATTGATTGTTGACCTAGAAGATAAACTAAAGTTAATTGAACTTGCTGTAACTCTTGCATATGATACCAAAACGAACTTTGAAGATGTATTTACTCAAACTCGTATGTGGGACTCTCTAATTAATTGCTATTTGATGGAACGAAAGATTATTGTTCCACCAAAAGAACGCAAAGAAAAAGAATCAGCATTTGAAGGTGCGTATGTTAAAGAACCACAAGTTGGCAAACACGATTGGGTTGCATCGTTTGACCTAAACTCACTGTATCCACATTTGCTAATTCAATACAACATTTCACCAGAAACAATTATTGAACCGCACGAATACACACCTGAAATGCGGCGACTTATTTCTGAGGGTGTAAGTGTTGATAAGATGCTTGATATGAAAGTAGATACAAGTAAATTAGATGGTGTAACTTTAACACCAAACGGCCAATACTTCACGACAAAGCAACAAGGTTTTCTGCCAAAAATGATGGAAGAAATGTATGAAGACCGTAAAAAGTTTAAGAAGTTAATGATTAAGGCACAACAAGATTATCAAAGTGAAACTAACCCAAAGAAAAAGATTGAATTAGATAAGCTAATTGCACGGTACAATAATCTTCAGCTTGCAAAGAAAGTATCGCTAAACTCTGCTTACGGTGCTTTAGGCTCACAATATTTTCGTTTCTATGATTTGCGCCAAGCTCTTGCAGTTACACAAGCAGGTCAATTAAGTATTCGGTGGATTGAGAAGAAACTCAATCTGTTTATGAACAAATTATTAAAAACAGAAAAAGATTATGTTATTGCTTCAGATACAGACAGCATTTATCTCCGTCTTGGTGAACTTGTTGATAAAATATATAAAGAAAAGACGGACACTAATTCAATTATCACCTTCATGGACAAGGTCTGTGAAGATAAAATACAACCTTTTATTGACGAGAGCTATCAAGAGCTTGCTGACTATGTTCACGCATACTCTCAAAAAATGCAAATGAAGCGTGAAGCGTTGGCAGATAAAGGTTTATGGACTGCTAAAAAACGCTACGCATTAAATGTACATAATAATGAGGGTGTTGCCTATAAAGAGCCTAAACTTAAAGTGATGGGCTTAGAAATGGTCAAGTCATCTACACCGTCTGTTATTCGTGAAAAAATGAAACATGTTTTAAATCTAATGATGATAGGCACCGAAGAAGATGTGCATAAATTTGTTGCTGAATTTCGTGATCATTTCAACAAACTACCACCAGAAGAAGTGTCATCACCAAGAGGTTGCAATGGCATCGCACAGTATTCTGATTCAGCAACATTGTATAAGAAAGGCACACCAATTCATGTCAAAGGTGCTATTTTGTATAACTTTCATATTAAAAAGATGGGTTTAGAAAATAAGTATCCTATGATACAAGAAGGCGAAAAACTAAAGTTTGCATATTTAAAAATGCCAAATCCAGTTAAAGATACAGTTATTAGTTTTCCTCAGCGATTGCCAAAAGAATTAGATTTACAAGAATTTATTGATTATGATATGCAGTTTGAGAAAGCATTTTTAGAGCCAATTCGTGTTGTATTAGATTGTATGAATTGGAAAACAGAAAAACAAAATTCTATAGAAGATTTTTTTGCATGATACAAGTCATTTTTCCACTTGCAACTGCTTTAATACTTTCTATCATTGCAGCATTTTATTCTGTAATTGGCTTAGCACAAATATTTCCAGGTTCATTTTGGCCCATCATTTTCATGGGTGCAGCGTTAGAAGTTGCTAAACTTGTTACAGTTTCGTGGGTTTATAATAATTGGAATACAACTGCAAAAATAATGAAGTATTATTTTTCTACTGCGGTTGTTTTGTTAATGATTATTACATCAATGGGTATTTTTGGTTATCTTTCAAAGGCGCACCTAGAATCAAATGTAACTCTTGGTGCAAATACGGTTCAGCTAAAAACAATTGAAGCACAAGAAAAGATTGCTCGTGATCGATTAGAATATTTGCTTAAGCAAGCATCTGATCCTGAAAAAATTAATCCAAGAGTTGACCGTGATATTCGTGTTACACAAGCAGAGTTAAAAAAGTTAACACAAGAAAAATTGCCTTTGATGGTTGAAGAAAACAAATTATCGGCAGAAATTGGTCCAATCAAATACATCGCCGAAATGTTTTATGAAAAAGAAGATCCATCATTTATAGATAAAGCTGTAAGAACCGTAATTATTACAATCATTGTTGTATTTGATCCACTTGCTATTTTATTATTAATTGCCTCACAACAATCATACCAAAATTATAAAGGCATACCAAACAAAGAATTTGTGGTAAAAACCGAGGAAAAGGTTGACAAAGAGCCCGAATATAGTATACAATATCCAGATGAAATATACGAAATTATACCCAAAGAAAAACTTGCTAAATTTAAAAGAAATGGAGATATAGAATGAGTTTGCTTGATAAATTGAAAAAGAATACGACAATTAAAGAATCATCTATTCTTGCTAAATCAAAATTTTTTAATGAAAAAGATGTAATTCCTACAGATGTTCCAATGGTTAATGTTGCTCTTTCTGGTTCATTAGATGGTGGCTTAACAACTGGTCTTACAATGTTAGCAGGCCCATCAAAACATTTTAAGACAGCATTTGCTTTATTGTTAGCATCTTCTTACATGAAAAAGTATGAAGATTCAATTGTTCTCTTTTATGATTCAGAATTTGGCACACCACAGAAATATTTTGAAACATTTAGTATTGATATGGATCGAGTTCTTCATACACCAATTACTGATATTGAAGAGTTAAAACATGACATTATGAATCAATTAAAAGGTCTTGATAAAAATGATCGAGTCATTATTGTTGTTGATTCAATTGGTAATTTGGCTTCTCGTAAAGAAGTTGAAGATTCACTTGAAGGTAAATCTGTTGCGGATATGACTCGTGCAAAACAAATTAAATCTCTCTTTCGTATGGTTACACCGCATCTTACAATTAAAGATGTACCAATGATTGTTGTAAATCACACATACAAAGAAATTGGCATGTTTCCAAAAGATATCGTTGGTGGCGGCACAGGTTCTTACTATTCTGCTGATACAATTTGGATTGTTGGCCGTCAACAAGAAAAAACTGCCGGTGAAATCACAGGCTATAACTTTATTATTAATATTGAAAAGTCTCGCTTTGTAAAAGAAAAATCAAAAGTGCCTATCACAGTTTCTTTTGATGGCGGTATTCAAAAATACTCAGGTCTTTTAGAGGTTGCAATTGAAGGAAACTTTGTTGCAAAACCAGCCGCAGGTTGGTATGCAAAAATAAATCAAGATACTGGCGAAATCGATACACAAAAATTTCGTGAATCAGATACACACACAAAAGAATTTTGGAGAGAAATATTAAAGAGTAATAAATTTAAAGAATATATTTGTCAAAAATATAGTATTGGTTTTAATTCTATTTTGCAGGAAGAAGAAAATGAAATTATGGTCGAATAAAAAAGAAAAGGTTTGGCCTCAAGAAGGTATTGATTATATTTTCGTAGATAACGCAAACGAAGATAATGTTACTTCTATTAAAGTAAAAAAAGGTGAATTTACAGATGTTGTATATCATTATGGTAAATTACAAGTGGTTGAAGGAGATCAACCAACAATTAAATTTGATTATTTTATTGATGATCCAGGCACATTTGATGCTAATGACTTGATTTCTAATCAAAAATTTGATATACTGATGGGTGACATAATTGTATCCATTTTTGATAATAATGTTTTAAAGCGAAAGAATCAAATAAATGAAAAGATTAGAACAAATAATTCTAAAAAATTTAATATACAATGAGGCATTTACACGCAAAGTAATTCCTTTCATTCGTTCTGATTATTTCTCCGATGATGCAGAGCGAATTGTTTTCAAAGAAGTTTTTGATTTTACCAACAAGTATAAGAACCTTCCAACACATGAAGCTCTTGTAATCAATCTTACTGAGAGTAAATTACTCACCGAACCTCAAGTAAAATCAGCGATTGAACTTCTGAATGATATCAAAGAATCTAAAGATGAAACTGTAGAGCTAGCATGGATTACTGAACAAACTGAAAAGTTTTGTCAAGATAAAGCTATCTACAATGCCATAATGGAATCTGTGCATATCTTAGATGACAAACAAAAAAAACGAAGCAAAGGTGAAATACCAAAGTTATTAAGTGATGCTCTTGGTGTTTCATTTGATAGTAATGTTGGTCACGATTATATACAAGACTTTGATGACCGATATGACTTCTATCATCGTGTAGAAAGCCGTGTTCGCTTTGATTTAGATATTTTCAATAAGATAACAAAAGGCGGTCTACCCGTTAAAACTTTGAACATTGCTCTTGCGGGCACTGGTGTTGGTAAATCATTGTTTATGTGTCATATGGCTGGCTCTTGTTTATCTCAAGGCCATAATGTGTTGTATATTACACTTGAAATGGCCGAAGAAAAGATTGCAGAGCGCATTGATGCAAACTTATTAAATGTAGATTTCAATGAATTACACACAATGAGTAAAAATGATTATGAGCGTAAGTTTGAATCACTTAAAGTTAAAACACATGGCAAGCTAATTATCAAAGAATATCCAACCGCATCAGCTTCTGCACTTCATTTTCGCTCTTTGTTAAATGAATTGGCTTTAAAGAAAACTTTTAAACCAGATATTATCTTTATTGATTATCTCAACATCTGTGCTTCTGCTCGTATCAAACCTGGCGGCAATGTAAACAGTTACACATATATCAAATCAATTGCTGAAGAACTTCGTGGTCTGGCTGTTGAAAATAATCTGCCAATTGTTTCTGCTACACAAACAACACGAAGCGGCTTTACAAATTCTGATCCTGGTTTAGAAGATACAAGTGAATCGTTTGGTTTGCCTGCAACGGCCGATTTTATGTTTGCTTTAATTACAAATGAAGAACTAGAGGGCCTCAATCAAATATTAGTTAAACAATTAAAAAATCGGTATTCTGATCCAAATACTTTCAAACGATTTGTGGTTGGTGTTGATAGATCAAAGATGCGACTATATGATGTTGAAGATTCAGCACAAGTTGGCATAACAGATTCAGGTCAAGATGAAGATAATGGACCTATTAATACATTTGGTAATCGTGAAAGTAAATTCAATCGTAACTTTAGTGACTTAAAAGTATGAGTTTAAATTATGAGCAGGCCTTGCATTGTGCCAAGGTCTTTGAAAATTATTTTGGTGATTTTAATCGAATAGATGAATATATGCGAGAGCAGAAACTTAACTCTCTTGCAGAAATACCATTTGCTTTGCCAGGTTGTGGGCCTGAAACTGATTTGTTTGATGACTTTACAATGAACCCACAAGATATGGAATTTGAAGTTGTTGAATTAGAATCGGCTAGATGGCAATTATATTTGGATATTATTTCTTCACATAACAATTTGAATAGCCCTGGTCGTAATCTACGCCTTGCAGTAATAGAAAAGAATACAAAGAAATGGATTGGTTTTATTCGTATTGGTTCACCAACGATTATGATGAAGCCAAGAAACGAATTGCTTGAGTGTGTAATGACCAATGAATTAGAAACAACAAAGGCCTTTAATCGTGCTGCAGGTATGGGCTTTGTAATCGTGCCAGCACAACCTTTTGGTTTTAATTATCTTGGCGGAAAATTACTCGCAGGTATCTGTTGTTCACATGAAGTCCGTGAAATGTTAAACAAGAAGTATGATATGAACACCTGCTTGTTTGAAACCACCAGTTTGTATGGCACCACAAAATCGGTGTCGCAGTATGATGGTATGAAACCTTATCTACGATTTGGCGGCGTAACTGAATCTGATTTTTTACCAATGATGCATGGCAAACCCTATGATGATTTGAAGAACTATGTTGAAGGTATTGTAGGTGAGTTTATTCCTGCTGATGCCTCTAGCCGTAAGTTAAAGATTAGTAACACAATTATTGCTATGATCAAAGCCGCATTAAAGAGCCACAAAAATGATTATGATGCATTTATGACCACTATTGAAAAGGCCAAAGGTTTGACTGAAAGAAAACGATACTATTATTCAAATTATGGTTTCTCCAATTTTAAAGATGTGGTTCTTGGAAAGACAGATAAACTTGTACCAGACAAGGAGAACTATGACAAACATCATCTGGAAAACATGGTAGAGTGGTGGAAAAAGAAGGCTTGTAGTAGATTTACAACACTTCAGACAGAAAACCGATTGAGGACAGAGATAGAAGTGTGGACAGGCGACAAAGAGATTGACATTATTCGTTAACCGTGATAGGATAAATATATGATTAATTAACGGAGTTTTTGATGGCCGATAAAACAGCTTTACAAGAATCTGCTCAAGCATTATTTTGCTCAATAGCTGACAATCTAGGTTCTATTAAAGTAGATTCTACTTTGAATTTAAAAAATTACCCTTCTTATGTAAATTTTAAGTTAAAAAATGAAAAATTAATTAAAGAATCTTTTGACAAAATTTCAACTCCTGGAATATCTTTTAAAGATATTGATTCTTTTTTAATTCAAAATGATGATTGGTATAAATCTTCTCTATTAATTGCTAATAAGTTAATTAAAGAAATAACCACTATTGATCCAGATTTTAAAATTAAAGTTAGCGGTTATCAAAATATTTTTTATTTTCGCGGCGATGAAGCTGTAATGGGTAATATACAAAAATTATTTGCTATAGCAAATAAAGCTCCAATAACCAAAGAAAACCAAGCATCTTTTGGAAACATTAATAAATGGAACCCAGCAGATATTTATTTTGCTAGCAAAAAAGCATATGATGCTATTATTGCTGATTTGAGAATTGCTAAACCAGGATCGTATAATTTTACTCATTTAAATGTTTTAACTGCTAATTTAATTGATAGTGGAGATTTGTTACCTTTATCTTTAAAAAAAACAACGTCAGATGTTGAAATCGTAAAAGTTAATTTTAGTCGTAAAGATGAACTTAAATATTTAAGTGGAATAAAATTTAAAAGTGTGACTAATTGGAAACCATATAAAAGAGTAACTTTTCCACAAAAAGGTGAAACCAGAGATATAAGAATTTTTTTGAATAATGACGGCGAAATAAAATTAAGACATGATCCTTCAGCAAAAAGATTCGTGACAGAATTTATTGGTGGCGGAGCAGAAGCAAGAGGAGGTTCAATTGGTTCTATGAAAATACTTTGTGAGTTATTAGGTTTTGTTGATCCAACAACATCTAGAAAAATTTTGGCTGCTTATGAAAAAGGTGAAAAAGAATATTACAAAGAAATGGAACCAATTGATAAAATGAGAACATCTTTAGATAAAAAAGATAAAAAATTATATGATTATATGCGTGGCCAAGCCAGCGCAATTAATATTATCAATAGAGTTATGCCAATTATAAAAGATTGGTTTAGTAGAAAAGATGCTAAATCATTAAATCAAATTAATGATTTTTTAAGAATAATGTTTGAATATGTAACATCAAGAACAGAACTTTCAGGTAGATTTGTAATCGCAAAATGAATTTCACAGAATTTTTAACAGAGGGTAAAGAAGGTAAGAATGTTCACCTTGAGCATATTGAGGATGAAGTTCTAAATTTTGGTGTATCAGGTGCCAGGTCTGCCATCAACTTTCTACAATCACTTCGCAATATGCTAGCAGGCAACTCTGATAGCAAAGTAAATGTCACAACAAAATGGGATGGTGCGCCTGCGATTTTTGCTGGCATTAATCCAGAGAATGGTAAATTTTTTGTTGGTACCAAAGGTGTGTTCAATGTAAATCCAAAATTAAACTACACAGACGATGACATTGATGAAAATCATTCTGCTGATGGCCTCAATCAAAAATTAAAAGTAGCGTTACGCTATTTACCAAAACTAGGCATCAAAGGCATTCTACAAGGTGACATGATGTTTACAAAGGGTGACATTGATACAAAAACAATTGGTGGTGAATCGTATGTTACCTTTCAACCAAACACCATTGTTTATGCGGTGCCATCGGATACAAAGTTGGCACAATCTATGTTAAGTGCTCACATTGGTGTTGTGTTTCATACATCATATACTGGCAAAAAGATGCAAGATATGAAGGCTTCTTTTAATGTAGATATTGGTAAATTATCAACCACAAAAGATATTTGGTTTCGTGATGCATCATTTGTTGACACTTCTGGCTCCGCTACATTTACAGAAGAAGAAACGAAACAACTTACAACAATTCTTTCATTGGCGGGTCGCACATTTCAAAACATTAGTGCTGCAACTTTAAACCGAATTTCCACAAATGAAGTAATTAAAACTTATATTAAAACATTTAACAATGCTAAAGTGCGTGAGGGTAAAAAGATTGCAAATACAAATCAACATACATTAGAATTAATTCGTTCAGTTGAAATTAAGCTAAATAAAGATATTACAGATGTAAAGAAAGAAGAAACAAAAAGAAAACGTATTGCAGCAAAGACCGAAATCATGCGGTTCTTTCGGCAAAACGCAGCACAACTACGATTTATTTTTGATTTACAGAATTTATTGGTTGATGCCAAGTTAATGATTGTTCGTAAATTAGAAACAGTCAAATCGATTGGCACATTTATAAAAACAGAAAACGGATTTAGAATTACTGCACCAGAAGGTTTTGTTGCGGTAGATAGATTAAAAGGTAATGCAGTAAAGTTAGTTGATCGATTAGAATTTAGTCAAGCTAATTTCAATGCTGCAAAAAATTGGGACAAATAAATGGCATACGACATTAATAAAATAATGGCAGAATATGAAGGTGATGACTTTGGTTTTACCGCAGTTGATGAAGCGGAGTATCAAGCTGTTATTGCAGAAAAAGATGAAACAGTAGAAGAATATAAGGCTCGTTTGCAGCAAATAGAAAAAATTATTATGCCGTTTCTGACAAATCTTTATAAATCTGCAAATCAGCCATACATTCATTGGCCAAATCGTGGTCCAATTTTAGAAAAACAAATACAAAAAATTCTTAATTTGACACGAGGCTAAAGTATATATAATTAATATACAATGGAATTATTATGAAAGATTTGATAATTGGCGGTGCAACAAACTATGATTGGTCTAAGTTAAAATATTGGATCAACTCAATCAATCAATCAGGATTTCAAGGTGATAAAGTCCTGATTTTAATGAACTGTGACAAAGACACGGTAAAGAAAGTTTCTGATGCCGGGTTTATGGTCGTTGGTTTTCAACAAGATCCTCAAGGCAATTTAATTTATCCACAAACAGGTCGAGCACCTCATGTGGAAAGATTTTTGCACATCTATAATTTTCTCTTACAAAATGAGTATCGGTTTGTTGTTACCACCGATGTAAAAGATGTTGTTTTTCAAAAAAATCCAATAGAGTATATAAGCACCACATTATCAGAAGATAAAAATTTAATGTTTGCATCTGAGAGTATGTATTATAAAGATGAGCCATGGGGTAATCAAAATCTTTTTGAAACTTTTGGCGAATTCATTTATAATAATTTTAAACACAATGAAATTTATAATGTAGGAGTTCTTGCAGGTCGTGGCTATGCTGTGAGAGATTTAATTTGCAATATTTTTGTTTCAACACAAGGTAAACCAATACCTATCTGTGATCAATCTACATTTAATTTTATGATTTCAATGTCGCCGTATAGAGAAACATCGGTATATTTACGATCTGAAGATGCATGGGCAGCACAACTTGGCACCACAGCAGATCCAAGTAAAATTGAACAATTTAAACCATTTCTAATAGAGGCACAACCAAAAATAAATGAGAATGAAATAACAACATCTACCGGTATACCCTTTACAATTGTTCATCAGTATGATAGAGTACCACAATGGAAAAAAGTGATAGAGGCGAAATATGGCTAAAAAAGTATTAGTAACAGGCGGCGCAGGTTTTATTGCTCACCATGTAATTGAAACATTAATTGAGAAAACTGATTGGGAAATTATATCTCTTGATCGATTAGATTTTTCTGGCAATTTAAATCGTTTACATGATGTAATGAGCGGTTTTGATGTAGAAACACGAAAACGAGTTAAAGTTATTTTCCATGACCTTCGGGCAGAACTTAATTCACAACTTGTAAATTCTCTCGGTGATGTAAATATTATTTTACATTTAGCTGCAGGCTCTCATGTTGACCGTGCTATCAAATATCCAATGGATTTTGTTTTAGATAATGTTGTTGGCACAGTTAATTTATTAAACTACGCTCGCAATCTCAAAAATTTAGAAAGATTTATTTATTTTTCCACAGATGAAGTTTTTGGTCCTGCACCAGATGGTGTTTATTATAAAGAATATGACCGTTACAATTCAACAAATCCATATTCTGCATCGAAGGCTGGTGGACAGGAAATGTGTGTTGCATTTGAAAACACATATGAAATGCCAATCTATGTGACTCATACAATGAATGTATTTGGTGAAAGGCAGCATCCAGAAAAGTTCATTCCACTTTGTATTCGTAAAGTAAGAGATAATGAATCTGTAACAATTCATTCAAATCCTACAAAAACAAAGGCAGGTTCACGGCATTATATTCATGCAAAAGATGTGGCTGAAGGTATGTTACATATTTTAAATTTGAAAGGTCCTTTTGTTCAAGACTATGGTGGTGCCAAATGTCCTAAATTTAATTTAGTTGGTAAAGAAGAGATCGATAATCTATCTCTTGCCAAAATGGTGGCACAGGTTCAGAATAAAGAGCTTAAATATGAGATGATTGATTTTCATTCTGCAAGACCTGGACATGATTTGCGATATTCATTAAGTGGTGAATATATGGAGTCTTTAGGGTGGAAACCACAAATAGCATTAAGTGAAAGAATTGAACAAGTTGTAAATTGGACTTTAGCAAATGATAGGTGGCTAAAATGAAAATAGCATTATGTTTAAGTGGGCAACCAAGATGTGTTAAGCAAGGTTATGAATATCACAAAAAAAATCTATTAGATCATTATGATGTAGATGTTTTTTGCCATGTTTGGGAAGCACCAGGCGTAGAAGAAGTTGAACTGTATCAACCACTCGCTATGATGATAGAAAAGCCTTTAACAAATGATTTATCAAAATACACCAGAGTTCCGCCACCACAACCAAATTGGAAAGTAAAAGACCCAGCTCGTGCAGCATGGAATCTTACATACTCTTTGATGAAAGCAAATGAGTTGTGTCAAACATCAGAGATAAAGTATGATTGGGTTATTCGCTCTCGCTATGATTTTGCTTTAAATGTTGTCATACCTTTTTTAGATGATTTAGACAATACAAAGCTTTATATACCAAATTGCCGTATGACACCGCAAAGAGATTTTGGTAATGATCAATTTGCTTTTTCTTCACAAGAAAACATGAACAAGTATGCAGATTGTTTTAATCAAATTGATAAATTTTATGATAATGGAACCACCATGATTGGTGAAGAAATGATGTCAGCAAATTGGAAAGAAAAAGATTTAGTTGGAGAAAATTTAATGTATTTTAATCCTAATCACCCGTTTCCGCCAGGCCCACATAACGGCACTTGGCATAGCCTATTGAGAGAAGATTTTGAATCTTGGCAAAAGTAATAAAACAACTGAAAGGTCATTCAATGAGTAAAGTTGAATTAATGCAAAAAGATAATGACATTTTTGTCCGTAAAACTGGTGGTGTTGGCCGCAATCTAGAGAGGTACAATGCTTTATCACGCCTTAATCTACCTGTTCCAAAATTATTAGAAGTGTATGGTGATTCATATGATATGGAATATATTCAACATGAAGATATGCAAACGTATTTGACATTACATGATGTAAAAAATTTAGCAGAATTTATTACACAAACAATCACTACATTATCAAAAGATGTAATAGAAAAAGATTATTCACACACCTATGATCAAAAGTTGTCTGTATTTCCATGGACAAGATATGAATTGCCATTTACAGCCAATGAGTTATATGCTAAACTGCCAAAAACTTTACCCTCATCTGAATATCATGGTGATTTTACATTAGATAATATTCTATATGATTTGAAAAACGATTTTGTATTGATTGATCCACTAACCACAGAATATGATTCGTATGTTTTTGATTTAGCAAAACTTCGCCAAGACATTACTTGCAAATGGTTTGTTCGTAAAGAAACTTTTTATTTTGATTCTAAGCTTAAAGTAATTGAAAATGCCATCAAACCATTTGAATATAGTATAAACGATTACCTATTAATACTGATGCTTATGCGTGTTTTACCATACACATATTTTAATGATGATAAACTATTTGTTGAAAGTGAGATAAAAAAATTATGGAAGTAATTATTCCTTGTGCAGGTGCTTCATCACGATTTCCTAATATGAGGCCAAAATATTTGTTGACTGATTATGCTGGTCGCCTGATGGTTGAAAATGCAGCAGAACATTATATTGATAAACACCGCGTCACAATTGTAATACTTAAAGAGCATGATGAAAAATATATGGCTCGCAAAAAATTAGAAGAAGCACTTGGTAGCAAAGTAGATATTGTTGTATTGGATAAATTAACAAAAGGCCCGGCTGATACTGTTTATCAAGCCATTAAACGAGGTCGTATAAATCCATTGGCACAATTATTGATTAAAGATTGTGATGGATTTTATAAAACGCCAGAGCAAGATGGAAATGTAATTTATATTGCTAAACTATCAAAGCACCCACGCATACGAACTGCTGGTGCTAAAAGTTATACTCTTACAAATGATCAAGGTATTATTAACTCTGTTATTGAAAAGAAAATTGTAAGCGATCATTTCTGTGTTGGCGGTTACCAATTTGAAACTGCACAAAGTTTTATTGATACATTTGATAAATTATTAACAACAGATGAAATCTTTGTGTCTAATATTGTGGACTATATGATTTCACAAAACAACATATTTTTTGAAAGTGAAGTAAAAAACTTTATTGATGTTGGTACCGCAGAAGATTGGTTTGATTTTAACAACAAGCCAACTTACTTCTGTGATATTGATGGTACTATTATTAAATCTAAATGGGATTACTATACAGAAACAGAACCATTATGGAATAATGTGGCAGCTTTGTTGAGTAAAAAGAAATCTGGTTGTAAAATTATTTTTACCACATCACGCTTAGAAAAACATCGTAAGTTAACAAGAGGTATTTTAGATGAACTTGGTTTTGATGATTGTGAATTAATTATGGGTGTTCATCATACAAAGCGTATTTTGATAAATGAT
>Ga0194133_10006479_pt1 | contig 14381 bp, 18 predicted proteins | sample TA2KigOf40mmetaG_FD_155448 | JGI IMG/M metagenome (GOLD analysis project Ga0194133, IMG submission 155448) | Freshwater microbial communities from Lake Tanganyika, Tanzania - TA2015055 Kigoma Offshore 40m | ecosystem: Environmental > Aquatic > Freshwater > Lake | place: Tanzania: Lake...
GATGACCCGCCGCACCGAAACGCGGTTTCTGGTCATCACCCACCACGCCGTTACCATGGCGCGGATGGACCGGCTGTTTGGCGTGACGATGCAGGAACAGGGCGTCAGCCAGTTGGTCAGCGTGGATCTGAAACGGGCCGAGGCGCTGGTTGCTTGACGTCTCTCGTGCTTAACGGCCACTTAACAAATGCCCGTCACCCCTGACCCCGCCGTAACCCTTTGCGGTGGCAGGAGGTGATCGAACTGGACGAAAACAGATACCGAAAGTGGATGGTGATCCTTGCAGCGGCAGCGCTGATACTGGCCATCATCCGTCTTTGGATCGGGGCTGGATCCCGTGAAAAAGAAAACCCGGCGGGGGTGCCACCCCGCTGGGTTCCGTTTGACAGGATCGAACCTGACGAAACGATACCGCATGCCAAGTATCTTGGGAATTCCTTACCAAAATGTAAAGTGCGGTCGGGAAAAATCAGGGTTAACGCGAAAACGGAGCGACATTTCAAGCGTCCGACGACCCGCCCCTGATCGCGTTCATCTCAGCCTTGGACGGCCCGAAAACAGGCTTGGGCAAACTTTTCCATGTGGTTAACATAATTAGAAATAACACATGGATTCAATGCCTTAAAAACCTGTCAAACTTTGGACAAGTTTCCGGTGATCTGTTGAAGGTCAGCCCCTCAGAACACCACCGCCACCACGACCGCCAGTGCCAGCATCCCGGCCCAGGCGCGCCAGAGGGTGCGGATCGTGTGGTCAATATCTTCGGGGACAAGGTCGCGGCGGCCTTCGGGGTAGACCCAAGGGTAATCGGTCATCTGGCCGTGATAGCTGCGCGGACCGGCCAGCGCGATGCCCTGCACACAGGCGACTGCGGCCTCGGGCCAGCCGGCGTTGGGGCTGCGGTGGAGGGGCGCATCGCGCAAGATCGGCTTGGGGTCGGTCCAGCCATTGGTAAGTGCGATCAGAAGCGCCGAAAGCCGGGCCGGTATCAGGTTCAGAATGTCATCGAACCGGGCGGCGGCCCAGCCGAATTCGCGGTGGCGCGGGGCCATGTGGCCGATCATGCTGTCGGCGGTGTTGGTGATCTTGCAGACCATCAGCCCCGGCAGGCCGGCGACCAGAAACCAGAAAGCGGGCGCAATCACCCCATCCGACAGGTTTTCCGCCGCGCTTTCGATGGCCGAGCGTGCCACGCCCGCGCGGTCCAGAACATCGGTGTCGCGCCCCACGATCATGGCCACGGCGCGCTGGCCGTCGCGCAGCGACATCCGCAGCCCGCGCGCCACGGCGGCGACATGGTCGACCAGTGACTTTTGTGCCAGCAGGATTGCCGCGACCACGACCTCGATGATCCCGAAATCGGGCAGGAGGTGAATGGTCTGCCCCAGCAGCGCCGCGCCCAAGGCAAGCGCCGCCATGACGGCCAGGCCCTTGAGCCGTTTGTGGTGGCCTGCGTTGAAACGACGGTCGCACCAGCCGATCACACGGCCCATCAGCACGGCGGGGTGCGGCGCGCGGTCCCAGATGGCTTTGGGCTCGCCAAAAGCGGCGTCCAGCAGCAGGGCGGGAATCAGCAAGGTGGCAGACATGGGGGCTCCTTCACGCGGGCTTGCAGGCATAGCTGATGACCAATGCCCCGGAAAGCCCCTCACAGGTGACCTGATGCCCCCCAAAATGCGACATTTCAGCCACGGAATTCGGGGAAATCGGCAACGCATTGTCAATTGTCATATTCGTAAACCATTTGCCGCAAATACTGGACCCAGCAAGGGAGGCGAAGATGCTGGAATTCCTGCCAAAAGACATCGTTGAGGGGCTTGCCATGGCCCGTAACCGCGAGGCGGCGCGCAAGTCGCGGCTGCGGGTTCAGGTGGGTGAGGCAGTGTTTCCGGTGTTGCGCTTCTGGCACGATGGCTTTGCCATGGATGCCGTCCTGACCCCGAAACTGCGCGGGTTGGTCGATGTCTATGACGGCAGCAGACACATCTTTCAGTGCCTGATCGTTGCCTCTTCCGAAGAACATGGCCAGATCGTCTATGAGTTCAAGCGCAACACGGCGGTGCGCGATTCTGCGCCGCTGGATTACTGGCGCGATGAACACGCGCCGGTTGGCTATTTGCCTAAGGCCTGACTTCAACAAGGGTATCGGCATCTGTCGCCGCCCAGATCTCGCGCATTTCGGCATTTGACACGGCAATGCAGCCAGCGGTCCAGTCGCCCTTGAGCACCACATCATCGCCGACGGCATTCGGCTGGCCATGGATCATGATATCTCCGCCCGGATCATAGCCCCCGGCCTGCGCGCGGGCGCGATCTTCGAGCTGCGGGTAATCCAGACCCAGGGACAGGTGATAGGCGGATTGGTCGTTTCGACGGTCAATCCGGAACAGACCTTCGGGCGTGCGGCCGTCGCCTTGGCGTTCCTTGTCGCCCAGGGGCGAAAACCCGAGCGCGATGCGGTATGCGCGAAGCTCTTGACCGTCTTGCACCAACACCATGCGCCGGGCCGCCTTTTCGATGATGATCCGGTCCACCGCGCCGATGATCGGCGGCAGGGTCGAGGGTGTGGGGGCGGGCGCAAAGTAGAACCACGCCGCCCCAAGGCCCAGAAAGGCCAGCATCACCAGCGCCGAAAAGATCCGGGCCAGCCGTTTCATTGCAGGTCGGCAAATGCCTTTTGCAGCCGTACCACCGCCTCGGCCACCACCGCGCGGGGGGTGGCAAGGTTGAAGCGCAGAAAGCTGTCACCGCCAAGACCGAAGCTGTCGCCATGGTTCGCGGCTATCCGCGCGTCCTGTTCGACCCTTTTGGTAAACTCGGCCCGGGTCATGCCGGTGCCTGCGAAGTCGACCCAAGCAAGATAGGTTGCTTCAAGCGGCATCGACCGCAGGCCGGGAATGGCATTGACGCCCGCATCAAACAGCCTGCGGTTTCCGTCAAGATAGGCGGTCAGATCATCGACCCAGGCCGCGCCTTCGGGCGAATAGGCGGCCTCTGCCATGAAAAGCCCAAAGGAATTGGGCGAAACGCCCATGGCCATCATCCGGTCGGCAAAGCGTTTGCGCAGCGCCTCATCGGCGATGATGACATTTCCAGAATGGGCACCTGCAATGTTGAAGGTCTTTGTCGTGGCGGTCATCATCACCAGACGCTCAGCGATATCGGGCGCGGCCTTGGCCATCACGGTGTGCCTTTGCCCCGGCATCACCAGATCGTGGTGGATCTCGTCCGAGACAAGCAAGAGGTCATGCCGCTTGCAGAAATCGGCCACGCCGCGCAGCTCCTCGGCCGTCCAGACCCGCCCGCCGGGATTGTGGGGCGAGCAGAGGATCATCATCGTCTCGCTCCCTGTCAGCAGGCTTTCCCAGGCGGTGAAATCCATTTCATAGCGGCCATTTACCGCGGCCAGCGGACATTCGGTTACATGGCGACCGGCGGCTTTGATGACGCGGGCGAAGGCATGGTAGACGGGTGTCGTCAGCACCACATGATCGCCGGGCTTGGTAAAAGCATCGACGCATATGGCGGTGCCATTCACCAGACCGTGTGTAGTGAAGATCTGGTTGCGCTCCACCACCCAGCCGTGGCGGGTTTTCATCCACCAGCGGATGGCGTCCAGATAGCTGCTCTCCTCGCCGTAGTAGCCATAGACACCATGGGCCAGCATCCCCTCTAGCGCGCGCTGGACCGAGGCGGGGGGGCGAAAGTCCATGTCGGCCACCCACATGGCAATCCCGTCCTTGGCAGGCACGCCGTAGTAGGCTTCCATCGAGTCCCATTTCACGGAATGGGTGCCGAAACGGTTGATCGGGGTGTCAAAGTCGGTCATGGCCTGCCTATCGAAATTTGCCTTGCCTACTTGCACCATTCCTCCCTGCGCCGTAAATCCGAAAACATGATCCGCCCTATCCTGATCCACCCCGACCCCCGTCTGAAAAAGCCTTGCGAGGCTGTGACCGATGTCACGCCCGAGGTGCGGACCCTTGCGCTTGACATGCTGGAAACCATGTATGACGCGCCCGGCGTCGGGCTTGCCGCGCCACAAGTGGGCGTGATGAGCCGGGTGATCGTGATGGATTGCATCAAGGACGGCCCGCCCGAGCCGATGGTGCTGTTGAATCCGCGCGTCGTCTGGTCCTCCGAGGATGTAAACATCTATGAGGAAGGCTGCCTGTCGATCCCCGATCAATATGCCGAGGTGAAGCGTCCGGCTTCGGTGACGGTGGAGTGGATGGATCTGGAAGGGGAAACGCAAGAGCGCACCTTTACCGGGCTTTGGGCCACCTGCGTGCAGCATGAGATTGACCATCTGGATGGCAAGCTGTTCATCGACTATCTGGGCCCGCTGAAGCGGCAGATGATCACCCGCAAGATGGAAAAGCTGAAGCGCGAACGCGCGCGGATGGCGTGATGGCCGTTCGCCGGTGCCTGCCCTGGCCGAACGCCTGTCTGAAAACCCCTGCCGCCGATGTGCCTGCCATTACCGATGAGGTGCGCGGCATCTGGGCCGATATGGTGGACACGATGGAGGCGATGCCGGGTTATGGGCTGGCGGCGGTGCAGATCGGCATCCCCCTGCGGCTGGCGGTGATGGACTGTTCCGAAACCCGCGGTCAGGCGGTGCTGATGGCCAACCCCGAGGTGCTGCACGCCTCGGTTCAGCCGCGAGAGCATGAAGAGGCCAGCCCGAACCTGCCCGGCGTCTCGGCTGTGGTGTCGCGTCCGCGGGCGGTGACGGTGCGGTTCATGAATGACCGGGGTGAGGTGGAGGAGCGGGACTTTGTCAATCTCTGGGCCACCTCGGTGCAGCATCAGATCGACCATCTGGCGGGCAAGATGTATTTCGACCACCTCTCGCCCTTGAAGCGGAAAATGCTGCTGGCCAAGGCGGAAAAGCTGCGGAAACGGGCATGAAAATCATCTTCATGGGAACGCCAGAGTTTTCTGTTCCGATGCTTGATGCGCTGCATGAAGCCCATGAAATCATTGCAGTTTACTGCCAGCCGCCGCGTCCTGCGGGGCGCGGAAAGGCCGATCGGCCGACGCCGGTTCATGCCCGTGCGCTGGAGCTGGGTTTGCCCGTGCGCCATCCGGTTTCGCTGCGCAGCGAAACCGCAGCGAAAGAGTTCGCCGCTCTGGGTGCCGATGTCGCGGTGGTGGTCGCCTATGGGCTGATCCTGCCACAGGCTATTCTGGATGCGCCACGTTTCGGCTGCCTGAACATCCATGCCTCGCTTTTGCCGCGCTGGCGCGGTGCGGCCCCCATTCACCGCGCCATTCTGGCCGGGGATGTGGAAACGGGCGTTTGCATCATGCAGATGGAGGCAGGGCTGGACACCGGGCCGGCTCTGGACTGGGAAGCGACGCCGATTGGCCCCGAGGAGACGACCTCTGATCTGCATGACCGGTTGTCGGCCATGGGTTCGCGAATGATCGTTCATACGCTTTCCAAGCTACCCCGTCCCGCCGTACCGCAAGCCGCAGAAGGCGTGACCTATGCCGCGAAGATCGACAAGGCTGAGGCGCGTATCGACTGGTCGCGTCCTGCGGTCGAGGTGGATCGTCAGATCCGAGGGCTTTCGCCATTTCCTGGCGCCTGGTGCCAGATCAATGGCGAAAGGGTGAAGCTTTTGCGCTGCCGTCTTGCTGAGGGGACCGGCCAGGCGGGAAAGGTTTTGGGTGGGTTGACCATTGCCTGTGGCACGGGGGCAGTGCAGGTGACCTTGGCGCAGCGTGAAGGCAAGAAGCCCATGCCGCCCGATGAGTTCTTGCGCGGCTTTGCGATGCCGGGATTTGTCGACTGACGTCTTTCAAAAGGCGCGGCGACATCCCATATCAAGGGGGTCAAGGCAGGGGGTTTCATGGCCATTGCGCTGTTTCTTGTCGTTGGGATTGCGGCCGGCTTTTTGGCGACCCGGATCATGGGCGTGAAGGCCGATCTGCTGACGACGATTGCAATCGGTATCGCAGGGGCCTTTGTCGGTGGCTTTGCGCTGCGGGCGCTGGTGATGGTTTCAGGTTGGTTCGCGGGGTTGGTGGGCGCTGTCTTGGGCGCCATGCTGTTGATCTGGCTGTGGAAAACCTACGGCCGTTAGGGCAGCGCCTTTATCAGATCGCTTAGCCGGAACGTCTTTCCGCCTGCAGCATCCCACAGAAAACGCCCCTGCCAGGCTGCAAAGATCATCGCGGCAGACTCGCGTCCCCGCGACCCGCCACCGCGTCGTGCGGCGATCGCCGCTTCGACCTGCGCGCGCCAGGTTTCTGCGGCCTTGCACAGCTCGGCGTCTCGCAGCGAAAGCGAAAGGACCTCGGCGCTGGGTGTCGCGAGGTTCTTGAGCAGGGCTTGCGCGCCCTTTGTTGACAGGTGCGCTTCGGAGTGAACTTCAGATACAGCCTGTGACAGGCGCGCCCACTCGCAGGCAAGGGCATGGCGCACCATGCCGTCAACCGATCCATAGCGCTGCGCCAGCGTGGCAGGCGCAAGGCCCGATCGCTGTGAAATTGTCCCAAATGTCAGCGCCTTTGCACCCTTCTCGGCCAGGGCGTCAAGCATATGGGCGGCAATTTCGGTGTCGGTCAGGGTTTTTCTGCGGGTCATCATTCCATTATGAACAACTGTTCATAATGTGCAAACATGTTTCTCAGGTGGCCCCAGCCTCGGGCGTCGAGGATTTCGAGATCTGGTCGATCCGGCGCACTCCTGCATGGTTCTCCAGCATGCGTTTCGCTTGTTTGGCCAAGCCCACTTCCTTCAGAATTTCCCATTTGCTATAATGCACGGTGAAGATCTCTCTGCCCTCTGGCAGCGGCTCACCCCTCAGGCTTCCGCCCAGAATGAAGTGCTGTTCCTTGGGCAGGATGTTCCATCCCAGACCTGATTTCTGAATGGCCAAAGGCAGACTGATTTGGTCAAGATAGGGGCGACGACCCGAGATTTCTTCATTTTGTCAATTGTTTGCGCGACATCCATCCAGACATCGGCAAAGCTGCGCCCGTCGGCGTTGCGGTGTTTTTCCGGAAAGCTGAACAGCCCCGAGGAGAAATAGGGCAGCCGTTCACGATCACCCTTTTGCCGCATCAAACTCACCCGGTCCTTGGGCAGGGGCATGCCGCAGGTTTCATAGATTAGATGCCAGGTCTTGCCATTGCCCCAGACCATCGAGGCTGCCGGGGTCAGCGAAACATGGCCATCCTTGATGATGTTCTCTACCTTGTTCGGGCGCAAGCACAGCACGTCACTGTCGAAGAAGGCGGAAAACTCTGTCTTGCGCGGCTCAAGCGTCGCGAGGATCTTGTTGCCATGCGGATAGTCCGGGCTGAAACGGCCAGCCACCTTGAAGGGCCGCACTTCACAGCCCAGCTTTGCCAGAACAGCGATCTCATCCTGCGAGACAGATGACAGCTTTTCATCAGGACAATATCCGACCAGATCAACCGTTTGCCCAAATTGCTGGCGCAAAGAGCCTGCAAGATAGCAGGCCATCAGCTCGTATCGCGAAGGCTCGACGATAAAGAAAACGGTAAGACGCGGAGACATTCAATACTCGATGCAGGGGCAAGAAATGGCCTTATTGGCAAAGTATGGCGAAGTCGTCGGGGTCTGTTACCCGGCATAACCTCGGAAGTTGGTCTAATTGTAGCCATATTCGCAACAGTTCGAGGGTGATCTTCGGCAGTTACCCCAGTGAGGCGAGGGAAGGATTCTTGCCCAGAACCCGCCCTGTCGCCTATCCTTTGGCACAAATGACGCCGCGACAGGCAGCAGGCCCGATGGCCAGACCTGAAACCGGTGACGGGGGCAGAAGTGGTGGCAGTGAAGAAGGCCAGAAATGCAACAAGCGCGACAGACAGATCGCGCGGCGCTTCTGATTTGTGGGGCAGCGCGCCTTTTGAGCTGAAGCGACACCAAAGCCCGCATGGTCAGGTGACCGCCGTTTCGATGATGAAGGACGAAGGCCCCTTTGTTCTGGAATGGGTTGCCCATCATCTTTCCATCGGCTTTTCGGACCTTTTCGTTTATACGAACGATTGTTCAGATGGCACCGATGACATGCTGATCCGGCTGGAAGAGCTGGGGCTGTGTCATCACCGCCGCAATGTGATTCCGCATGGCATCCGGCCGCAGCCCTCGGCCTTGAACTATGCCCAGGATGAGCCGGTGGTCTGCAACTTTGATTGGGTCATGGTCTTTGACGCCGACGAGTTCGTGTCCATCAAGTATGGTGATGGCACGCTAGATGATCTGATCGCGGCGGCAAAGGCGCAGGATGCCAATGGCATCGTGGTGACCTGGCGCATTTTTGGGTCGGGCGGGGTTGTCGACTGGAGCCGTGCGCCGGTCACCGAACAATATCTGATGGCCGCCCCGCCGACCTGGAACAAGGGCTGGGGGGGCAAGACCTTGTTCAAGTTTGACCCCGATTACTGGAAGTTGGGTATCCATCGACCCAAGATGAAAACCCGGCACATCAAGACAGAATTCCCCGATCAGGTGAAATGGCTGAATGGATCGGGCCGCGAGATGGAAGATTACTTCAAGTTTCGTGGTTGGCGGTCGATCACCCGCACAGTGGGCTATGATTGGGTGCAGTTGAACCACTATGCCGTGAAGTCGGTTGACAGCTATGCGATCCGCAAGATGCGGGGCAATGTGAACAACAAGGCGGACAGATATAATAGCGATTACTGGGCCTTGCAGGACAGGAACGAGGTGCGCGAAGACACGATGCTGCGCTATAGCACGGTGCGCAACCGCATTCTTTCGCAACTGCTGACCGATCCGGTTCTGCATCGGCTGCACCACGCGGCCGTTGAGCGGGCCGAAAGCCGCTTGGGGGAATTGAAGCAGACCGAGGCCTATCGGGAGCTTGTGGCTAGTCTCGCTGCGGCCTCTGCTGTTCCGATTTCCCAGATCGTCGCCAAACCGCCTCAGGCGCGGGACAAGGAGAAGATTGCCGCACTGATGTCGGATGTCGAAAAGCAACGCGGCGCCAAGGCGAAGGCGGATCGCAAGGCCGGGCCGAAGGAAGCGCCGGTCGAAGCCGTTCCGATGGGCTCATATAACCCCGGTCCTATTGATCTTTCTGCAGACCTGAAGCTTGAGGTTTTCACCGATCATACGATGAAACTCCCGGCCGATCCGCGGGTGTTCGCTGCCCATGTGTTGCCGCTTATTCAAGCCGGGAAGTTTGAGCGCGGTCTTGCCCGGAAGATGCCGCATGTGCTGCCAAAGGATGCGCGTGTCTTGGAAATCGGCTCGGCTGTCGGGTTTCTTGCGGGCCATGTCGCGAATATCCGAATGGATGTTCATATAACGCTGCAAGAGGACGAACCCGGCCTGCGGCAGATGATATGGGCGGTCTGTGCCCTGTCGAACCGCGCCTTCAATGACCGTTTCGTGCTATCGGATCGGCGGCTGCAGGACTTGGTGACTGACTTTGCTGCGCTGGTGGCAGAGCATCGTCCGACAAGCCTGCTGCCGGCAGATGCGCGGCTGTCACCCGAGGTGCTGGACGCCGTGTCGACGGCGCCTGATCTGCCTTTGCCCAGCCAGATCTTTCTCTATGGCCGTTGGCTTGAAACCTGGCACAGCCGTCTTGATGACGTTGTTCCCTTGCTGGGGGGTCTTGGCTTTCAGCCCGAAGACAGTTTCGATCCGAATATCTGCCGGGCTTTTTGCCTGCTGCCTGCCGGTCCGGAGGCGGCTGCAACGGCTGTGGAATGACAAACTGGACTTGCCGCAATCCATGTGGCAATGTTTCTAAAATTTACACAAAAGAGGCTTTTATTTCATGTCCACCCCCGTTCGCCGCCCGGTTGCTTCGCTTTGGATCGGGGAAAGGCTGCATTATCTGAACCAGATCTGCCTTTTGTCACATGTGCGCCAGGGGCACCCGACCACACTTTACTGCACCGACACGGTTACGAATGTCCCCGAGGGTGTGATCGTGAAACCGGCGACCGATATCATGGCGATCGACATGGACATCGTGCGCCAGACCTCTGAACCCTTTCTGTCGAATGTGTTCCGCTGCAAGATGATCCAGAAAACCGCCGCGGTGTGGATCGATTGTGACGCCTATTGCCACAAGCCTTTTCCCGACGAGATGACGCATATCTTTGCCGGTCACGGCTTTCGTGGGGCGCTGAATTGCGGGGTGGTCTATATCCCGCAGAAGGGCGCGCTTATGGACCAACTTCTTGATTACTATGACAATCTTCCTGCTGCTCCGGCCTGGTTCAACAAGCAGCAGAAAAAGCGTATTGAAAAACAGGACAGCAATCTGCCTCAGGCGGTGCGCATCTATAATGCCGAGCGCACGGCCTTTGGCCCGCAGGCCTTTACCTATTTCGCGCAACAGACCGGCGATTATGAGCGGGCGCTGAGCCACGATTATCTTTATCCGGTGCCATTCCAGTTGAACGATGTGTTCTATGATCCCCATTGCAATGTGGAGGGGCATTTTACCGACAACACGCTTTCGGTGCATCTTTACACAAATGGAACGCGCCCCTGGTGGCGCAAGAACCCGCCGATGCCGAGGTCTTACGCCGCGCGGATGTGTGCGCAGATGGGCGTTGATCCGGCCGGGGCGCTGGAAGAATGAGCGATCTTGAGGAAGATCTGCCCGAGGAGGCCAGCGGCAAGCGCGGCAAGAAAGACAAGCGATCCAGGCCCCTGCCGTCTACGCCGGAAGAGATCGAGGCGTTGATCCGCCGGCAAAAGCGCAACCTGCGAAAGGCTTGGGCCGAGGGCTATCTGACCGCCATCACCGCCATGCTGAAGCCCGGTGATCTCGCGGTCGATTGCGGCGCGAACATGGGTGTGGTGACCGAACGACTGGCCGCCACGGGTGCCGATGTCATCGCGTTCGTTCGGATCAACCGCCAATGTCACGCTGATCAATGCTGCCGTCGGGGTTGGCAGCGGCACAGTTCGGCTGATGCGGACGGATAACTTTGGCGATAACCCCGAAGGGGCTTCGGTCAAATCAACCATATTGGACGGTGGACGCCGCATTGATGCGGAAAACTCGGTTGAAGTGCCGTTGATCGATTTTCCGGGCTGGGTTGCAGGGCAGGCAAAGGCGCGCGGCGAGATTGCCTTTATCAAGATGGACATCTAAGGGGCTGAACTGGAGATTCTCGAGCGGATGGATAGCGAACAGCTATTCGCCAATGTTCGGTGTCTGGTGGCCGAAACCCATGAGCGCAAGTTCAAGGAGCTGCGCGACCGTTACAAGGCGCTGCGTGACAAGGTGGCCGAGGCCTATCCACCCGGCATGGTGAACCTGGACTGGATCTAGCTTTTGAAAGGGGCCATTCCGGCGCGGGCGAGAGCGTCGGCGCGTTCATTTTCGGCATGGCCCGCGTGCCCCTTGATCCAGCGCCACGTGACCTTGTGGCGTGCCTGGGCCGTATCAAGCCTTTGCCAAAGCTCGGCATTCTTGACGGGGTCCTTGCCGGCGGTGCGCCAGCCGTTGCGCTTCCAACCGTGGATCCATTCGGTCACGCCGTTTTTCACATAGGCGCTGTCGGTGACGATGGTGATGTCAACCGGGCGCGACAACGCCTCAAGCGCAGAGATCGCGGCCATCAATTCCATCCGGTTGTTCGTCGTCAGCGGCTCGCCGCCCTGCAACTCACGCTCTTTCACAACCGCGCCGTTTTCACGCGCGATCATCAGGACGCCCCAGCCGCCCGGGCCGGGATTGCCCGAACAGGCTCCGTCGGTATAGGCGAAAAGGTCGGGCATCATGTCTCCGGTTTGATGGCGCAGGGATAGGCGGGTGCATCATGCGCGTCAACCGGATGACGCGGCGTTTGGCGTGACAGGCGGCGCGACCCGGTGCATCCTTGGGCCGCAGGAGGACCGCATGACCGACTATCCCCATCTCTTGGCCCCGCTCTCTCTGGGGCATCTGACCTTGAAGAACCGGGTTCTCATGGGGTCCATGCACACCGGCCTTGAAGAAACCGGCGACTGGAACCGGGTGGCAGAATTCTATGCCGAGCGCGCACGTGGTGGGGTGGCGCTGATGGTGACCGGCGGCATCGCGCCCAATGCCGAAGGCGGCGTGTTTCCTGGTGCCGCTGGTCTATACAGCAGGAAAGACATTGAAAATCATCGCATTGTGACGGATCGGGTGCATCAGGCGGGCGGCCTGATCGCCATGCAGATCCTGCATGCGGGCCGCTATGCCTATGGCAAGGACTGCGTTTCTGCCAGCGCCGTCAAGTCCCCCATCTCGCCCTTCGTGCCACGCGAACTGGATGAGGCGGGGATTGAAAAGCAGATCGAGGATATTGTGACCGCGGCCACCCGTGCGAAAGAGGCGGGCTATGATGGTGTCGAGGTGATGGGCTCCGAAGGATATTTCCTTAACCAGTTTCTGGTCACCCATACCAACCGCCGAACCGACCGTTGGGGCGGTGCCTATGAAAACCGGATGCGTCTGCCGGTGGAGGTGGTGCGTCGGGTGCGTCAGGCTGTGGGGCCGGATTTCATTCTGATCTACCGCATTTCGCTCATTGACCTTGTCCCGAACGGGTCAACCTGGGATGAGGTCGTGACCCTGGCCCGTGCGATTGAAGGTGCCGGGGCCACGCTTTTGAACACCGGCATCGGCTGGCATGAGGCGCGGGTTCCGACCATCGCCACCAGTGTGCCGCGTGCTGCGTTTGCACATCTGACGGGGCGTTTGCGGAGCGCGGTGTCGATCCCGGTCATCACCTCGAACCGGATCAACACGCCTGATCTTGCCGAAAGCCTGCTTGCCTCGGGTATGGCGGACATGGTGTCGATGGCCCGGCCGTTTTTGGCGGATCCGGATTTTGTGGCCAAGTCCGCCAGTGGCCGGGCGGCCGAGATTGCACCCTGCATTGCTTGCAATCAGGCCTGTCTGGACCAGACCTTCAGCGGGAAGCTGACCTCGTGCCTTGTCAATCCGCGGGCCTGCCATGAGACGGTTTTGACCTATGAGGCCACGGCGACACCGCAGCTTATCGCCGTTGTGGGGGCAGGGCCTGCGGGGTTGATGGCGGCCAAGGTGGCTGCTTTGCGCGGCCACAAGGTGGTCTTGTTTGACCAAGCTTCCGAGCTTGGCGGTCAGCTTAATCTGGCCAAGCAGGTACCGGGCAAGGAAGAGTTTCATGGTCTGGTTGCGTGGTTTTCCCATGAAATCGCGAATCTGGGGATAGAAACGCGTCTGGGAACGCCTGCGGATGTTCGGGACCTTATGGGGTTTGATCATGTGATTGTCGCCACCGGCGTTACTCCGCGCGATCCGCAGATACCCGGGCAGGAACGGGCGAAAACCTATTTTGAGGTGCTGCAAGGGGCACCCGTTGGCCCCAGGGTTGCGATTGTGGGTGCGGGTGGCATCGGGTTTGACGTGGCGGAATACTTGGTGTCGAACGGTCATTCGGCAACGCTTGACCCCGAGGTCTGGCGGAGGGAATGGGGCGTGGGAGACCCGGCTGAAAGCCCGGGCGGTCTGCGCGAACCCGCGCCGGAAGCGCCTGCGCGTGAGGTCTGGCTTTTGCAGCGCAAGGCGGAAAAGCCCGGTCGTGGTCTGGGCAAGACCACCGGCTGGATCCATCGGGCGGCCTTGGCGGCCAAAGGGGTCAGGATGCTGGGCGGCGTCAGCTATGACCGCATCACGGATGAGGGCCTGTGGATCACCCGCGACGGTGCGGCGCAGCTATTGGCAGTTGACGATGTGGTGCTTTGTGCCGGGCAACTGCCCGAACGCGGGCTTTATGACCGGCTGATTGCAGCAGGGATCATGGCTAATGTGATCGGCGGGGCCGATGTCGCGGCCGAACTGGATGCCAAACGCGCGATTGATCAGAGCGCGCGGCTGGCAGCGCGGCTTTAGCGCCCGGTAGCCACCTGGAATACAGCGCCCTCCAGCGCCTCGGTCACGATGATCTGACAAGTCAGACGTGAGTTGTCCTGCGGCTCATGGGCGTTGAATTCCACCGTATCGGCCTCATCCGGTTTCGGGGGCGGCAACGCGCCTTCGGGCGCCGAGACCACGTAGCAATGGCAGGTCGCGCACATGGCTGACCCGCCACATTCCGCGACGATCCCTTTCACGCCGGCATTGCGCGCCGGATACATCAAGGGCTCTCCCACCTTTGCCTCAATCGCCCGCCGTGTTCCGTCGGCTTCGATGAATGTGACCTGAACCATCTCAATTCCCTCAGATGAACTGCCGTCCGCCGTCAATGACCAGGGTCTGCCCGGTCATATAGGACGACAACGGCGAGGCGAGCATCTGGACTGCCCCCATCGAGTGGTCCGTGTTGAATGTTAGTGCATGGTGGGCCTCGGGTCCATCGGGACGATGGTTTCCGGCGCTGGGGGACGGTATCCC
>Ga0194133_10006481_pt1 | contig 14375 bp, 19 predicted proteins | sample TA2KigOf40mmetaG_FD_155448 | JGI IMG/M metagenome (GOLD analysis project Ga0194133, IMG submission 155448) | Freshwater microbial communities from Lake Tanganyika, Tanzania - TA2015055 Kigoma Offshore 40m | ecosystem: Environmental > Aquatic > Freshwater > Lake | place: Tanzania: Lake...
AAAAAAAAAAAAAAAAATTATTCAATCAGCGATCTCATTTTTTATACTTTTTAAACCGAGCTAAGCTTAATTGTCAAGAATGTTGCATTATTTACTCATTGTTACGACACTTTTTGTTCAAAAAGTGATCAGCATTGAAAATTCTGTTTCCACTGTACCTCCAGTATCCTTCAAACATGGTCACACCAACAACTGGGCTGTTTTGGGTAACCGACAATTATCCTTGTTTTTCTAACGTACTAATTTTTTCTTTCAATAAAATTTAAACTTTATGATTTTTTATAGTGGATACCTCTCGGTTCTGGTTCAATTATCGACATGTTGCCAACGTGCTATCAATATACAGAAGGTTTAACATTTCTAATTTTATTAAAACCATTACTTAATTGGACCAGCATAAAGATATAAAACTATGCCTGCAGAGAAGTTTGAATTTTCAAACTTTATGCAACACTTTGATTTAAAACTGACAAAAGATAAAACTGACTTTTTTCCAATGTTGATGATTGAGACACTTTAAGCTTAAATTACTTTCATTTCAAAATTATAAGCCTTTTAATGAAGCTCATACTCTTAGACACATCCTGCAGAGTTTTCCAACGCGTTAATCTTCCTGCCAGTGTGCTTTAAATGTCATCTCTCACCAATGCAAAATTTAATCATACATTTCGTGATATATCCTTTATGAGTACCTGATCCAACTCTTTGGAATATGTATGCATAGCTCAATCCAGATCATTTTATTCTTAATTTTGATTAGGCCATTCTAGACATTAGAAATAAGAGATCAAATAAAATAAAATCTGCTCTAGAGTGTTTGAGAGATTATTTTGTTATAGTGTGAAACGTCTTGGTATCCCGGACTCTCAAATTATCTTGATGATTGCGGATGATATGGCTTGTAACCCTAGAAATCCCAGACCAGCAACTGTTTTCAATAACCAGGTGATGTCACTCAAAATTATAAACAGTAAAAAGAAAGTTGCAAATGAAAAGAAGATAATTAATTAACATTTTGGTTACCTGAAGAACGAGTACATTGACGTTTACGGAGATGATGTGGAAGTTGACTATAGAGGTTACGAGGTCACCGTCGAAAATTTTGTTAGACTACTGACTGGAAGATTGCCTGAAGATACCCCTAGGTGTTTAAAAGTTTTAGAGCCTGTTAAAGCATCACGTACACAAATATTTTTTCAGATCCAAAAGACTTTTGACAGATGCCGGTTCGAACATACTCATTTACATGACTGGGCACGGTGGTGAAGGATTTTTGAAGTTTCAAGACTCAGAGGAAATCACAAATGTCGAATTAGCAGATGCTTTTGAGCAAATGTGGTCAAAAAGAAGATACAATGAAATTTTTTTTATGATCGACACATGTCAGGTATAAATTGAGTTTCTTTTCTAAAAATTCTATTATTTGAGCTAGTTTGTGAGTTTTATAAGTTCTACCATTTTTGATATTTAACATCAAGCTTAAACCCATCAATCTTCGATGTGTAAAAATTAAAGACGGATGAAAACGAACTTTCACAACTTTACAGATTTTTATTGACTTTTAGGCTGCATCTATGTATGAGAAATTTTATTCTCCAAACATCCTCTCAGTGGCGAGCAGCCTTGTAGGAGAAGATTCACTCTCACACCATGTAGATCCAGCCATAGGGGTTTACGTGATTGATAGATACACCTACCATGCACTAGAATTTTTAGAAAAAGTTGATAGGAATTCAAAAGGTAGATCTTTTGTTAATTCTCACGGCTTTATTTAACTCAGCTACAAAATCTTTTATCTCCTGCAGCAACCATTGCACAATTCATGGAGGTGTGCCCAAAACGCCTGTGTATTTCCACTGTGGGCAGAAGAACAGACCTTTTTTCCCGGAGCTTAAATACCGTTCTCATCACAGATTTCTTTGGATCGAACAGGAACATTGACATTATTGAATCAGAAGTAAACGTCACGCTAAGTGTGACTTCTAAAAGTAAATCAGCCGAGGGTCTAAATTTAGACCCTGTGAAATATGCCCAAGGGCCTGAAGTTTTGTTCAAATATCCCAAATTATTGCCCATATTTGATTCTTTATCTAACTGATGTCAGTCTTAATTTATTTTCTCGTGCTTTCGTACTTTTGATTGTTTGAATTTTTGTAAATTTTCTAACACTACATGTTCACACTTTGAATAATAATAATTTTTATTTAGTTTAAAACACAAAAGAACTTTTTTTTTGCGAAGTTCAAGTTAAAGGTAAAGTCCTTCCGGTGTACCCTCTTGCTTTCGGTAAAGCACATTCTCCTTGGACTTCTTGAAATCTTCGTCAGTGACTTTCATACGACGCTCCCTAAATTACCAACATTTTAATTTAGTTTGAAAAATAAAAGTCTGTTAAGGCGGTAAAAACCTCAATGCCATCAGGCCAGCCTCAGTGCAAATGGCCTTTATGTCAGCCCCAGAAAGATCCTCTTTTGCACTTATGTATTCATCAAGATTCACGTCGTCAGCCAGAGTCATTCGATTGGTGTGAATACTGAAGATTCTTTTGCGAGTCTTATCATCTAGAAAAACTTTGCGGTTAGCCTTTAGGAAACAAAGGCAAAGTCTCTTTTTAAAAATACCTGGCAAAGGGAATTCGATTTTTCTATCAATTCGGCCAGGCCTTATGAGTGCTGGATCTAAACTGTCAATTCTATTTGTGGCCATAATTACTTTGACATCTCCACGGCTATCAAAGCCATCCAACTGAAATAAATGCTCTTCATGAGAGGTATAATTTAAAATTTTTATAGACAAAGCTTTCAAAGAGCTCAACGGAAAAAACAAACTTAGGGTGTTGACAAACCTGATTTAGCAATTCAAGCATGGTCCGTTGAATTTCTCTCTCGCCACCTGAGTTTGAATCGTATCTTTTAGTGCCAACAGCATCAATTTCATCGATGAAAACGATTGATGGAGCATGCTCCTCTGCTACTCGAAACAACTCCCGCACGAGTTTCGGTCCATCCCCTAGGTATTTTTGGATAAGCTCGGATCCAACAACTCTCAAGAAAGTAGCAGAAGTCTAAAAATAAATCATTTTAAAACTGTGTTTCAACTTTTAATGTGATCTTTAATTCATAAACTTTAAAAGGCAGACAAAAATTTTATGGAAAAGCTCATTTTGCTTGCTGTCTATAGGAAGATAAAGATTTTAGAAATCAAACCTGATTGGCAACTGCCTTCGCCAAAAGAGTTTTTCCAGTCCCAGGTGGCCCGTATAAAATAACCCCTTTTGGTGGACGGATTCCCATCTCTTCATAGTACTCTGGATGAGTCAAGGGCAATTCAACAGACTCCTTAATTTCCTGTATGAATGGTGAAACACTTAATTTTATGTAACCTTTCCAATTATTTACATAAAAATTGGTATTTATCATTTTAAGTCTTAAATTATGCTTGGTTTTAATCTTGATATCTCTAAATCATGTTGGTCAGTTTGTGTTAAAACTCTTTTACAATTACTTGAATTTGTTGGTCAAGACCACCAATATCGGCATAAGTCTCTTGAGGAGCCTTATCGAGCTTCATCACGGTAACCATTGGATCAGCATCATCTGAAAGCACTCCAACTACCTAAAATTCATTGACTTGATGGATGGAATCGAAAGAAAAAATATTAATAGTTTGTAACTCACAGCATGAACCCTATGATTCAAGAGAACAGAGCATCCGGGTTCTAGCTGATCTTTGTCAACAAAACTGAGAATGGAAACATAGTGTTCTGAGCCAACAGACGTAGATACAATGGCATGATTATCGTCGATTATCTCCTCCAACGATCCAACTGACATTGGTGTACCTTAAAAGATAATCGTTAATGTTATTAGAAAAATCTAATAAAATCTGACTATAATCTTTAGCCAACTGTGAAATTGAAAAGTTTATTAAGGCAATTACCCCTTAAATCATCAACTTTGGATCTTTCTTCTTCATTTTTTTCTTCTTGAGGCTTCAGTCTTTCCTGAAATTGAGTCATTAAAAATTAATCAATCAAAATCTAGGTGAAAACAAAACAGTATAAAGCCGACCTGGTTCCGAATAAATTCCTCTTCCATGAGCAAATAGTCCTTAATGCGCTCTAGTTTGAGCAGCTTCAAACGACATTTCGTGTGGGGTGTAACCTGGTTTGGAAATAAAAAAATGATTTTAAAAATGGTGAAGAATATGAAATCTTCTATAAAGGATTTTTTGAAGTACGAGTTAAAATTGAAATTAATTTTAATTGCCTGGGGTAGCTTTGAAGCCGCTTCTGGTCCTTTGACCTTCTTGCGTTTCTTTCCTACCCTTGTTGGAATAGGGGGCTCATAACGCTTCTTTTCCTTTTCATTCTTTTTTCCTCCACCTGCACCACCTCCACTACCCGACTGTTGGTTTCCCATTTTGCCTTGATCTTTGAATATTGAAATTCACTTTGAAATAACGATAAACGTAAGAGAATAAAAATTGATCCTTCATAAATTATGTAAAGAAAGTTTACCTTTTAGTCAAACAATGATGTTCGAATCACTGGTTTTCAGATTTTCACCCAATTGTATTTTGCAACTCACGGTCTTTTAAATATATTTGTTTTTTATTACCTTGGTACCTTGCATATAAAAGCAGATATCATAAAAATAAAATCCAAGGTACTTATTAGGAACTAATATTAGTTATCAAAGGCAAAAAGTATTTCATATTTTTTGGACTGACGCCATCTGTATGTGGAGTTTTCTCCATTATTTTTACCAGAGGGTGGTTCCTCACCTTATTTTAGTTCTTAACAATTTCTTTTGTTTACACCAGAGCGTTGACGTGCACAGATATCTACAATGTTTGTTACTTTGATTGGGATTTTTGCATTTTTCTATTAATCTAATAATCTTTATTTCGTTCAGCGACAATCGTCTGAATTTTAAAATAAATTAATCCATTGTTTTAAGAACTGATAAATTTCTAAATACTGCGATTTTTATCTCGTAGTTGTTTTTCAGAAAATGTCTCTTATCTTGAGATGTATTTTGCCTTCGTTGCGTCTCATGGTAAGATTTGTATTTAACATCTCATTTGAATATTACAAATTCACTTAAAGAGTCTATTTTGAACAGCCGATGCGATCGCATGTTTAATATTGACTGTTTGGCTTGGGTCTGGTTTTGGTCGACCTTGGGGTAAGGGGTCCCAACCTGTACCCAGTGGACTCAGGTGAGTTCCTCTTGATCCTTCTCTCTGGTGGGATTGCATAGAAAAACTACATCATTGGTTTGTTTCTAAGATTGCAGTCCCCTTTCCAATGCTGAAATAAGCAGAATTAAGATCTAAATAAATCTTAACCAGCTACCTTAAAAGCTCAGTTAGGGCTACTTGGGGTGCATGCCTTTGACTAGTTTACTGGGCAAAAACCTGATGCCCCTTATCTGAGCCTGAAATTTCAAACCAATCAGGATTTTTACTGCTTATTCGTGATTGAATTTTCACAAGTACCACAATCAGCTTTTAGCTTTACCCCAAGCTTGACAGCTACAAATCGTTTGATTACAGTGAAAACTCACAACTAACGTTAATTAAGTTGACAAACCTCATGGAATATCAAAAGTCATGCAATCAAAAAGCGACTCTGCTTTGTAAAAATACAACAGCACTTCTGAACACTTGCTAACAATTGTGGGCATGCATTTCAAATCCTCATAAAAGGATAACCGTTGGAATTAAGCAAACAAACAATCCACTTAATAGATTAATAAAATTGTCAATAGTTAGTCACGGTACAATTGTTAACTTTATTTTTAATTTGCTCTCATTCATAATCAGCTTTTCTTTGCACTAAATTACTTTTTTTTGGAATCTGTAAAGTATAACTTTAACCTTGTATATTTTAGTGAAACTGGGAGACTTTACGAAATAAGTTTGGCGAATCAATTTCTGTCGAAATGAACCCTGGCACTCTACATTACTCGGAACTAAACAGGTATTCTGTTGGTAAAAGTAGAAGTGCAATCGAGACAAATGTACACGTTTCCTTTCTTAGAAGTATTGATGAGGGTGAAATATCATCTTCTCACTCATCATTTGTAGCTTCGGGAGCTAGTGTGAGGTCAAAGGACACTCAAACATTTGATTCTAGAAGAGCTACTGGTGGGTTCAAAGAAAGAGTCGAAGAGTACTCTGTGCACTACCAGGAATCAATAAGGCGCAGGCATGTTTCTGATGATTTATTGAACCCAGGGGTAAAGGATCTACAAAATTATGGCAGCATAGGAGAAAAGAGGGCAGTGCATGGAGAAGATCTCCTCAGACCATCAGGAAGCCAAAGAGGATACCAAAAAGGTCAAACAGAAAGAAGAGATGAGATATATTTTGAAAGATCCCAGGACAAGTATCACGACCAGAAAACTTTTAGAGAAGGAAGGTCCGATAGCTTAAGAATAGCTGAAAGGGGCTTTCGAGAACTTTATGAGGAGAGAGATTTAGATTCTTCCAGAGTTGTGAGCTCAAGAGGAACTTATTCAGACGAAGGATTTTTCAGAGAAACAAGTTACAGGGAAAGTTCTCGAGGCCAAGTTGAAACTAGTAAAAGTTTAAGAAATCAAGGTAATGAAAGATTTGGTATCAGGAAGGAAAGTTATCATAGAGAAGAATTTCAAGATCCAATGGTCACAAGAAATGACCATAGAGAAAGAGTCTCAATGAGAGAAAGCCCAGATTACCGAAGGAGGTCAGGAGAAGATAAAGGCTACAGTGAAAGATCAAGGAAATACAAGGGATATGATGAAGACAGATTGGATCAAAGAGAACATCAAGATGAATCAAGGTTTCATGGTGATTCTGAATACATCGGGAACAATCAGGGTGCAAGAGAACAAGAAGGATACCGAGGACGTTTTAGAGGCAGTAGAGGATTTTCAAGAGGGTTGGGAAGCCGAAGAGGGAAGTATGAAGAAAGAAATTTAAGGGGTGACAAAAGAGGTAGAGGAAGCATAAGAGGAAGGGGCGGAAAAAGAAGAGTCACAGGAGAACGTGGAAGGTTTAGAGGCAGGCCTGGAGAAAGGGGAAAATTTAGAGAAAGCTTAAGTAAGAGAGAACGTCTCATCGGAAGCTCTGAAGACAGGACACGTTACAAAAGGAGCCCTTCAGATAGAAGATTGTATGATGGAAGCACTGAGGAAAGAGAACGGTACGTAGAAAATAGAAGAACAGAGTATACAGAACGGTATAATCGAAGCACTGAGGATAGAGGACGGTATTACGAAGGCACTGAGGATAGAGGACGGTATTACGAAGGCACTGAATTAAGAGGACAATATAATGAAAGAACCGAAGATAGAGGACGGTTTAACGAAAGCGCCGAAGAGAGAGGAAGATTTAAGGATAAATATAGAGACATTGAAAGTTACAGAGGAGAGTCAAGAGATTTTTCAAGGACCAGCAGCTTTTCAGGAGCAAGAAGAGATGATTCAGGATTTATGGAAGTTTCAAGCCACAGAGGAGATCCAAATACTTATGACAAGTATGAAAAAGGTGAAACCCTTTGTTTAATTTCATAAAGTTATGACTTTTTGGTCAAATGAACTAATTTTTTAAAGGGGGTCAAGGAGAATACAGAGTTGATAGAAAGAGCGAAGATCATAGCTCCAAAGAATCTGGAATACCTGGCAATTACCGTTCGGAGCACACTCACAGAGAAAGTCACTCAGGTGAAAGAGGGCATTTAAGTGAAAGTAGAAGTAATTTCGACCAAACTAGAAGCTTTCGAGGACCAGGCGAAAGCCAAGGCAGTTCTTCTCGTCCAAATCATCAAAGGACCAGCGCCCCATCTGGTGATCTTCAAAGCTCAAGGTCACACAATAGATTTTCTGATTCTAACCAAGAGATAATTTCGGACCATAGTCGCAATCGTGAATCTGGGTCGAGAGGCCTGCCGCCGGTAAAAGAAAAGAACTTGAAGAAGCTCAAAAAAAGAAAATTATGGATATTTTTATGTATTGCAGAGCGAATTCACCCTGCCTCGGTCAGCTCAAGGTCCCTCAACCTCATTTACAGGCCACCATGATTCTCAGATTCGTGATTCAAGACAACGCCACAGGAGTAGATCTCCTCTGTATCATCAACTCAAGTAAAAAGCTCAAAAATTGGGTTTGCTATTATGGTAATAACATTATTTCTTATTTCTAGGCCATCATACTCAAGTGACAGTATCGAGCAACGGAGCTCCGGATACGCCACCCACGGAAGGAGCAGTGGCACTCACCTAGGTCCAGAATCATCTTACATGTCAGAAAATGCTAGAAGTGGAGACCCTCATTCACGATATGACTCTTCAATTCCTTATTCAAGAGAAAGCTCATACAGACATTAAGGTCTTTAAAAAGATCACAAGGTCTTCGCACCTGATTGGCAAGTTGACGTATGAGAAAGATTGAGACAAAAATAAAGCTTAGATTGGAAAGCTTAGAAAACATCATTTACTTTTTTGATAAAACAAGTGCATTTTCTTCAAGAATATTGTAAGGACAATTAATAATATCAGAAAAAGTCAAGGCTGATCAATTTATTCTTCCTTGCCAGAGAAAAGGGAATAATTTTTTTCATCTTATCTGGCCAATTTTCGAAATCCTTTTTTTAATTTTTTTATGTACGTGTTGTTAATTAAAGGTACACTAAGTGGACATTTACTATGGATTACCAAGGTTTCTGGGATGGAAGTTCGGCGTTTTAACCATGGACCACTTGCCTTGCAGAGAATAAGATTATTTTATTTAAAATCATCTTTGATTCAAAAAGGTTTGATGACCAAAGTGCAAGATAAAAGTTTCTCAGATGGATCTTTTGTTGTTTTTAATGCAAGGAATAACATTCTGAAGAATTCTTGTTGCATTTTTATGAAGGCCAAAAAAGCCCAAGAACTACTGGACAACAAACCTCACTTAGCTCAATGCTCAAGTAGTGCTTTAAGCCCCCTGGGGGCAATTTTATCGCTGCAAAGCTGGGACTTGAACTGCTCCCAATAAACATCAAATGTGAGTGAGAAATTTGAACAAAAAGAATGAAAGCTGACCATAGTTGGAGATGGGTATCAGCTCTTCGGGGTCTGGCCCAACTCATTGTTTACCGATCTGTCCTGCAGATCCATTGTCGAACCTGGGAATCATCATTTTGAAATCAGCAGATCAACCCAACTTTTATTTCATTTAATGTTCCATTCTCATTACAATCCTGTTAGTCATTTCAAAACAGGCTGCCACTATTGTTACTCATTCCCACCTACTTCAGGTCATTTTAAAACAGGTTGCTGTTAAGAGTTCTCATTCCCATCCTCTTCTCTTTAGCCCCAAAGTCTAAAGAATAATTTATTTTTCCTATGATTCCTTTTATTCCTTAACAAGTTTTGATGTCCTGTTATTAAATGACTGCAATTGCATCAATCTCCACACTAGAAGGCAAACGTAAAACTTTTAGAATCCTTAAAAAAGTTTAAATATGAGCCTCTTCACCTTGCATCCTTTGGCAATTTCCCAGCCTGGAAGGTAGTTCTGGCTGGAAAAGGGGTATCCCCCAATCTGTCTTTCATCTCTATCTCATAGACTTGATTCATGATGTTGAATTCATCTAGATTTCTCATCAAAACGGTTACTTTGCAAACATCTCTGGAAGGAAGTGGCTTTTTTAACTTTGAACCCTCAGATCCCCATGAAAATAAAAGAAATGGATTTACTTAATTGATGCTCCAGCTGCAGAGAGGATCTGATCAAGGGCTGCAAATATTGCTTTCATTTCTTCAATTATTCCACCTTCAACGATTCGAGATGTTTTTGGATTGATTCCAAGTTGTCCGGATATAAAAATTTGATTACCAGCTTTGATGGCCTGAATAATAATTGTGTTGCAAAAATAATTTTTGCCCTTCTTAAGTTGGAATCATTTTACCGGGCTAAAAGGTACGTCTGGTGGTGACAGTCCTGGAGGATTGACTGCAACCCTGGCAGATACAACCCCGAAACTTAGAAGGATGATTAAAATAGTAATCACTGGTGAAAAGGGAGCAACAGGTTTTGGTCTGTTGGGTGGATAAACTTCAACACGGTGGCCTTCTTGATCCATTTTTCTTGAATGAAAAGAAATTTCAGTTCAGATTTTCCAAACTTGTTTTTTTTATGTGAAGAGAAAAAACATGGAATTGAAAAAGAAAGAATGTAAAATAATGGAAAAAGGTAAATGGTGAGATTTCCAATTTAGGCACCTTTTAGAGATCAAACTGGTTTTGGATGGGATGATAAAAAAAGCCAAAGGCACTTTCAAAAGGTTTCTTTTTTTCTAAAAAGAATTACTTAATTCTGACTTTGAGATTTTTTGAAGTAAATTCTATACAAATAATGAGACATGATATAAATTTGAAATATTTATGATAAGTGAAATTCACATCAAAAGATCAAGTTCATTTGAAAAAAAAGGAACACTAAGCATAACTTTAAAGAGTAATTAAAAGGATATTATATTAGCCAGGGCCCTGTGGTCTGGAGCAATCAGAAACCTAGTGTTGCCCTGCCCAACCAAGAAGGAATCAAAGTAATGGCAAACTCTGATTTGAGGACAAAATTGTTCTTAGTTGATGTTTGCTAGATATCAAATGGTTTGACAACCAAACATAAAGCATATGTTCAATACAGGTCTTGGGGTCAATGTGCTTTATAAGGACTTCAGGTTTGAAATGAAGTTGTAAAGGGATTCAATGGGGCCTGTACCACAAAGTGTTATTAAAGAACTAGCAGCTTTGACTAGTACTGCTTTGGACTTTCCTCTTGTTGCTCAACAAGCTTTCAAAGAAAGTGCAGGGTTCAAACCTGGCAGGATAATAAATAATATTTGTTACAAAATGTTCATGGGGAAAAAGGAGTGATGAAAAGCAAAGGTAAATACAAAAGTTCAAAAAATACTAAATTTGAGTTTATGACTTTATTCGAAAATAAACTAGACAAATATATAGAATGGCATATTTTAAACATCCATAGAAATTACAAAAAAAAATTATTTGCAACCGAAGATCGTCAAATTTTTGAGATTTCGGGAAAGACTCCAAATTTTTTAAGAGTAAAAAATAGAAGCTTAGGAGAAAATATTGGTTTACACTGAAGGCTAACAGAGTTCATTCTTCGAAATTGTCAATGGTTACATCCAGGAATTGCAGTTTAAAATATGGGAAGGATTCATGGAATCAAATACCTTAACACAAGAAATTTTGTGAGTCTTTTTCTCAATATTGTCATAAGTGTTAAATTAAAATTTAAAGACAATGTGCCGAACCCATACTGGATCAAGGGTGTGAAATTTTAAGTGCTATCACACACCTAGTTGGTACTGCAGGAATCCCTCTAAGCGGGTAATAATGGAAGTGTTATATCAACTAACAGATAAGAATAGAAAAAAAACCATTTGTGATTAGTTATACATGGTAATCGTTCCGCAGGATTTTTGTTCTGCCTCAATCACCAACGTGTTTAGCTCCTTGGCTGAGTAGCCTATCACTTGCTTCAAGTCACAAACAAACTTGTAAACAAAACGTTTGCCCTGAAATTTAAAACAAAAGAATAAGCAAAACAAGCAAAATTGGTAAAACTGTAATTAAAAGTAACTTAAAAACCTGGACTTTACTGATCATGTCTCCATCATAGTAATAACTGAAAAACATGATTTAAACCTTAGGAATTCAGATTTGTTTAAAATAACAAATAATATCTTATTACTAAAATTAAATAATTACCGAAGAGCACGACTAAGTTTCTCATAGTTCATGTTGGGTTTATTTTTGCGAGTCCCCCACAGCTAAAATGAAATAAAAGGATTAAGAGTAATCAGCTGCTTCTATGGCAAATATTAATTCCCTTTTATTGAATTAGATCAGAAATAGTCTTTTTATGTTCAGAATAAGCAATTTATATTTCATCTGACTACTTCATGACTTACCTGAGCAACAGTTTCTGGATTTTCCAGCTTGAATTCTCCTTCGTCGCCGACCCAATGGATGACCTCTCGATGATCTTTCTCGGTAAGAAGTTCAAGCCTAATTAAAAAATCACTTATCAAAAAATATTTGTTTTCAACTTTACCAGCCCAAAAAAGTACAAATGAAAATTATTGAAGCCTACTTGGGCCTTTAACTGAAAGTTTTTCGACTGTATTTAATTTAAAACAACTTACAAGAATTGCCACAGTTGAATCTGACCATTATTTCCAGATCTGTTTCCCGTAGCTACCTCTGACATCACCGTAAACTTGGCCGTACCCAATCTAATGGGTGGCTTTTTCATTGTCTTTCGAGTGACTTCATTCCCTGAAAACCTTCCATGGGCAAGAGGAGCGGGACTATTATTTTTTTGAATGACTGCAACAAACTTGCACTTGCGTAGAAGTTCCTATTAGAAAAGTACATTTTCAGATGATATAAAAGATGTATCAAAATCAAGAAGCATTTGGATTTAAAAAAATTTCTCGATTAAATGTTCACCCTCAATTTTTTATGTACTAGTGTAATAGATGAAAGGAAAGGAACATTTTGGAAATTTTTCTAATGTTTTGTTTCTTACCAAATGAGTCCAAAATAAATCTCCTGGATCTGATGGGACTTTAGTTTTAAAGTCATCTTGAGTCATTTCGCTCAATTCTCTCCCAGACATAATCCATTCATGAGGAATGATGGATGCACTGTAAATAAACATTATTGAAGCTCAAAATAATACAAAGTTGCTGAATTTTCAACCTCGGAAACTCTTTTGCTGCCCATTTGATCCAAAAATCTACATGGCCATGATCCCATCGGTTTGGATCATGGGGAATTTTCATACGCTCCTGTCGAAAAAAAACCATTTTAGTATAAAAGGTATGAGGATATAAAAGAGAAAAGCTGTAAAAGTACTTGATCTTTGCGAAACGTTGAGCACACAATCCATCTCGTTACAGATGAGTCCTGAAAGACTCAACCCTTAATTTGCCAGCCTCAAGTTTTTTTATTTAAAAGCTTAGAAAGTTCTTTACCGCTTTTGAAATCTCTGAAACAGGATCTTCCTTTTTTGGTTTTTTGGCCGGGCGCTGTCGAATAGCTTTCGGGGAAGTAGATTTCTGACGACTTTTTGACACCTTAATGAATAAAAAAAATTAGTTTAAAACAGTTGATTTCATCAATTCATCACAAAATATGGTATATTTTACCTCTTCCTCTTCATCAAATCCTGGCAGCTTCCTCTTTCGGCTACGCTCAAAATAATAATTTTCTATCACTTCATCAGCTGGTTTCAGAACATCAACAATATTGATCCTTTTGTCATGGTTGCTAATGGTTTTGACCTCAAGATTGATCTACAAATTACTCAAGTTTAAAGAGCATTTCGGGGGGGAAAAAGTATTCATCAAATATTTTATATCTAACGAACCTGTACGATACCCTCGCCTTGGATACATTGATCTACTAGGGTCGTGTCAGGTCGAAGAGTTTGTGTATTCTGTAGCCAGAAATTGTGCTCACTCAAATCTTGATGTAAACGCTCTTCTAGAGCTTTTCGGAGATTGACCAAAGGCTCTCTGATATCAAGCTAAGGAAAAATGAATCTGCCTCAGAGAAATTTAACTAGATTTTTCATTTAATGGTGACGCGGCAAATAATGATTTAAATGTCTAAGCCTTTCATTACCAGTTCTGAGAATATTTCCTCTTCTTCCTGACTCTCAGGGTCATCACTGTCATCGTCAAAGTCGTCAATGTCATCATCATCATCATCATCAAAATCTTCATCATCAGCCTCTAGCTCATCATCTAGGTTGAAAAAATTATCACAAAACTTCAAATTTTTATTAGAAAAGGTTCCACTATGCCTGCTGAACTTCCTTGAATGTCCTCACTGGCTACAACCTCCTCAGCCTTCAAAGCAATAAAACTTGAGTAAAAGAGCAAAATGTTTTTAAAGTTTAATCAAATTTACCTCATCAATGTAATCGACAGAAATTTTTCTGCCACCATTTCGTGAACTCATTCTAAGGATCGACCTTTTAGTGCCGTTTAAAGAAATGTCTTTTACGCTTCAACACATTTGATAAAGCCAGCAAACACCAAGAAAAAATATTTTCTGACAATGTTCAATCGCTCCAATATCATTTAAATTCCTGATATTTGAGAAATAAAATCAGGAAACTGAGATTGTTTTTTATTATTTTTTTTCTCAGTGACTCGACCAATGAATTGATTGTTATGAGTTTTTCCTTTTCGAAAGTGTTTGGCGCAAATCACAATATATAAATAAAATAACTGAATCCCCTTCCTTGCACGCAGCGGATACATTGGTTAGATGGCTATGGATCGAACTAGAATATCAC
>Ga0194133_10006482_pt1 | contig 14372 bp, 8 predicted proteins | sample TA2KigOf40mmetaG_FD_155448 | JGI IMG/M metagenome (GOLD analysis project Ga0194133, IMG submission 155448) | Freshwater microbial communities from Lake Tanganyika, Tanzania - TA2015055 Kigoma Offshore 40m | ecosystem: Environmental > Aquatic > Freshwater > Lake | place: Tanzania: Lake Tanganyika...
CTAATGCCAGACCTTACTACTTTTCAGCCTATTTCAAGAATCTTTTTACAAGTTCTCTAAAATTTAATTTAACCTCATTTTACCCATAAATTTTACATTTAGGGTCTAATATATTGCTGTAAATACTTTTAAAAGATTCACATTTATAGTTGAAAAATGTGCTGTGAATATTGAAAAAATGTTCATTGACATTTAAAGGAAATTAAATTTTCCCCATAGAGCTTTCCTCTAGGTAGAATGGTGGGCTGATTTTGTATCTTGAGCAAAGGAAAAGTATTATTGAAAAAAGTTATATTTTTGTTTAAAACCAAATAATCTCAACTGCTAAAGGTAAAATGAACAAAAATAATTTGAAGCAAGTTACTTAATTTGGAACTTTAAGTTTACACATCTGCACAAATACAAAACATGTCTCTAGGTTCTTGATTAATTGACAGCTAATATAGTCAGCATGCCTTTGATCTGCAGTAAATAAGAAGCCGACTGGTTTTTGACCTGGATACTTTTTGACCTGACCCAAAGAGATTATTTTTGACCAAAAGAGGAAAAAATTGAAAATTTGGGATTTTTAGGAAAAATTTTGCGATGCCAGACCCAAATCAAAGATGGCTGACCCAACCTGACCCGAGCGACAAAAAATTGACCCGACCAGGTTCAAAATTTTTTGATCTTGTCCCATCACTAATCTGAACTATCCCTGGTAAAATTTTGGGATTGGCATTTTCTGATGTAATTATTTTGTGTTTTTATTAATTAAATCAGGCTTTTGATCTGCATGAAAAAGAGAAGAAAGAAAAAATTGAGGTGTCCAGAAAAAAAGGAAAAATATTAAAAAATTTACAGCTCAGCCAACAGTAAATTAAAAAATCTGAAACTTGATACAAGTATTATTCAATCCATTATCTATATATTGTCTTTAATACACATAACTCTAAAATGAAGCATAAAGCCACAATTTACCACTTAACAAAGGCCACAACTTAACTGATTAAGTTGAAGCTTATGGCCTTTTACTTTAAGGCAATTTTTATTTTTTGACATTTGTAAAATTGAAACTTGTGGCTTTGTGCTTCATTTTAGAGTAAAGTTAATAAAAAATACCAAATATTTAGGTAATGAATTGAATAATACTCGTACTAAGTTTGAAACATATGCTGTTTTAGCACTAAGCTCTTCCAACCCTTCCTGCAAATCATTTAAACAGTTTAAGAGGCTGATAGATTGCCTCAACATCACAAACAGAATTTATTTAAATAGATCAATCTTCATTCTAAGTTTGAGGAATCTTAATTTAGAATAGCAAAGCTTAAAATTTTTAATAATATAGTAACATTAAGCTATAAGCATCGAAATTTTGATTGCTTACGTTATCAGACAAAAAAATCTTTGCCATTGCAAAATCTAAGTTTCTGGAACTGACAAAGTGGTTTAAGTTTGATCTTGAAAAGTAAAGATGAGAGCTCTTTGATTTGAAAATAGATCGGTCTCTTCAGACTGAATAAGGAAAGTATTATATTCTTTCTAAATAAAACTTCAAAGCTAATTAAGACAAAATGAAAAAGTTTACCCTTTACTCCAGCCCCCCCCCCCTTTGCTTTCATTATATTGTATCTAAACAGATCACACTTTTCTCGTGAAGAATACCAAAACCAACATGAAAAATCAATTAATGTTGAAAGCAATCAAAAAACAGACTCTGTTTATAACATTGGACAGTTTGCATTTGTTGATGGAGGAGGAAACACTGTTGATTTTTTATGTACAATATTGACCTTTATCCTTACAGCTATTCTTTTCCAATCATGAAAATGTATGGGTATATGTAAACAAAGCTCATCCAAACCATTAGTGTTTGTTTTAGCTTATTTTCTGGCAAATGGGAGTGTTTGGTGGCGAAGAGGGGGAAAAACTCTTAATCCTTTCCATCTGACACCAATAGGTTTGAGCTGATGATGGTTTAAAAAGGTAACAAAGTGGTTGGCCAAGTAATTCTAGATCCATTTCAAAAGTAGTAGACACAGTGTTTTTTGAACATATTGACTGTTGAAATGCTACAAATGTTCTTATTTTCACAAAGACTTCTTCCAAACTGACTTCTAATATTTAAAGTGCTATTGGAAATTTGACAGCTATAGGATAGGCATTTTTCAAATTTGAAACAACCCGAAAAGTTTAATTTATTTATACACGAGGAGACTGAAAATGTATCTATTTCTTTTGCGGCAGAATGCGTAAAAGAGTAAGTCAAATAGTTCTTCTAGATCTGCAACAAAAAATTTCTGAGTTGTCTGGTCTAAAATTATGTGAAAACACTACTTCACTTACTCAACGATCAGGGAAACAATTGTGGTTCTTTTTTCCGCCTGACTTTGATGAAAATGAGTTAATTGCAAAAAGTGACCAAGAGATGAAAACTTTTTTTTTGCACATTTTGGCCTTTGTGTATTTAATCACTATATAGTAACACACATTCTTTTCAAATAGGCACAGCTTTTTTATGTCTTCTTGGAGTCGGCCAAAGGCCCCAAAGAACTATAGCCTATAGTCAAAGTTGTAAAACAACATCTGGTTTTTTGGTGTAAGAAATTTTGTGCAAAATCATTCCACTGTTGCAAAAATAAGGTCAGAAAACAGACTGCATCAATTCAATATTAAGAGTCGATGTTAAATAAAAATTATCTCACCTAGAATGTGTAATCCAAAAAGAATTCCAAGTAGAGAACTGATCCCAGTCAAGAGAGTCTGAAGGGGCGACGATCCGGAAATGATGAAGATCAAACACCCAGAAATGAGTATTGATATGGAGGCAAGGATACGGATGAAGATATTCTTGAACCGTGGTGAAATTTGAGATCCATTATTCTAAAAAAGTTTAATATTTAATTGTGCAGAAACTTTTTTCTTTTTCATCAAGCATATGTAAAACGATTAAAAAATCAAAATTTCATAATCTTTCATTTTAACCACCAGATAAATTGTGTTAGAATATTTGAGACTTTAACCAAATTTGAATGTGAAAACTTGTTTACAGCTTGTAAATGTATGTTGCAATTGATGAACATGGTTATTTTCAATGTCAAAATCACTGAAGAGTCTTTTTCTGACACAATGGATCTTAGCAATTTGGATAAAAACTGCTTGCAATGGCAGTGATTGGACATAATCAGACCCCAAAAATACATCTGAATAATTTCGATGTTTCATGCCCAGTCAAAGGGACCTGATTGTGACCTAAGATCTTGGGTTGTGAGTGCAAGCCCCAACCATATGCCAACAAAAAATCAACAAAGCACACATGAGTTTTCATCACCTGAACTACGCCAGATTATTAATGCTTTATCAAAAACAATTTAAAGAAAGTCAAGAAAAAATATCCTGATTTCTCAACATGTGTGCCTTTTTGAAATGCAATTTAGTTTTGTTCAGAAAAATTGGAAACCAGTTTCTTTTAGAATTTTACCAATATTTCTGAAAAGTTTTACAGGCCAAAATTGGTTTTATGCTTTGTTTGAAAAAGCAGTTGAAAAATAGAAAACAAACTTTGGTGTGAAAATGAATCTAAACATTGTTTCTTTTGGCAAAATAAATAAACTCTTGGTAAGACTTTCAGCAACAAAACTTCTAACGAGAGATACTCAAGTTTATTTTGTAAGGATTTGCGACACTGGTTCTTTCAAGTTTCTAGTGATTTCCATTGGCATTAGAGAGAAAGAAGTTGGTGGAGTCTTTGAAGATGCAATGTTCTTTTCATCCAAACCAACTTACAACTTTCAACAGATATTCAGTTTCTCAAGACAAAAGCTGAATGGATAACAGGAGAAATGATCTTAATCATTCTAAATGCTGGGATTAACTTTAACCATCAAGTTAAGTTTCTATCTTAATGATTCTGCAAAATCAACTTTCAAATTAAACTGAGAAAATGTTCTTTGACAACAAATATCTTCCTCCAAAGTTAATTGTAAATTATTGTTCCCACTGTGTGAAAATGGGGTACTTTCAACCATTTTAGTCGGTGATGAAAGAAAAAAAATCCTCTTCCTCGACAATTACCTAACTGAAAATTTAATTAGTGGCACTTTCTTTGTTGCTTGGTACTCAGAGGAAAAGCTGTCCAAAGGGATGGTAATTTAAGAAACAAGATACTTGAAAAATGTTTCCTTTTATCTTTGTGAACAAAAAAAAATATAATGGCACAAAGAAAGGGATGTGAATTTCCAAAAATTCAACCTTTGATGCAAAGAACTTTATCTTTCAAAAATGCGTCTTGAAAATCAATCTGATAAAGCTTATACTTGAATGATGAGAATCCTTCATTTCGAAATGAGAAATTCCATTATGTTTATATGAAAACTAGAAGAGGTGAAAAGTTATCAAAACTGAGCTTTCATGAAAAGTCTGAATTGAAAAAATAATGTTCGTATTATCATCTTAAAATTCTTTACTTTTTAAAATAAATCTTGAATTGGTTGTCAAAATTTTACACTTCACTTCCTTGGGAGTACAGAGAGTTTTTCCTCGTGTCTGGAAAATCTCTACTCAACAACAATGAGTGGGTGGATGGTAAGGAATTGCATTGAGATGAAACATAAAAAGTAAATTATTAAACCTCAGCCAATGCATTTGCCATTTTTTTGATGAGGCTGTAAAATCCCGTAGAGGCCAAAGACAGTGAGTGAGCCACTTGACAAGACAAGAAGAAGCCAGTAAATCCCACAAGACCGTGATGATGAGAAAGTCTAGAAATCACAAAATTGTGTTTCAAACTTTTAAAATTGTCACTTAATACAACAACTTGCTAATTAATTGCAATAAATGAATGTAATGTTTTTGCGTTTCAAGTTTTCTACTTATTGTTTCTTTCGAACAGTTCCTCAAATGGGACAGAGATTGATGAGGACCAAGCTATTGTCCTAGGAGTGATGGAGGATCAAGTCACATCCCTCTATCTTGATTATTAACTAGAGAGTTTTTTTTATAATGGTCCAACATTTCAGATGTTGCATTTCCTTATTTAGACATACCTTCTGTCTGTGAAACCTTCAGTATTCTGAATGGTTTGCAAATTAATGCAGTATTCTAAATTTTTCTCAAGACTCATTTAGCTTATGGCCCTTTAGCTTTGCATCTAACTTTCTTTGTTAGATTGAAAAATTAAACTTTACTTCTATGTCTTGGTTTATTGTAAAAGTTGGGAGCATGTTTGAATATATTTTTGCTTGTGTGTGTCACAGGTGCAGACAGGTTTAAAGAGCTTCTCTTTGTAAACCTTTTGCTCATTTTTTTTTTCAGAAGTATATCAGAAAAGTTTGTCCTGTGGATTTATGGCATTATAATTATGGTTTGGTAGTGAAAAAAATTCAAATTAGAATTCTAGCTTATAATCTCAAGCTTTATTTACCTTCCAGCAAGAAACTGTTTGAAGGTTTGACCTGGTGACCCAATGTGACACATGATGCTCTTTGGAGCTGCAACTATGGCAAGCCCAACAGACACCAAAATGTAATAAAGGATGATGATGAATGGGATGTTAAAGACAACAACTCCATAGCGGTTGGACCTGGGACCTTGAGATTTCTCCTCTCCAGAGGAAGAACCAAATCTGGAATCTAAGAATATCGAAACTTTTATTTATTTTTTTGGCCAATGTTTCCAAAACTTTCAGAATGAACGCAGTTTTAATATTAATATAGGAAAATGAACTTATTCATTTTTCAATTTAAGAAAAGAATGTTTTTATTTGCAATTTAGCCATTTATGAGGGACAACTATGGAGAAAATGAAAAAGCTTTAATATTTAGCCAACCTTCTTTGTGATCAACATATGTCACACAAAGTAACTGAAGAGCTGGAATACTTTTTGAAATTGTGCATTTTTTAAGTAAAACTTTTGCTAGTGATAACTTAACTCAAAAGTTGTTACACTTACTTTTACGATGAAAAAAGCGTTAAGAAATCTTTATTAAACCCATGGGCCACTTTCCCATTTATGGGACCCAGAGAAAAAGCTTGTTCTCTCTCAGATTTGATGAACTTACAGATCAATGATGATGAAAGCGAAGAAGCAATTTTAACAATGTTTTATTATTAACCAATTATTTCTCTTTTTGTTCTCAAATTCAAAGTCAAAATTAATTGCTTCAAGTTCCTTGCGATTACCATAAAGGATTGTTGAGATTAAAGTTTAACAGAGTTTAGTCAGATTATGTCCTCCTTGGATTTGAAGGAAAAATTGACTATAATAGAGTTAAATTAAGTTCTACTTCGAGATTAATGGGAAAACTTCTGAGGCAAATTTTAGTTCAGTGATTAAAGGCAAAGCTAAAACAGGTATGTTGATTATCAGCTCGATCATCATTCAGTTTATTTTGATCTCTATTAAAGAGATGAGCCTTTTTTAATTTAATAAGAAATATATGTTTATTTTTACTAACCCTTTTGACGTTTTCAAGATAATTTGAAATCTGTATTGGCACCAATTGACCAGTGTGCCTTTATATCAATTTCCATTTCTGATTATTCAAGATCATATCCTCTCCTGGACTAGCTAGCCCAGAAAGACCAGTTCAGACTTGCCCATTCGCATCGGTAGTGGACTTATGTGTAATAAAGTGTTTAATGAAATAAATCAGGTTGTACATATTCTATTGGTGCTGGAATTTAACCATTTGTTAAATCATTGTAAATAGACATTTTCAGTGTCTTTCCTTCCTTGGTTTGCAACTTTGAGATACTTACCAAGATTTTGTTCAAAAGTTTAAAGCAAGAAACAAATGAAGGATGGAGTAATAACGATATAAACCTCAACTTTATTTCAATATATGTTTTAAATTTGAGTAATCGACTCAAGTAGTAGCCAAAATCATGTGAGAAACACTACAATAAAAGTTATATTTAACACTTTTCAATGAACTTTTTAATGATCTATGATCATCACACCCTTGAAAGGCAACTTTAATTTGGTACAACTCTTTCTATTCCCTTTTAGATTCTAGCCACATTCCTTCCAATCCAACAAGTTGAAGGGATAAATATTATACAAAGCATGACTGCCAGAATTTCTAGATGGCCTAGTTATAGATCTGTGTTCAATGTATGTAAAAGTTAGCAACTTATTTTTCTTATTTCTTGATGCTCAATTAGACATGCAGCAACCCCAAAGATTTATTTACATGCTAAATTTTTGTTCTTCTTTAAAAGTTAAATAATGAACGCTTACAAATACTTTCCAAGTTGAGAAAGTTTTGAACCTCTAAACACAAATGCAGTCATTCCTTAATTAAACATTTCCCGAGTAACACTCTCTGGAAATGATTAAAGCTACAAATGTTTCTAAAAGCTACCTCGAGGCAAAAAGGCAAATCAAGTATATTAGAAACTCAAAAAGTACTTCACATGGCCAAAAAACTGTAAAAGAATTTATTGCAGTACAATTTACCTGCTGAATGAAACCCAGAATAGATACAAATCCAGATAAATAGTTGTCCAAAATAGATGCTCGTTAAGGTTTGGGGTGGCAAAGAGTTAAGACTGAGGTCTCCATTTCCATTTCCATTGGCACTGTTCATTCTTGCTTTTTCCAGGAGGTCACGATAACCTCCAGACTCAACCAAAGCAACAACAAAAATTACCACCAACCCGATGAATATTGATAGTGACCAAAAAACATCTGTCCAAAGAAGTCGAGACTTTCCTTGATTATTCATTGTAAATCAAAGTGGGGTTGATTTAAATGTTGTCCATGAGTATCCATAATTTTAGTTACCTTCAGCTGCAGTAAAAAGTGTTGAAATAGTAATTGTAATCAGGATTGAGAATGTTAAGCTGATGTTCAACATTTGGTGAAAAATGCTTGCCACAATGTAGAGGACAACGCACTAAAATAAAAAAAATTATCAGAGAGAAGAAGGAGGTAAATTTTTTCAAAAAGTTTAAGAAGGCTTTAAATGGGCAGACTCATATTTTGTATGGAAAACTTTGAATAAACTATATAATCCCAATTTGAAAGCCAATACAAATTCTGATAGATAGCGTGCAAGCTCATTTCAATCTTTACCAAAAAATTGTTGAAAGAGGTTTGGACTAATGTCAAATTTTTTCTTTGGAATAAGAGGCTACAACTTACTTAAAGTTGAAACAAAGCGCAGCAAAAACTTATTCCATGTTTTAAGCAATTAAACCTCTGGCTGTTAAGCTAGCTATAGTTCAAAAACTCTAGATTTTTTGCTTAAAGAAAAGTATCAAAAGAGTTTTTACTTCAATATAAAAATTGCTCACAAAAATTCCTGATCTTTTTTCTGATTTACCCTTTCTGAGTTAGGTTGAAAAGAACATCACTAATATCAAACTGGTGATTGGCATGTTTTGTAATATACCTTAAAAAATATTGACATTATCTGTTGTTAAAGTCATATAAAATCTCATTCTGCCCAAACTGTTTTGAGATGGTGGAGTGGAATCATGGTCTAATGAGTATTATTTCTACTAAAAAATGAAAAATCCAATAGTATATTTTCTTTAAAATCAAAAAGCTTTTTCTTAGAAATGTATTAAGTGTAGTCAGAAAAGTCACCTTCGCTTTGTTTGAATGGCTCTCAATACAAAGACCGATTCTTTATTGACATACTATAGGCTATTCAATCGAATGACAAACTGAAAAGTAACAATCAGAGTACTTACTGTGATAACAACCCAAGTGAGAAATACAAGAAAGACAGCAAAGCAAGTCAACACTGAAGACTTGAACCGAAGGCGAAGGTAGTTATGAAGTCTGAAATTGAAAATTGACTTTTAGTTAGGATATTCTTTAACTCTTGGCCATTTCTGAAGCAATGAACAGGAAAAACAACCTTTATGTTGGCTGATAAATAAGAGGTTCTGTATTCAGTAAAAATCATAGAAATCATAGATTGTATGACTGATAAGATATCCATTGATTGACACATTGCTGTAAGTCAAGTCTCTGCTACTTTCATTCTCTAAGTTTAGAGCTAGAAAAGTCAGTTTTCGACTAATTACATATTTGGTTGGGAATTTTAGTGTTGCAGATTTTAATTCCAATCTTTGACCCAGGGAGGAAATAAATGCAAATGAGTAAAAAGCAACATAATGCATGAGTGCTCAAGGATCCCAATAACAAACCAATTAATCTTTTGTCTAATAATTCTGAAGGAAGCAGAGATTAAAACTTTTTTCATTTATTGTATATTTCTTAATCATAATAATCCATTAAACCTTTAATACAAGGACAAGATCATCTCAGATTTACAAGACAAAGTAAGCAACTATGCCAAACCAACAAAAAGGGATAGATTACAGACTATACTTTGGTAAGACTGAATAATCTTTTCAGGCCTAATATCTTAGTTAATCTTTACCAAATAAAGTGATCTATATCAAATCCTATTTTTATAGTTCTGACTATAGTACTATACTTGAAAAGCAAATTTTCATCTATATTTCAAAAAAAATAATAGAAAATTAAAAATTAAAGCTATTGACAATTGAAATAGCAAAACTATTTTCATTTAAACTTGGTGATTACCTTGGTGGGTTTGCTTTGAATTTTGCATGAGAATTACAATTTTGGTCAGGATCATCTTCAAATGTAGAGACCGGTTCTTGAGGTCGAAATACAGGTGCAACAATCACCAAAGAAATGATATGTGCCGAAAGAATAGCAGGGATACTGAAAATGAAAACACTGGCCTCACAAACTATGAACAACTTGACAAAAGATGTTGCTTTTTAAGAAAGCATATTTTAGTTTTTTTGAAATGAAGTATGAAGGAAGGATATTTTTTCAAAACATGAGTACGAAAAGAGATGTGGTTTTTTTGAGCCGCATCTTCATTTGTTTTGAGTTGATTAAGTTATTACCTCATGACAGCAAAAGACATTCCTGACTCGTAGACGTTAATGGGCACTGCAGATGTAAGGCAAACAGACATGCAGCATGTCAGGAGAAATAAAATGTCTTTGAAGACGGAACCTTGGTCGGAGGATGAAAGCAATGCCATACCACGGCTGTTGCGTCTTCGAGGAGCTGTGACAGTCACTTCATTCACTATACTCCCCCTTCTCTGACTGATGACTAAAAATAAAGTTAAAAATATTTTCTGAACATCACATTTATCTCTTGTGTCACAAAAACATTTTGTAAGATCAAATTCCAAACAATTTACAGAGTAAACAATGAAAGCAATTTGATAAAACTTCAATGCTTTTATCTCCTATGAAAGTAACAAATTTCTCTGCAACTTTCAAAAATGTAAAAAAAAAATTTTGCATCAAAAGTTTTATATATATAGAGGCTTTTATTTTCTGAACAAACGTGGCCACAAACCAGAAGTCATAACTTTTGTCCGCTTTTCATTCATGATTTCTGTAAAATGGGCGCAGTAATGGTTTGTCTTGTAAAAGGTCAGACTTTTCTTACCATCTTTCTTTTTTTTGAATGTTTCAAAGCAGCCTTGATAAACTCCACTTGAGAAGGCAACAATAAGTACCAAAGCGAAGATGACCATATCAAGTGGACTTAGTTGAATCATGGGTGGTGCTGCCTCAGGCATCCCTAAAAGAAAACATTTTTTTCCTGTCATTGTAGAAACTCAAAAGGTATTCACACTTACCAATATCTTTTTTTCACAGACTCACTCTGTGCTTTATTGGATCAGAGCAAAAATTCAATCGTCCAATAAGTCATTTGTAGCAAGCAAAAGGACTTTCAGTTTTGACACAAAATTGCATTCCTATAAAAGAATATGTTTGAAACTTTATTAATGGGATATGTAACACATCAAGGTTTTATTTCATTTTCAATATGTTTCAGGCACATCTTTTTTCTCAACTTTATGTTGGCCTGTGGTCAAAATGTCAAAAGATTTTACAACATTTGGCCGCCCTTTTTACGACAACAATTCTTTAATAAAATGCTTTTCACTGCACACATCCTCGCAACATCAATGTTGGAGATACTTTCCCTGTCTTTGTAATCTCAAAAACTGTCAAGATGGCCTTGTTCTTCATGCTTTTTAGACAAGGTTGGAACCTGACACCTGTTTCAAAAAAAATATGTCCCAGCAAAGGAGGAAAATCTGCAAAAGTTCTTTTTAAATATACAATTGTACTTAAGTATTTTTACTTATTCCCAATTTGGTATAAATTTATTCCAAAACTATAAGCAAAAAACCCTGAAATCTTTCAGGATTTACAAAGATCTTTTTGAGACTGGTCGTCGGGATCATAAAACAAAGGACATCTTAAATTTTATGTAAAAAAGATCAGTTTGGAAAAATGAACATTTTTTGTAGCAATAATATGAAAACCCCTATCATAAGCGATGCTCTTAAATCCTTTTTCACATTTTCCCCCATAGATTCAAGTAAAAGAACAAACTCCTTAATTCAGTTTCGGTCACTATATCGAGCTTAACGATCGGCCTTAAGGTCAGAGAATTGTAGAAAATTTTGATTTGACTCCCTTCAGGCCATCATGCAATTATCTAACCTACAAAAATTATCTCAAGGGAGAAATTTCCTTATTCTCTGACTTTGTGAGTTTGAAAGGATTCAAACCTTATCTTTTGGAAAGAGAAAAATTACAGATCAGAACATTTTACTATTTCTCTCTTTTTTCCAACTCAATTTGAAACATAGAAGATGAAAACAAGAGTGAAAATAAATTTTTTGACAATTCTATGATTTAAAGTAAGTTTGCACATCTTTTCGTTGAAAAAAGCCACATATGGATGATATTCTTTTGGCCTCAAGTTTTTATTTTGTTGGTCTAGAAATATTGTCAATATTGGCCAGCTTTTTCGACACATTTCATTTTATGATTTATGTAGACTTTCCAAAATCCTTAAGCTTTTGAAAAAAGCTTATCAGGAGGAATAGCCCGCAAATTCCAAAAGAAAAAAAAGATACATTAAAGAAAAAAAGTGAAATTTTACCAGTTGAACGTTCTCAATCAATCAATCAAATGTAGGTATGTTTCTACTTTTTTCCTTTTAATCTGATTTACAATCACCAAAATTAACAGGTGGAGGTATTGATTGATTTTAGTTTGAGCCTGTTTTTTGAAGTTTTGATTGGTTAAAATCAATTAACTAAATTGTATTATTATTTTTATATATAATTGTAAAAATTGAAATTAACATCAATATTATTTTTTGACTCTTTCATAAAATCAATTCCAAAACATACAATTATTCTTGTTTTTGAGAGTTTGCAACCAGTATCAAAATAGTTTCATCTCTAGCAATCTTTAAAGGATTTACTTACATAGACGGGGTTTGAGAAATCCAGCACTTTAGTAGGAATGGGTCCGGGTCTAAATTTTTTGACTTGGGTTGGGTTAATTTTTTGTAGCTCGGATGGGTTCGGGTTGGGTCAGCTATCTTTGATTTGGGTTTGGAAAATTTCCCCTGAAAATGTCAAATTTTTCAATTTTTTCCCTTCGGGGCAAAAATTTCTTTTCGGGTCAGGTAAAAAGGTACCCAGGTCAAAGGCGGGTTGGCCTCTTATTTACTGCAGCTCAAAAGTATGCTCGGGTCAGGGCCCATCTCTAGCATCTTGAGTCTTCAGTTGAGGCCTAATTGCATTTAGGAGGAAAACCAGGATTTCCCTCAATGAGTTGGTAAAATAAAACAGTTGATGGAGGGATATTAGGGTGCTCCACCGGGGCAAAAACCTCCTGCCCCTGCAGCTTAAAATATATTTAGTGAAAGAGCAATAGCTTTAAATTAATACAAATGAGATATGGGGATTGAAGTGGCAGTTCAACCATTCAAATTTAGAATTTCTAGAGGTGGTACATAATCTGTTAGCAATGTTTTGCATCAAATCTTCCTGATGTTATCATCATAAAAGAATAGTTAACCATGTTTTCATCGTTCAGCATACCCATATGGCTAGACCCAAGGTAAGCTTAGTGGCTATGACGATCACCATGCATTTTAAATTGTGAACAAAGCTTTTGGTCTGAAACTTCCGCTAGTCTCAGTAGATAATTTGGTGGGAATGATATTTTGCTATCAACTCTTGATTACTTTTATACATTTGGTTGCTTTTTCCCGGATACAAAGTCATAGATTCGAAAAGATTACATATCTGTTGGTCAGCGAAAATTCAGAACTTCCTAACTTTCATTCCTTTCAAACAACTTTCAAAACAAGAGCTGGAACTTGCAGAAATTTTGATTAAATGTTTTGAAAGATAAAATGTTTCTTTTGAATTGAATAGAGCTTAAATTTTCTGAAATAAGACTTTCAGAGTTTTTACATTTCAATTTCATGCTTGAAAATGTTTTGGATTGAAGCAATTCCAGAGCTTTTTTTTCAAACATTGAACATATGTGAACTAGTATTCCATCAAAAATAAAGACAAGTTTACTGGAACTTTACTTTTCAAAGAACACCCTAAATCAGGATATGTTTGAACCATTATTACTCTTTATAGATTCTTTTTCTAGACCATAAACAATTTGATAAAAGCTAAAAACTTTTTGAAGTCCTTCATAGAGCCCAGACCTATATCATTTTATTTTCTGATACAGTTTTGTTTTTTCATCACAATTGGTGATTTGAAGTGATGAATTCTTTAAACTGACTTTAGCTAGCTTTGAGAGTTATTTGAATTACTCCTGTCTTCAAAGTCCTTCAAATCAGTATGACCTGGTAATCTTAGTTTTTGATTAAAATGTCAAGTTGAATGGATTACAAAGTCAGCAATTTCTGACAACACATTTATCATACTCTCGTGACCCAATTCATTTTTACTGCAAAAAAAGCAAACAAACGTCAATCAAAGTAAGAATCAATCAAAATCGAAGGAAATTTGCCAATATTTTATTTAATCTGAAAACTTTTGGGTTCAAATAAAGAGAAATTTAGTTCAAATGTTGCTCATAAGATTGAATATTTTTAGTTTAAAATCATATGAATCTTTGTCAATTTAATTTTTCTTGTTCAGCAACCACTTGCTTAGTTTCATAGAAAAATATCTGAAATAGAGAACCTTGATTTTTTTAATCAGAAACTTCATAGAATCGGTGCAAGAAACTTCACTGCAGACTTTAATATTTCAGACATTTCCTTTATCATTTGAATACTTCGAAAAGAAGTTTAATTTTGTTGTTTCATCTGGATACTAAAAATTTTACGTTTGAATATTGCTTCAGCTTTCAAGGAGGTCAAGAGAGAAAAATTGACTTTACTAAGAAAGCTCCTCCTTCAAATAGTAGTTTTCAAACCAATTTCAAATTATTTAACTCAAATATGAAATCTTGTGTCAAAAAAGCCCTAAGTTTTTTTTATTAAAGTTGGCATCAAAATTGTTCAAGAGAGCTGAAAAATATTTTGAGAGTGAGTT
>Ga0194133_10006483_pt1 | contig 14369 bp, 12 predicted proteins | sample TA2KigOf40mmetaG_FD_155448 | JGI IMG/M metagenome (GOLD analysis project Ga0194133, IMG submission 155448) | Freshwater microbial communities from Lake Tanganyika, Tanzania - TA2015055 Kigoma Offshore 40m | ecosystem: Environmental > Aquatic > Freshwater > Lake | place: Tanzania: Lake...
CTTGGGAGAGATTTTTGCAAATTCGTCAGTCAAAGAATCATTTAGCGAAGATAAAATGAAGCTGCTTAATGAATGTAATGCCTCATTGACATTCATAGATTCGCTCGGCAAATTTAATAAATTTTAATAAATAAAGAGGGTACACGCGCCAGCGCCTTCAAGAGCTGTTTCATCCGGATGCATTACTTTTAATGTGCCAAGCTTTGGTTTCAGAAGGATCAAATGATGGATACGATCCCAGTTCCATGTCAAGTGAACTGGGTGAGTTCAAATGTTCGTTTACGTCATTTAAAACCTTGAACGTGGAACTGGGTGGGAGACCTCCTTTCAAATCGGTTGGACTAGGTCTTATTTTATAAACATATTTACCTTGGGGATCATTTGTATGTTGTAAAAATAAAATAGGACACCGTATGCCTTGGCTTCTTTGCCATTCAGTAAACTCCACATACTCTTCTAAATTATTGAACTGAATGGGGTTAACTCCTGGAATTTTTGCAATTTTGTTGTTGTATAAATACAACTTACTCCCATTTTGAACAAGAATGTTTGGACAACGAACATTATCAAGAGATTTACTATTTCCCTCAAATGCTTCCTGTACTGTTTCACTTGAATGGGTAAGCGTAAATAACAATCCAATTAGGAACATCAATACGATTGATATTTTTTTAAAGTTTTCTAACGTAATTATTGTGGTTAGTTTCATAATTATATTTGAAGGATATTAAAAAATAATTTATATTTGTTAATAATATAAATATAATCTATTTATGAAAAAAAAAACAAATAGACTATACCGGTTCAATAAAAAAACAAAAAAAAATAAATTCCACTACGGAGGAAGAAGGTATGTTGTAAAACGTAAATATTTTTATCCTGGTGAGATTTATGATTTTGACAAAAACAACATGAAAGATATTGATCTTGCTGTTAATAAAGTTCCATTGATTATAAATCATACCGATAAAAAATGTCCTAGTTGCATTTCATTCAAAAAAACATGGAACACCATTGAAAATAGATTGAATGGCAATCCCTTATACAGTGTTGCAAATTTAATAGATGGTGCTGCAATAAATTACATGAATGATAAATATTATTCAAAACATGGGCTTTCGGTAAATCAAGTTCCAACAGTAGTTGTATTTTTCAATCAAGTTCCAAGCATTCACACTGGTTTGAACACATTGAGTGCAATTGAAGCTTTTCTGAAAAAACACGGTTTGGTTATATCGGTTACAAAAGAGCAATATCCCTTGTTTGGGTCAGATGTCTCCAATTCTGAACCATCGTTTGAATCAGAACCATCATCATATGAATCAGTTGACTCAAACAAACCTTCCAATGTTCTAAATAACAATCCAAGTCAAAACGAATCCGAACTAAGCCAAAGCCAAAACGAATCCGAACTAAGCCAAAGCCAAAGCCAAAACGAATCCGAACCCGAATCCGAACTAAGCCAAAGCCAAAGCCAAAACGAATCCGAACTAAGCCAAAGCCAAAACGAATCCGAATCTGAACCCGAACTAAGCCAACCAACTAAACCACGCCTAACTGAACAAAGTCCAACCCAACAACGTGTCCAAAATCCAACCAATGACCAAAGTGATTTAAACCCATCAAATGACAGTGACATTGAGTTTACCGAAAATGCAAATAATTTATTGGATGAAAAAAATGATAACTTGAAAATACAAGAGCAACCACCGCAAAAAGATACATCATTATTAAGTGGTGTCAAAAACACTGTGAGAGAAATAAACGATGCGTTTGATAATTTTTTCAATGAAGAAAAAAAACCGCCACAAGTTGTAATACCTCCAAATGCAAATCCAAATGCAAATCCAAATGCAAATCCAAATGCAAATCCAAATGCAAATCCAAATTCAAATCCAAATTCAAATCCAAATGCAAATGCAAATGCAAATGCAAATCCAAATGCAAATCCAAATGCAAATCCAAATGCAAATCCAAATGCAAATCCAAATGCAAATCCAAATGCAAATCCAAATGCAAATCCAAATAATGCAAGATTACTTCCATCAATGGTTGGAGGAAAAAATATAAAAAAGAGAAGCAATAAAAAATCAACCAAAAAAATAAACAAAAAATCAACCAAAAAAATAAACAAAAAATCAACCAAAAAACATAAAATATCAGCCAGAAAATGATTTATTTTGCATGTGAAGGATTGTGCTTTGGTCACATGTCAAATGTGTCACATGTCAAATGTGTCACATGTCAAATTATCATAATTTTCCCTTGAAATGTATGTTATATCTTTCACTTTAAATAAAAAAAATTGAATACTTTCATTATGATGAAATTGAATTCAGAGTACACCTTCAAGTAACACTGAACGAAACAAATATGACCAACGTGAACCCAAAATTGGCAACCCTTATGCGCGTGATTGAGGACAACCAAGACAAAATGACCGAAGGAGAATATCTCGAAGCAATGAATGCTCTGGGCGCACTCCATATCCAAGTCCAAAATGCACCACCGGCAAGTCCACCTCCGTCTTACGCTGCATCCGCCGGACTGTTTACGCCTCAGGTGCCAGAAGTGATGAACGGCGATGCCGTGGAATCGCGTGCGTGGCTTCGTGTGCAAAAATGTCATCCTGACCCTTTCATCAACCGAATTTCCGCTGAAGAATGGGTACAGACCCCTTACGAAACCCGTTTTCGTTTACTGCGTGAAGCGACAGAACATCACATTTCAGAACGTTTGCTCAAATTATGTACCCCCGAACCGTCGGTTTGCCCGTTCATTACACGTCACGCGGTCGGACTCTGGAGCATGGAAGAAGAAGGCAACAAGCAATGGGAATGTGTGTGTGGCTACACTGGCAAAGTGAAGAACTGGAGAAAACACGAACAAAGCGAGCGTCACCAAGACTGGGCCAAGCATCGCACGGTAAGTAGGCGAAAAATTGAAAAAATGAAGGCGATGATTCGCGACGATGATGTGGGAAACTTTACCCGATTCGCTGGATACGGATCAAATCCAGATAACATTTACCCCGGTGGCATCCGATGCTATACTGTGTGGCAAGACCGCAATGAATGGACGCATCCTGAATTGTTTGCGGACTTTCATCGGAACCCAGCACCCGTAGTTACCTTGGACAAGGCTGGTAACGTGAAAGAAACAATGACAAGGTGGTTCGTTCCTCCCAGAAACATTTGGGCCATTCAGTATGTTCAGTAAGTATCTATTGCATCTGTGTTGTGTGTTGTGTGTGTGTGTGTGTTAAATAAAATAAAGAGGTGCGGGTACCTCATTTTTTATTTTTATTGATTTTTGTATATGAAAGTAATTTTACAAAAAACCACCAGGATTCATTATAATATAGTATTAATATAGTATAGTATAATGTCACAAGAGTCATTGGCTAGAGCATTGGGTGGATGGGATGAACCAGTAGATGGTGACCAATCACCTAGTGAATGGGGTTGGAGCACATCACCTACTGCTGCTCCTGCTGGATGGGTTGACTCGCCACTATGGGCGTTGAGGGGTTCAATTTCTCCAAGACAAAGATATCCTGAACCATTGAAAGTAAGACAAAGGTCATTATCACCAAATGAATTAATAATTTACAAAAAAATAAAATTGAAGTTGAAAATAAGTTAAACATTTTAATTGGTGTATTGTATCAGTCGTATCAATCAATGGTTGAAGACCTTAAGTCGTTTCGTTTATTTGATTTTCAAATAAGAGATGGTGTATTGAATAATGAAAATACGTCGTCGGGTTCAAGTGGGGGTTCAAGTAGAAAAGACAAAAAAAAGATGATAATACAGATGTTCGGTGTCAACGAAAGGGGTGAAACATGCAGCATCAGTTTAAATGATCATGAGCCATTCTTTTACGTGAAAGTCCCAGATTTATGGGGATTTGATGCCAAAACTGCTTTCATAACTGATTTGAAAAAAGTTGCGGGGCATTATTATGAAGATTCAATTTTAGATACACGATCAAAATTAATCAAACGAAAAAAATTATATGGATTTGACGGAGGAAAAGATCACAAGTTTATAATGTTGAAGTTCAAGAATTTGGCAACATTTAACAAAATCAAAAAATTATGGTACAACAAAAATGAAAAACTACAACTTTACAAAGGAACCCAACTATATGAAGCAAATATTCCACCATTATTGCGGTTTTTCCATATGAAGGATATGAGTCCATCCGGATGGATAAAAATTTTGAATGGAGATCCTGTCCCTTGCGAACAAAAAAATACAACATGCACATATGAATACATATTGAGTTGTGATGATTTTATTTCACAACCCGAAAAAGAGGCTGCAGTCCCATACAAGATACTAAGTTTTGATATTGAAGCTAGTAGCAGTCATGGTGATTTCCCGATTCCGATCAAAACTTACAAAAAGCTAGCAAGTGAAATTGTTGATGTTTGTTTGAAAGATGCATCTTCAATAACATATTCAGAAGTTTTACGAATGTTACAAACCGCATTTTATCATGATTCCCCTGAAAATGCAATGTTTACAATGCATCCAGATATATGTAAAATATTTCCCAAAAAAAAGGTAAATGAAAGTGAGGTAGTTTCAAATTTTGAACGCATGTGGAATGAACCAATAAAACGGTTGGTGGAAGAATCAGAACCGAAGATAGTGCACATTAATACCATTGAACGCATGTTTGAAAAACAGAAAGAAGCAGCAAGTCATGATAAAGAAACAGATTCAGAAATGGATGAAGATGATGAAACACACAGTGTTTATACAAGAACATCTAACTCAGTACCACCAGCTAAATATAACATGCCTCCTTCAACCTCAACCATATCCGAAATATTGAGGTCTTTGTTGGATCGTGAAACCAAAATCAATTATGTGAACAATGCACTGCAAGCATCATTTCCGGAAGTAGAAGGTGACAAAATAACATTCATTGGATCAACATTTATTCGGTGTGGTGAACCACGTCCATACTTGAACCATTGTTTAGTGTTGAACCAATGCGACACTCTGGCAGGGGTCCAAATAAAATGTTGTAAAAATGAAAAAAATCTTCTGCTTGAATGGACTAAATTGGTTCAAAAAGAAAATCCAGACATAGTAATTGGTTACAACACGTTTGGGTTTGATTACAATTTCATGTTTTGTCGGGCTCAGGAAAATGAGATTGAAGAAGCTTTTTTGAAATTGTCACGAAACGTTGATGAACTTTGTGGAAAACGTGATTTCAAAACAGGCCGGATTCAGATTGAAGAAACAAGCATTCTTCTGGCAAGTGGTCAATACGATCTCCATTACATTGGAATGACTGGTCGTCTTCAAATAGATTTGTACAATTACTTTCGCCGGGAATATAATTTGTCAACATACAAACTTGATTACGTTGGTTCATACTTTATTGGAGATAGTGTATCTTCAATTGAACATCGTATTGAAGCTGACTGTATGCATGATGGAAAAGTAACACGTGTATTCAGTAATAATATTACAGGATTGGATGTTGGGAATTTTGTTGAATTTGAAGAAACTGGGCATTGCAGCGAACCTTACAAAGACGGTAAAAAATTCATGGTGATTTCCATAAATCGCGACAATCACTATTTTGAAATTGGAGGACATGAAAGCCCGAATTTAAAAAAAAATGTTCGTTGGGGGTTGTCAAAAGATGATATAACACCTCAAGACATATTTCGGATGACAAATGAAGGACCAAAGGAACGTTCAATTGTCGCAAAATACTGTATTCAAGATTGCAACATTGTGCATCATCTCATGAAAAAAGTGGATGTTTTGACTGGTTACAATGAAATGGCAAAAATTTGTAGCGTACCGGTTAGCTTTCTAGTGACTCGCGGACAAGGAATCAAATTAACAAGCTATATGGCAAAAAAATGCAGAGAAAAACGGGTTTTGATTCCAGTGATTGACAAGGGTTCTTCTGAAGAAGGATATGAGGGAGCAATTGTATTGCAACCCAAACGTGGTCTATATTTAGATAATCCTGTAGCTTGTAATGATTATTCTTCACTGTATCCTTCATCGATGATCAGTGAAAATTTGTCACATGATAGCAAAGTGTGGACAAAAGAATATGACATCAATGGAACCCTTACACATGAAACTGGTGAAAAAGACTCAGAAGGAAATCACATCTATGATAACCTTCCAGAATACACTTATGTTAATGTGGAATATGATACTTACACGTGGACACCAAATTCACGAGGTAAGTTGATAAAAAAATTAAGTGGAAAAAAAATATGTAGATTTGCACAGTGTCGTGATGGAACCAAAGCAATTTTGCCTTCTATTTTGGAAGAATTACTGTCAGCACGCAAATCTACCCGTAAACTTGCAGAACAACAAACTGATCCTTTCATGGCAAATGTTTTAGACAAACGACAAAATGCTTACAAAATAACTGCAAATTCATTGTATGGACAATGTGGTGCAAAAACCAGTTCATTTTATGAAATTGATGTCGCAGCGTCAACCACCGCCACTGGACGAAAGTTGTTGACATATGCAAAACGTATGGTGGAAACTGTATATGGAAATGCGATCATTGACACAAAATCACACGGACCCGTAAAAACAAATGCTGAGTACGTTTATGGCGATACTGACAGTGTATTTTACACATTCAATTTGCAAACAATAGATGGAATTCCAATTCGTGGCAAATCAGCGCTTGAAATCACAATTGACTTGGCAAAACAGGTTGGTCATTTGGCTTCTTCCTTTTTGAAATCACCTCATGCTTGGGTTTATGAAAAAACGTTGATGCCTTTTGGAATTCTTCAGAAAAAACGATACTTCGGTATTCTTTATGAAAATGATCCCAATAAAGGAAAACCAAAAAGCATGGGAATTGTTTTAAAACGCCGTGATAATGCACCCATTGTCAAAGAAGTATATGGTGGATTGATTGACATTCTCACAAAACGTCAAAATTTACAAGAAGCATTATCTTTTGTCAAAAATTCATTACAAACATTAGTGAATGAAGAAGTTCCGATTGATAAACTCATCATCACCAAGTCATTGCGTTCCAACTACAAAAATCCAAAACAAATCGCTCATAAGGTTCTAGCAGATCGCATCGGAAAACGAGATCCTGGTAACAAACCAAGTTCTGGTGACCGCATCCCGTTTGCATATATTCATAGTCCAAACAAAAAAGCACTGCAAGGAGATCTCATTGAAACCCCGGATTTCATAAAAAAATCCAATTTGAAATTGAATTACTCTTTTTACATCACAAATCAAATTATGAAACCGGTTGCACAACTTCTTGCGCTAGTTTTGGAAGAAATCCCTGAATTTAAAAGAAAAAAAGCAAGATTTTTAAATGAAATTGAAGATCTTACTAGTAATTGGCAAGATACAGAAGAAAAATTACAAAAAAAAATTGAAGATATTCGCATGAATGAAATCAAAATTTTGATATTTGATGAATATTTACGACAAGCTGATAATTTGGCTAAATCAAACAAAAGCATCAAAGACTTTTTCAAAAAAACGTGATATTCAAAAAAATTGAAATAAAACATATGAAACATATCACACAAACATGACGAAAACATGCGACCTCTTCAACTTGTCAATCCCGCAAATCTTGAACCTGGTAAAACATATCTTATTGAATCCAAACGCCCGGAATATAGACATCTCAACTGCAAAGGCAATTTCATCAAAAATGAATACCCTATCGGGGTTTACGGGTGTACTTGCACACTTTTCAACAACGTGGTTGTAAGTGGCAACCGTCCTTACATCGACTTATGCCTACAAGACATCTATTGGAGTTACTACAAAGCTGATGCAGTTGAACAAGCATATATTGATTATGTCTTGCGTGAAATCACTGGTGACCCGTCATTTATCTTCACGCCACCCGTAAAAAATTGAATAACCTTGTATTCCAGTAAGTATTTTTTTTTCATACATTATTTTGCGAAACGTAATGAAAAATAATATGTACAGTTTCAGTCAACTTCATCTATTGATGGGGTTAGATGGGTTGATTGAATAGAGGAAGAAGTAGCAGGAGAAGTAGCAGGAGAAGTAGCAGGAGGAGGAACGGTTGTAGAGGAAGAAGTAGCAGGAGAAGTAGCAGGAGAAGTAGCAGGAGAAGCAGGAGGAACGGATGTAGATGAAGAAGTAGCAGGAGAAGGAACGGTTGATTGTGGTTGAGTAGAAAAACTTGGATTCAAAATATCAAATGAAATTATAATAGAATCATCATTTACAGAATTCAATTGAAACCCTGGAATATTTTGACTATTATTTATCAGTTCAGTGTAAATATTGTTCAAGTTAATGTCAGATGATGCAATAATTCCGGAAAGGTTGTTACGACCCGGAACCGGTTGAGACCTCTCATTATTCAATAAATTACACCGGCAAATCGGACATGTGTTGTTCATTCGCAACCAATTTGCAAGTGCACTTGGATTGAATATGTGACCACATTCTCTTATTCGGGCAACCCTTTCTTCCGGTGTGAATTCTTTTAAAGTAATGGAACACTGAGTGTTAAATGGATTTGTAATATTTTCAAAAATAGTCAACTCAACCTTATCATTCAATTGTGTTTGACTCAACCTTGGTTCATTTGGTGGATTCAACATATCAACCAACGCGTTTACAATACTTCTCTCAATATTTGTTCTTGGTTCATGAAATCGTGTACGATATGGATGTGTTATTTGTGGTGAGTGGTTCGGGTGTGAACTTTGTGGTTGTTGTGTTTGTGATGATTGTTGTGTTTGTGGTTGTGGTTGTGTTTGTGGTTGTGGTTGTTGTGTTTGTGGTTGTGGTTGTGGTTGTGGTTGTGGTTGTGGTTGTGGTTGTGGTTGTGGTTGTGGTTGTTGTGTTTCTGGTTGTCGGCGCAACTGGTGTGACGGCAATACCGTTTGTTGATAATTTAGAATTGCATTGAATGAGTGCTCTAATAGATCATGATATATATTGCTTATATTATTTGCAAACTCTGAAAAGGTTTGAATCAACTGGGAGTGTTGTTCAATCAGTTGCAAATAATTCAAATCGTTTCTTATAAAACGACCATTGTTTTGATTTCTTGAGCGGTTCATTTGATTTTAAATAATGATATATAAATGTTTTTAAGCAAAAAAATACATATATTCAATAATTATTTTTATTTTTATTGTAATAAAATTACATAAGCACATATTTTGTGAAATTTGCATTATGAGAACTATTGGTATGAAACGAATGCGTTCCCTTCCTCAAGACGTTCAACACTCGGTGTTGAGTCATTATGATGATGATGGCCCTGATCTTCGTGGCAAACACTTGACGGCGAGAGAGAGAGCTTTGATGATGTTACAATCATTCGTGGAGAATAACGAGGACATTCAACTGGCGACAAATCAACTAGGCCAAATTGACTCTACATGGATTGATTCTTTGAAAGAATACAATCAAACTGACTGCGATGAGTATAAACAGTTCAAACACCAACTTGAACTTCAAAGAACGACTCCAAGTGAACTGAAAAAAAAACTACTTGAAAAAGAATCAGAAATTGTTATGAAAAACGTCAAAAAGTTAAAACTATTTATGCGTAAATATCATTATGATTCATATTTGGTTGAAAAAATAATGCATAAATTAGGTTCAATAATTCGTGATTACTATAGAAGAGGTGGATTATTTGATTTTAATGAAGGTGCTCATCCAGAATACATTATGAATTCATTCATATATAATCCACAGAAACACGAAACGAGGTTCAAAGTTTTGCGAATTGATGGAAACCAAGTTGCATATCAACCATATCGCAATGATGAACCTAATGGCAATGCGAGAACAACTGGGCTTGATGAATTTCTAAAAGTAACAATAACTGCCCAAACTGATAGTGGATTTTGGAGAAGCATTCCGATTGGTGAAATTTATAGATTTTTTCCGGACCGTTCTGAATTTGATACAGATGAATCATATAATGAAAAGGTTGCTTATTATTTGGAACAATTGATGACAACATTTGCAAAAAAACCAGATACTGAATTTTTTTCGGTTCCATATATTCCACCTGCGAAACCGAAACTAAAAAAAAGCATGCCTGTGCCTGTGCAAACAAAATCAAACTGGGTGCAAGACGCGGATGGAAGCTGGGTGAGAGCTCCAAGTGGAGGTCGCAAAACTCATCACAATCGCCACAATAAAAAAAAGAAGCGTACTTACAAAACTCGTAAATAATGCAAAACCCAAATGTAAAAATAAATAACAAACAATCACGATGAAACCCGCCTAGCTACTTTTTAAGCAGCAGCTTTCTTAGCAGCAGCTTTCTTAGCAGCATTCATGCTATAAAACTGGTCATTTGTGAATCCTTCATGAGCTACACGGTTGAAAAACTGATTCAATTCATCCATCCTTGTAAATGTATTAAGAACAATGTATCCCTCTCCATTAAGTCCGTTTTTACCAACTGATTTTCCTAATTCATTATTAGCAAGAAGTATTTTTCTCAATTCTTCCCCCTCTCCTAAGGAAAGTAGTTTTATCCGAAGGTCGCTAACATGTCCTCCTAATTTATTTATGTAGGCATACCCATTATCATCCTGGGGTTCTAGGCGGACACAATAAGAATCGTAAGCCATTTTTTTTATGAATACTATGAATGCTATGAATACTATAATAATCATATTAGAAAAAAACTGTTTTCAATTTTTTTTTAATATCATTGTGTGTCTTGCCGAACCATGTCTGCAATAAGTTTATTGAATGAAGTGCGCGGGTACCATCCTAGTATGCGATTCGCTTTGGATGCGTCGCCCAACAATACATCTACCTCCGTAGGCCGGTAATACTTTGAATCAATAAAAATAAGGTCTTTACCGGTAATTTCATCGTATCCTACTTCGTTGACGCCCGCACCGCGCCATTTGATTCGGAAGCCTCCCATGCTAAATACTAACTCAATCATTTCACGCACGCTGTGTGTTTCCCCCGTGGCCAGTACGTAATCGTCTGGAACCTCCTGCTGCAGCATGAGCCACATACCCTCCACATAATCCTCCGCATTGCCCAGATCTCGCTGCGAATCTATGTTTCCCATCACCAGCCGATCAGTTTCACCTCGCAAAATTTTTCCTAGTCCCAGCGTGATTTTACGTTCCACGAAATTGTGGCTGCGACGCACGCCACCATGGTTGAAGAGGATACCGTTGGACGCGTGCAAACCGTATGCTTCGCGGTAATTCTTGACGATCCAATAAGCAAACAACTTGCCAACTGCATACGGCGAGCGTGGATAAAACGGCGTGGTCTCGTTCTGCGGCATCTCCTGCACCTTGCCGAACAACTCACTAGTGGAAGCCTGATAAAACCGGGTCACCGCACCTAATTCATTGTTCTGGATTGCTTCAAGAATCTTCAGTGTACCGAATGCATCTGTGTCAACCGTGTATTCTGGCATCTCAAATGAAATTTTCACATGTGACTGCGCGGCTAAGTTGTAAATTTCAAGACGTTTCATTGTTTGGTGTAATATTTTGATTTGATTCAGAACTTTGTAGATACATGCACCGTCTGTAATGTCGCCATAATGCAGCATGAGCGCGGGATTGCGAATCAGATGTTCAATCCGACTCGTATTAATTGTAGATGAGCGTCGGATCAAACCATGCACCAAATAGCCTTTTCCCAAAAGTAGATCGGCTAAATAAGACCCATCTTGGCCGGTAATACCAGTAATGAAAGCAACCCGATTGGAAAATAACATATAAATAATATGTAATTGTTATTTGTGTTTAACTATATTATTTTTAAAAATATATATATATATGTCTCATGTGATGTGATGTGGTTAGCAATATATAGTTACATTTACATGCAAATAAAAAAAATTGAAAGCTAATTGGTGTCGGACAAGTGAACCATCAGTGCTATCCCAACGAACTACGAACAATGCAAACTGACGTGACTCTTCACATGAACATGGGTTTCATGGATGGAGAAGAAGAGAGAAAAATGGAAAGAAATGAAGCCGAAGCTAATCTGGAGGACCTGATCCGGCACATGAAGGACATCATGCCCGACGTGGACGACCTGGACCTGGAAGACAAGATTCAAACCATTGAATTCAAATCATTGGAAGTGGGTGAATGGAGTTCGCGTGACCGTGGAACCTGGGCTGCATTGACGACCCCCCAATCCACCCCATACCCATACAACCTGCAACTGACAGTGACCCTGCACCACAAAACCCCGCAGTCGTATGCAACAATTGCTGAAGTAATTGAGGCCATTTACGAGAATGGCGCCAACTTTTCATTCACCCCCGACGCGGAAGACGCAATGCCCCACCGCGTCCTCTACCCCTACAGCAGCATCGGCTACGACGGATACGAACTTGGCGAAGGATGCCCCGAATCACAAGAAGAAGACGAGGTATGAATGTTTACTGTTTACTGTTCGCGCGCTACTAACACTTTTTTCTTCTGCTTTTTATAAAAATTATTTATTAGCATTAGCAGTATTATAACTCGTTACAACCTTGTTCATGAAATAAATTCCATTCCAAAACGTTATCAATGCCGTTAAAATATAACCAAATTGTTCAAAATATCCGGACAACTGCGTATCCTTGTACAAATTATACACCAACAGCGTGAGCACCGAATGAGAAATGCAACCCGGGGCGCGAATCCATAAATTAATTATAGCATTTACCTTCTTTTCAGAGAGAGCATCTAATTTGTCATTCTTCACCAAAAATAATAAAAAATAATCCACTATTCCAGGAAAACCCGTCGTGAAAAATAATGAATAATTTATCAAACGACCTGTATCATACTGATGCGCCAATGCTAATGCTAATCCCATCAACATGTGATGCAACCAATCATCCGGTTTAAAATACTTGTGGTAACAATACACGTGATAAGCGTGAAGCGACGCCGTGACAATCGACGGTAAAACGCTTACATTTTCTGTAAGAACATTTCTGAAATCTGTAAATGTAGTTACCACGTCTCCACACGTTAAATACGAAATGAATACATTATTTACTCCATGTATCAAATAATATTTTCCCTTGTATTTCTGCCCAATCAACCCATCAACCCCTACATACATTCCAAAAATTCCAATCAAATATGCGATATTCATAAATATTCCTGTTTTTTCAACATATTCTTGATTCTGAATTAATTGCTGCATTTTACTGTTATCGCGCGTTGTCTTATTGTTATTTTATACATCTATATCTAAATAGTTTTATATATAAAATTTCCACAACTTAAAAAAGAGTACCGCCCTCTTAAAATTAAATAACACAATAAAAATGAACAAATCATTAAAAATGTGTAATAAAATAAAATAATCTGTTACCTAAAAACAAATGTGCATGATTTTACTGTCGACTGCGACCACGACGAGATGTGCGACCACGACGAGATGTGCGACCACGACGAGATGTGCGACGATTGTGACGACGTTTATGCCCACCGCCTTCTGCCGCTGCTCCTTGTGTTACCTTCTTTGCTTTTGCTGCTTCTTGTTCTTCGCGCATTTCGTCCTGTTCATCAGCAAGAGTTGCGAATTCGCCATTCCAGTCGTCCCAATCATCTTCCCATGACCCATAATATTTTGGATTTTCTTTTTTTAATAAGGTCCTATGAAAATTATTTTGAAGTTTTCCATATTTAATCCACTCATTTAAAATTATGTTTTTAAAAAATTTAGGATTTTCTCCACTCTTATTAATTTGAAACAATCTTTCAAAAAATGGAAACACATTAAATTTAAATTCTCCTTGAATGGTTCTGCGTACTTCACATGGACCATTGTTGAAACATTTAATACCTCTAACCTCTGAACGTAATATGAAATATCGTCTAATTTGGTCATTATTCATATTCATAAACTTAATCAATATAGCAACTACATTTTTTAAAAATTGTTGTATTCGTATATATATTTTACTTGTAGGATTCAATCCACCTTGTGCAACTCTTATCATAAATGGTTCAATGATCATTTCATTACATTTTCGAGTAAAACGTTCATCAGAATATTCAAATTCATCATCAAAATCAGGGGGGTGTGGAATAAGTTCTGGAACAAAATTTTCTATTATTTCTCTTAAAGGAACTAAAATTGGAGGTAACTTTGGTGTAAGTTTTAATAAATCAATAAACTGATTCGAAATTTCGAGTAACCATTCTGGATAAGAACGTAATGGTTTTACCTTCCAATGTTCTTGTCCAAAATTAATAACTATAGGGTCTGGTAATAATGCTGATATTGCTCCAACAAATGCTCGTTCACCAAATTTGTCTTTAAAGAAATGAATACTTTCTATCACATCATCTTGAAATCCATAAT
>Ga0194133_10006485_pt1 | contig 14366 bp, 26 predicted proteins | sample TA2KigOf40mmetaG_FD_155448 | JGI IMG/M metagenome (GOLD analysis project Ga0194133, IMG submission 155448) | Freshwater microbial communities from Lake Tanganyika, Tanzania - TA2015055 Kigoma Offshore 40m | ecosystem: Environmental > Aquatic > Freshwater > Lake | place: Tanzania: Lake...
TGTATCAGTTGGCAAAGCCATGTCTTCTGTCTTTTCCAACGCTTCCTTTACACTCTCTGCTTCGATATGATAGTAGCCATACATTTGCCAAGTGCAAGGGATTTTGTAAGTTTTCATATATTGTGTTCAGCAAATTTACATAGCTCAATTACATAATCATCAACTTTAATCTTGTTACCTTCAATAAAGGAATCATTTAATTGTTTCTTATATAAATGAATTGGCGGGAAATACTCATCTGCGTCTCTTATATCTATATAAAAATTGTCATCAGCAGTGTTATTGCAAAAATTCACAGATGCAACAAAACACTCACTCTGTGTTAAATCTGTTTTGGATGGGTGATAAGATACTTCTACCCTATCAGCAGTAGCAAGTGCGTTGAATATCAATTTAAGTTTATTCATATTATTAAATGAAACGGATTCTGCTTTCATCTGAATAAACTGGCTTGCCTGATGACCAGTCTACGCCATAGGTATAATCCGCAGTCATCATTTGTTGTTTGGTTATATACTGGAAACCTTTATAGTTTCCAGTCTCCATAAGTATTTGGGAAACGAAGCTCTGAAGAACTTTGCGGGACTCTGCAAGCTCGTTCCTGCTGTTGAAGAAGAACGAGTTGGCCTGCTCCTTGACTTGCTCTATCTCGATTGTTTTACGGGCTCTCATAAGTGCTGGTGTTGCGTTGCGGAGCCGATTGTGGCAGATCTGCGGCTGGCTACAACAGAATAAAATAAATAAAAATCACCTACTTTGAGGAGCTTGGTACAGGCTGTGCTTCCCTTAAAAAAACAACTTCTCCTGTTCCTGTTCTAGAAATAGTTATTTTGTTAAATCCTAGCCTCCAGTGGGCTGCTGAATGGAGAGCGTCCAGTAGCCCTTGGCTAGTCACAGGATAATTAAATTCGTGAATACAATTATCTCTGTCTATTTCTAATCTGTATTTCATTTTCCAGTCAAAACAATAATCGCAACTACTATAGTGATCAGAATTAAAACTACTTTATCCATAGTCTTAAATTTTTCTGGATCAATAACCATAAGAAAAAAACAACTTGAAAGTTTCGTTTTATGTAGTTACGAAACAGGGGATGAAACTAACCAGCCCACATTTAGCCGCCACAATTCCTTTTGTTTTACTTCAAGTTTAAATTGTTTTTAAAGATTAGCTTTTACCTTGTTCCAATATTTTTTGGTAAAAGACTTTGAAGCACCATTGGGACCGCCATTCCACACTCTGGCCCGATACTCTGCGCTTTTATTGTTTGCGTATTTATTGATATACGCATTAAATATCTTGGTTGAATATTTAAGATCTTGGCAATCACTGTACTTGCCGCCAATAGACTTGTCGTGCTCTACTGCATCTTTCCAGTTTTCATAATGGATCTGGAGAGGCCCAAGAGCTTTACCTGAATCGCCAATGATCTTTCCTGTTTTGCCTCCAGACTCCACTTGGTGAATAGCCTTTAGGAGTTTTTCGTTGGATGGATTCTTGTTTGAGAAACCAAACGCAGATATAGCTATCGCAGTTAGAATAACCAGTCGTTTCATAATTATTTAATTATTGTTTAGGCCAACCAAATACCTCACAAATTTTATCCAAAGAAGTAGCAGGAATAAAAACATCTCTTACATACTGATCTATTTTCATCTCCTTATACTCTCGCTCACTTGCTCTGATAGTCTTTTCCACTTCAGAAACAGAACAAGATACTCTTGGTCCGTATCCAAATCGGATAACCACTCCAGTATTCGGGGCAACCTCTGCCAAGGCAGAAACGCCTTCAGGAGAGAGGAATCCCCAGTTCTTTTGAATTTCCCGCAGGTCTGATAGTTTCATCAGGACGCAGTGTATAGGCTCTAGACGGCTCTACAAGCTATTTTTTAAAAAAGATGCAGCAGGCTCTGGATCTCGCCTTAGGGCTGCAACAAGGGTGCTTTTGGCTTCCAGCAGTGAATCAAGTTCTCTTTCATATATAGTTTTATTGGGATTGTTTTCCTTAATTAGACGTTTAAGAGTAATTTCCGCTATATTCAATGCTACTCTTATAATTACACATTCTTCAGCAGTAAAGGAAGCAACTTTTGTATCCATTTTAATCATTTACTTCTTCTTCGTTATAGATACCGAAATCTTGCCTCAAAGCTACGCCTTCCTTGCTATCCCAATCAGGTTCATTCTTGATTAGGAATTCTCCATACTTGATTTCATACTGCCCAACAAAACAATTGCCTTCCTCATAGAAATCATTACTAAATACCAAAGCAGGATAAATCTTGCTTGCGTTAATAAGGAACTCCGTTGGAGGACTCCAAGCAGTCTGACAATTAATTGTAATATCTAAAGTCTTATTCTCTTCTGAAAACGTTTCATCCCATCCATCAAGACATTCTGGGTTCCACTTGGTTCCCCAATTCTTCAATGTCCAGCTATACCAATCTTCACTTCCATATTTCTTAATTAGTATTTTAGACAATTCTTCATTTAGATTTGGTGAATTGGTATCCCTAATCTCTTCTGGCATAGGAACTACTCCATTGAAATCCAAATGACGGTTTTCTTGATTAGAAGAAACAGCCTTAAGGAATTTTTTAACTTCGTGTCGAGGACCGCTGACGTTGATTGTGTTAAAGCACCAGTTTGGCATTTGTTTTATTATTTTAGAGTTAAGTTTTTAGTTATTCTCCATCCGCCAAGATTATATAGCCGAAAAAAATCATTGCTGCAAGCAAAATTATTCCCGCTATTGTCATAAGTCTTTTTCTATTGTTTCTTTGTCGTATTGACACATAGCTTCTACTAGTAAATCTCTATTAATTGGTTGCCCACAACCATCTTTGAAAGCATAAACAATATAGCTATTTGATCCATTTGCTTTTTTGACTCTTTTTAAATGATCTCTTTGCTTTCTTACTGCTGCCATTAAAGAGTTATGCTTGCTAATTAAAACATTATTGAAACTGTCCCAAAGTTCAATTCTTTTCATATAATTAGCGAAAGGTCAGGATTTAGCACGGGATCCCCAAACCAACGATTGATTGTCGTCGCCAACTCGTCTGGCGACTGGTGCTCCCAGTCAGCCAATGCGTCAGCAATTTCTGCGTGACCGGCGACACGCAGCCCAGCCCCCAGACCATCAAAAAAACTAGGCTCAATCGCCCCTCTGCCAAGGATGCGCTGGATTACCCTGTCAGCGACGGATTTCATAAGTTCAGTTTTCATATCAATAAACCTGTTTCATCACGCAATCGTGAACGAAATCACTGTGTTCTCTATTTAATTTATCTAATTCATCTTGAGTTAAATGCCTCTGCAATTCAGGAGAATAAGCGGAGACAATGAAAGCGTCCACAAAATCTAGAGCGTCTTCCATGTCAATGTCGTCTAACTCAACGTCAGTGAGTGTTTGGATATTCATTTTTTTATTCACTATTACCTAATCCATCTTTGATTTCTTTGATTTTTTCATCCGGTATGGTTTTTATTTTTGTCAAGGGTTTGCCCGTTACTCTTGCAAGAAATTTAACAAAGATATCTTTTGGGAATTTAGTTTTCTTGAGTTTTGCGGGTTCAACGTACTCTTGCTCCACTTCTGTATCAACAAAAATTTCATCACGCTGTTTGCCGACTTTAAATTTCAAATGAAAACCATCTTCTTCATTAAAGATGATTTCAAAAATATTAGCGCAGTTAGGATCGAATTCTCTGTCTAATTTATCATACAATTCGACTTTGTCTTGTGCATCAAGTACAGAACATGAACCGTCAGGCCATTTGACTAAAAACAATTTGTCAATAATAATCATAAAGTTTACTTAAATTTATATTTAATGTGTGCTTTCTATTTTCTCATGCGCTGATTTTGCAGTTTTCAATGCGTCATTCCAATATGAATCGTGAGAATTTAAATTCAAATCTGCATAATCTGCCAATTGTTTCTTTATAAACTTAATCCTCTCCTCCAAAAGGACAGACAAAACGACAAGTTCGCCAGCAGTAAAATTAATATTCATATTCGCATTTATCTCAATTTAAGATATTGTTCGAAATCTTCAACTAAAACTCTTTCCATTTTAACAGTATAACCCTTTTCTTCCATAGCTTTATAAAAGGTATACAGGTCGCAGTCCTCTTCAAGATAAAATTTTCGTTTTTTAATCGGGCTAAACTCTGTAATTTGGTCAAAAACGCCAGCTAAATCCCTTACATCCTCAACCGGAACCTCTAGCCAACTATGCCCCGGATCTTCTATTCTCTTATATTGAAAAACTAAAGATTGTGTCATATTTAATTAATTCGATTTTGTGTTAATCCAAATCCAAGACGCATCCTGCGGTGCAGGCTTAATTATTCTAGAGAGAATCTTTACTTTCCACTGCGGGATCTGGTGCTGTCCAGCACCGTTCTCACGGTGGACACGCAGAATAACCTGCACTAGCCGCTTCCACAAGGGCAAAGTTTCGATATAATCGTTGCAGCGAACAGCGAACCTCTTACCGAAGAACTTCACGTTATCGCAGCATCCGCAAGTAATAATATTCATAATTGTTTTCCTTTCGCCTGCTACCGTAGCAGATCCAAAACCTCATTCAAGCCCTAAAAATAAATAAAAAACACCTCTCTAAGGTGACTTGGCACACTCTATGCTCCTACTCTGAGAGTCTGTGTTCTTCTATTAAATAATTATGACTATCTTTATACATATTACAATACTTTTGCGCGTTTTCTTTTATCAAATAAACTTTTTCAATCGTTCTGTCTCCTGATCTACTGGATATAACGAAATAAACTTTGATTTCAGTTATTGTGTTTGCATATACAACACCAATCAGTAATACATAAAATAAAAATTTACTCATATTACTTTTCTAAAGAAGCTAATTCTTTCTCAGCATTTCCGCTTTTTACGAATTTAATTAGTTTCTTAAGATCTTTTATTTTTAATTTATTATACATCTCTTCTTCCCACTGCCCTCTCAATTTTTCTTTATTAACAATACTATCCCAATGTTCGTTCCATTCTTTTGTTACGTCTTTGCTTTTGTTTTTATGAATGGTTGAATCGCCATTCTTATATACTTCCACCCAAGAACAAGTATATTTACCAAACAATTGTCTTGGAATAAGCTCACTAATTCCATGACCTAAAATAATAATTACTCCTCTATGATCCATTCTCTTCACATTAAAGGTCGTACCTTTTTTGTAAGTAGTTTTTGATCCCATGCAATCAAGAGTGAAATCTTCATTGAGCGCCGCTACTGTCTGCTTACGAAGTATTTTGTACAATTTATACATAAATAAATATCCTTATAAAACTACCAATTAAAATAATAAAAGCAATAATCATTAAAACTTTAGAAATTATATTCATAAAAAGTAAAGCCCCGCTTTTATGTAGTTACGGGGCAGGCGTATACCTAACCAGAGTAAACACAATAAACCTCCGCTACATTACCTTTGGACCTTAACCAATCACCAATGTCTCGCCATCTATTTTAGCAATAGATAACTGACCAAGATCAAATTCACAAAAATGACCAACGGGAAGATTGCGACGCAACCGATTCTTAGCTATTGTCAATGGAGAACTCTCCACAGGCTTTTTCACCTTTGTGGGAGGAGCCATCTGGACTTTAGATCGAACCAGTCCATACACCTTAAGAGACCCGTCATTTTCATTTACCTTCAATCCCTGAACAACATTCCCACAAAAATCTCTGTAGGGTTTATAGATATCTTTCTTTGTGTACTTAGATTGAGTTCCTTCCAAGGAAGACTTAAATGTTTTAATTAATTCATCAGCAGCTTCTTTCTCAATTCCCGTCATTATCTGGCTATCAATTTCGAGTTGAAGAAGGCTCTTCTGAAGAAGATTCCTATATGAGAAACCAAGCTGAAGGGTATACCTCGCTGTTTCGCCAGTCGTTTTAGTTGTATAGGTAAAACTAGCAAATTTGGCTAGTCCCGCCTGAGCCGCAATAGCTTCAAGGATTTTCATCGAGAGGAAGGTAGACTGCTTCTGGTGATTGGGTCAAATTTAAAAATCACTTTTTTTTCTTCGATTTTGCTGGACTTTTTGTCTTTGCCTTGAGTTTAACTTTAGGCTCGACTTTAGCTTTCGAGTTTGCTTCAGCCTCTGCTTTAGACTTGTTCTCAGTAGCTTTCTGATTTCGCAAGGTAATACCTCGCTTCACATTTGTGAAAGGACTCTTGATTTCCAATCCGCGACGCTTTTCCCATTCTTTAAATTTCCTGTTAAACATTTCAATAAGTCCATTAGGAATATCTGGAGCATAATTAGCTTCCGCAATTTGATAAGAACTCCTACAAGTTTTATATTGGCTATCACTCATAATTTTAGGTGTAATAAAGAATATGAATTTTTCTAGTGTTAATAAATCAGGAACTATTCCTGCTAAAGATGGTTATGATATTGCTATTACTGCTGCAATTAGTGGTTTTTCTGCTAATGGATTAAGTATTCCTGTCTCTACAAGTAATCAATTATATTTATCAAACGCTCCGCTGTTAGTAACAGGTAATGTAACAAATGCTTCTGCTGGAACTATCTTCTACTACTATCAAGGAAACATAACTTAGTAAAATAAGTTATTTATTAGATTTAAAGTTGGGGGGCTTGCGCCCCCCGTTTTTATTTCAATTCAGAAAGAAGCGTCATGCCTTTCGCAGTCAACTTCCTGCCAGTCGGAGTTACTTCCATAAGATTTAATTTTTGCAAATGTAATTCAACATCTCTTTGGAGAGCTTCTCTTGTAAGCTGAGTTTTTGCGCTAAGATTAGTTAATGTTGTTTCAGTTTTCTCTGCTAAACAACGTAGCACCTTGATCTCCAGAGGAGTTAGCCCTAACGGATTTACTCCCATCTGTTCTTTGTACTTAAGCCAATCACTAGCATCAAAACAGCTTTTGCTTTTTGCTTCTAGATAATTACGAATATGTTTTGCTAAGAGCGTAGCTTGCCTAGCGTTCCCTCTCAGGACGCTCACAATCTCTTTCAAAACCAATTCGTTGATTTCTAAACCCACATTTCTTTTTAATATAACAGATAAATTTTCAGAAGAATAATCTTCAAGGTCTACTCTCTCTAATCTATCTATCAACGCATGAAATAACTTATGCGGTTCTGTAGTAGCAAACAGAAAAGTCACGTTTCTAAAATCAAAATCCATTTCAAGATCTTGAAAAGAGAATCTATTTCTGTTTTCTTGATTAGGATTCAAGATGGTCAGCAGGACCATCGAGATTTCCCGGGGGATCTCACTTGCTTCATCAAACAAGATCGTGATTTCCTTACCCACAACAAAAGGAAGCAGAATGTCATTTACGAATTGCTTTAATCTATTCAAAGACGAGCAATTAATTGTAACTAACCTTCTTTTCTTGCCTTCGCTGTTGACTAACTGGCTTGCGTAAGTTTGGGCAATCAGCGTTTTGCCGCTGCCTCTTGGTGCGACGAAAAGTAAATGAGGAGACAATCTGGTTTTACTTTGTGATTCTAAAAAAAACTCTAACTTCTTTTTTACTTTAGGTTGCCCAATGATTTTGTCAAACGCACTAGTCATTGAAGTCAGTGGTCTGGAAGGCGACCTTCTCTTCTGGCTTCTGATTCTTTTGAACTATAGTATTAACAGCAACATCCTTAGGCATCTCGTCCAGAGAGACGTTGTGAGCCGAGAGCAGAAACTCGATGTTCCTAACGAAGCTCTTCGGAATTGGAATCACTTGGGAATCCTTAAACATTTTGTTAAGGTCTTCCAACTTGATAGTCATGTGATGCTTTGTACCCTTAGCCTTTGCCATACGGTTTTTTTGTTTTTGTTATTTGTTTTTAAAGTGACCACTTGCGTGATCTGTTTGGAGTATGGTGCCTGACAACCTCTGGTCAACCACATTTCTGACATTTTTTTGGAATATTTGGTCGTAAAAAATAATTTTATGCTTGGCACGATTTTTGAGTCGTGGTTTGGCACGATTATTGCCCACTGTAATCGTCAAGAATAATACAAATAATATATCCAACAACAATAAGGAAAGCTATGAAGCCGTAAAAGTTATCCATTTTATTTATTTGTTACTTTAAGTTTATCCATTTCTTTACGAATAGTTTTAAGAACATTAAATTCTATTTGTCGAATTCTTTCTTTGGTTAAATTAAATTCAACTCCTATGGTCGATAGGTCTGTCTCTTGCTCTCCATTCAAGCCAAATCTTTTATTAATCACTGCTCTTTCTCTCAAAGGCAAAGTCGAAATAATTTTTAAAATAATATCCGATATTTGTTTCTCATTTAAAGTATTAGCTGGATTCGGGGCTTTCTCATCAAGTATCTCAGCGTTCTTTTTGCCTGATTCTGTTTCTAAAGTGCAATCAAGAGAAACAATTTTGGATTCTGCCATTTCCAAATACATTTCTGCATTATGAGCGTCTAAATTAAATTCTTTTTGAACTAATTCGCTGCTTGGTTTAACTCCATGAATAAAAAAATATTCATCATAGAATTTTTTAACTTTGTTAGCGTGATAACGAGTTATAGACGAAATCTTGAACTGAGAAAAATAATTATTCTTAGTTATAAATTTAATCATCCTACTACGAATTTCTAAATTAGCATAAGTAATTAATTTAGTGCCAAGATCTGGATTGTATTTGTCGATATAATCTAACAAGGCCATGTTGCCCTCAGATATTAAATCACAAATCTTTATAGGATCAGAAGTATATTCAAAAGCTACCTTTACTACATACATTAAGTTAGATCTAATAACTTTATCTTGTGCATCTTCCCAACCTTCTTGTTTACTTTGATAAACTCTAATTAATCTTTTCTCCTCATCAGGATCTAAGATTTGGTTTTTTATTTCTGATATATATGTTTCGTAGGTGCGGTTCATCATGCTCCCTATAAATAGAGGTAATCGTTCTGGAATTTGGTACAAAAAGAGGGGAGAGGTTTTATCCTCTCCCCATTATTTAAATCAATTAAGATTTTTTAGAAAAGCGACCTTTAGAGTCTCTTGTGAATTGTTTTGTATGGTCACCTAATTTAATAGAAACCACAACATCATCTTCTTCGTCCTGCCAATCGTCATCCTCCCAATCTTTTAAAGAAGATTTACTCGTTTCACTTTGATGATTGGTTAAATTGTACGGTTCTTCTGCATGAGCGTAGACTGCTGGCAGAGCACCCAGATAACGGCTAATCACTTTATACCTACAAGTCCTGAGCTTCTGACAATCACAGTCTGAAGGAATTGAAACAACATCAGCAGGATCAATTTCTACAATTACCCTGATTGCGTTCTCTCCGCCAAACTGAGCAGCGTATTCAAGAGATCCAGCATGGAAACCATAACTGCAACCATGCTGATAATTATCATCCACAAGATTCCGTTTCATTTCCAAAACAGAACCTATCGTATTCAAAAAAGAACCAGAATGATGGTCTGTCCAATCTGGCCTGATGCTCTTGTAGGCTAAAAAAGTTCCATTTTCTGTAATGGGTAAATTTTTATGAGTAAGAAAGTTATACAACTCATTAATAGCTCTTCGAGAGGGGTTAGCTAACAGTCTTTCGAGGAATTTAACAAGCGGTTCATGGGGTAGGTTATGCTCCATGAACGAAATAATCTTTTCTGTGACAACATTGTGAATTACTTCTCCTGCAAAATACACAACGCCATCACCACTTGAACTGGTGCCGCCTGTAAACTTTTCAAAAGCTGCTTGGGTCTCTAGATACTTCTTCAAAGACTCATAATCTTTTTCTTTAAGAGCTACAATGCACATTTTCCAAGCAGGAGAACTGCTGGTAATGGTTTTAGTTTTCCCCTCATATACAACAGTCAGGGATTTTTCAGTCAGAATAAATGCGGGATTCATGGGTAAGCAGTGTGGTTTATGGTTTAGCAAGAGTCAAACTTTTTTCTTCCATCAGGATGTATTTTTTCAAAATTTCAGGTGTAGACAATCCGTTTAGGTAAAAATCTGTTATCTTTAAAATATTATATCTCTCAAAAATATCATGGATTCCTTGGTGCGGATCATAGCTTGGTTTTGCTTCAGTGACTAGGTCTAGCACCTTGGCTCCTCTAAATACCGAAATGATAGAGTTTTCATTTGGTATAATCATTGAGTTAGTTCTTGATATAAAATTAATCAAAGGTGCTGTAATAAACAATTCTTTGATTGCATTATACTGAATTCCATGGTCTTTTCTAAATTCGTCTATTTTAATATGATCACAAATCTTTTGTTTTTGATCTGTCCAATTTTTAGCTATGTAATCAATAATGAATTGCTCAAGAGATTTCCATTTGGGATTATCTTTAATTTTCTCTATTGTCTCTGATTTAAAACAGACGATTTCAGGATAGTCAATGTAAAAATCTCTATGGGTTTCCGTAAGTAGTTTGATAAAATGTTGGGGCTCTACAAATCCCCAATCAGAAGAAGGCTGATACTTTGCTTTGCAATGAAATTTATCAATATGAATATAAACCCCGCCAGCATTCAAATCAAAAGTCTTTTGCAGAAAGCATTCACTTTTAGTTTTAATGTATTTTGATGGAGAAATAGTCAGATTAAGAACAAATGCAGCAGAAGGCAAATGCTTGATTTCTTTTTGCGCTGCTCTTACAACAGAGGAGTATGTTATTTTATTAACAGGTTCAGAAGATACATAGACTAATTCTGATTTATCAATTCCAGTTCCAGTTAAGAAACTCTCTTTTGTTTTGTCGTCATAGAATCTAACAACATAAATCTTCTTAATTTTATGAGATGCATCATAAACATAATGAGCCAGCCTGCTCATGTATTTATTTTTAGTGTCATCAATATAAAACCTAGAATTAAGAGAACACTTTACTACTGGATTCTCAAGTCTTCTTGAAATGATCCTCCCTGATCTGGGACTCTTAGTAATTTCTGAGACAAAAACATTTCTACGAAGATCGCGGGGAGCTTCAATAAAGTTATTTTGAATTGGCTGACCTTTCCAATTAGCCCCTCCAATTAAAGAATTAAATTTATAAAATCGACCTGCCATACTGGTCAGGTCATCGAACATAGCCTTGGCGTCAAACAAAGTTAAACAAGAATCGACTTTCTCAGTAAATTGTTTTGTGATTTCTTGTTGGATTTTCGCAAACCGTTTCTTGATTACGTTTTGAGTAGCTGTCGAAAACTGAAGAGACTCTCTGCTTGCGGAAACTTCCAGTTCACCAATCTGAAACTCCACAATAAAATCCGAATAAAACTCTGCTGGAAAACCATCAATAGACGAGCCATTAATTGGGTAAGCAACATTACCCATGATTGCTAAAGTAGGATTTTGAACGTATTTATTCTCACAGAGCAAAAACTCCCAGCCATCACCTGCCATTACGACTTGTTGATTAGTCCATGCCAAACTCAATTGCTCTTGGTTTATGTTTTTGATTGTAGGCTTTACTTTGAAAAACTTAAAAAAAGACTTTATATTTTCTTGGAAAGAAAAAGTATCTTTGGGTTTTACAGGAATAACAATTTCGACTCCAGTAGAATCAGATGGCTCCTCTGAGATCAGCCGGATCTCACCCTTTTTGCTTTCATCAATATAGGCATTGTATATGTAAACCTTACCTTGGTAATGGCTTTTGATTACAAAATTTTCGCCATAAGCAAAACCTGATTTAGAACCCAACCCTAACTGGCCTACCAGAAGGTTACTATGCCTCTTGGTGCTCTCTCCATAGAAAGCGTAAACTTCTTTAATCTGATCAGGTGAGAGACCAGATCCAAAATCACGCACAGAAAAATTCAAGTCAAACAGTGTAGGAGCAGTAATCTCAAATGGAATTTCTGCTTTGCCTGCTTCAACGTGAGCGTCAAAGGCGTTGCAGGAATATTCCCTGATTACAGCTAGAATCTTGTTTGAGTAAAGCTGGTTTCGCAACACATTAAAAATGTGAGCCAATCCATCTTCTTTGATTCCGAAAGAAATTCCTTCAGAACCAATGTTAGATCTTTTAACGAGAGGTTTTTTTTCCAGAACGATCATACAGGCGATAAGTAAGTGGTTTCACTGTGCGAGCCCATTGTTAGGAAGCCAAACGCAAGAGTCAAACACTTTTTCTAGATTTTTTTTTAGGCCAAAAACCTCAATAAAACCATGCTTTTAAGAGCTTTTCCTACTTTTTGCGTACCACACATCTGGTGCCAGTCTCAACGGTCATCATAGCTGCCCAGTTCCGCGCCATTCCCAAACCCTCTCTAGAAGCGGGGAATGCGCCATAATTAAATTTTTTATTTGCGGAAATTACTTGATAATAATTAAATTTTGTTTTTATCCCCGCCTTTCTTCTTTTTTTCTTTTTCATTTGAGATTAGTGTTTTGATTTCTTCTTCTAATTTATCTATGTTATTTACTTCCATGCGTCCTCTGGGAATCAAAGCAGTTAATTCTTCTACTAGTTTTTTTTGTTTCTTTAAATCTTCACCTTTTGGATTTTCGCCAAGTGAATCTAGTTGATCCATTAAGGAAATAACTTTATTTTCCCACCAAGCAATACTTTGATTAGATATATCTACTCGTTTTAGAATGTCTTCGATTTTTTGATTAGTTGTTTGCATTAATAAACTCTTTTAAAACTTTAGCTAAATGCTGAGAGTAACTAATTGAGGAAGGATCAATAGATTTATCCAGTTCTTTTAGCTTTAAATCGTCTTTGGTTGTTGAAGTAATCAATTCGTCAATAAGTTCATTTAAGACTGCTTTATTTGGCCCTGAATCACTCATTCTTCGTCTCCCTCCTCTATATCATAATCCTGATCTTCTCGTTGTCTATTTAATTTTTCAAAAATAAAATCTTCCAAAAGATCTTCAACTGTTTCTTCTAGGTATTCTTGAATTTCCAAATCAGATAAGTCTTCTGTTTCTTGAATTTTTTTGATTTTTTTTAATGTTGTTGAGCTAATTTTAATCGTCATATTTGAAAATACACTTTATTTATTTTGATTATAATACTCAGCTATTTGACTTATCCAAGATAAATCAAAATCTACAACATTTACTTTTGCTTTAGAGTGTTGTATTATTTGGTCATACACAGACAAACTTAGTTCATCTTCTAACATCGTTCCTTTTCTATTTGCCATGAATATTTCTTTTATTCCTGCTTGGATAAGAGATTGCAAACAATGATTGCAGCATTTTCCAGTTACATAAGCTCTGCCGCCGCCAGCTTCTCTAGGCAAAACTCTGCAATTTAAAATAGCATTCAACTCCGAATGAATCATAAAAGGATATTTATTTGGTCTTGAATTAGGCAAACTAGCATCATCCGCTCCTCTTATGAATGAATTGTAACCTGTGCCCAAAATGATGTTGTTATTGTCAACAATCACAGTTCCATGTTTGGTTTGCTTGTCTCTGCTTCTAGAAGAAACAATGAAAGCAAGGCCCAAAAAGTATTCATTCCAATCTGGTCGATGTAACTCCATTAGTTTTTGACAATGCATATTCTTTAGAAAAAGTCAAATTATTGTTTTAAAAAAAGTGTAATAAAATTAAATTATGATCACGATAGATTTGACCAATCAAATATCTGCGGCAAACAAAGGAAAAGCACTAAACAAACCTTTTAGAACACCCGGTGGCCCTAAAAAGTTTTCTGTTTATGTAAAGAATGATAAGGGCAATGTCGTTAAGGTGAATTTTGGTGATCCCAACATGGAAATCAAAAGAGACAATCCAGCTAGGAGAAAAAATTTCAGAGCTCGTCATAATTGTGCTAGTCCCGGCCCAAAGTGGAAAGCTCGTTATTGGTCTTGTTACCAATGGAGAGCAGGTGCTCCAGTTAAAGGAAGCGAACTTGTTGATGCAGAAGCAGAAGCTAAGAAAGGTCTTTGGTATAACATTCAAAAGAAAAAAGAAAGAATGGGTCAAAGCTATAAGCCAGCTAAACCGGGAGACAAAGACTATCCAAAAAAAGATGCTTTAAAAAAAGCTCAAGCAGGAGAAGAAGAATGGGATGGATTTACTATATACAATCAAGCTGATCTTTTAAAACTTTGGCCTGAGTTGGTTAAAGCAGAGGAAATGGAAACGGAATCAGAGGAAGACGAATTTGAAGAGTACAAGGGCGACTTTTTAGGTATGTCTATCGGCTCTTTAAGGTCGATACAGGGTCATGTTAATGCTATTTTAGCAAATCTTGAAAATCCTAACATCAAAGAAAACCTAACAGAATCATGGTTGCAAGGAAAAATAGCTGTTACAGAAGATTACATGACAATGATCCATAATTATGTAATGTTTAACCAAGAGAACGATTACGCAAATGCAAGCGAAGAAT
>Ga0194133_10006488_pt1 | contig 14363 bp, 7 predicted proteins | sample TA2KigOf40mmetaG_FD_155448 | JGI IMG/M metagenome (GOLD analysis project Ga0194133, IMG submission 155448) | Freshwater microbial communities from Lake Tanganyika, Tanzania - TA2015055 Kigoma Offshore 40m | ecosystem: Environmental > Aquatic > Freshwater > Lake | place: Tanzania: Lake Tanganyika...
GAATGGTATACTTTTACTCTAGGGCTACTTTACATGTACGCTTGTTCCCAATGCGATTTCAAGACGCACATAGAGGAAATGTTCAAGCAACACGTGGACTCGACCCATCTTGGAATTACAACCGTTGGAAGCAACGTCATTTTAAGTACGCATGAATTTACTCTGACACTTTGTCCATTGTGAATCGGTATTAGTTTCTAACATTCGTTGTAGATAATAAGTTTGAATTATTGTGTGTACACAAAAAAGGGTCAATTCATTCATCCTGGGTTTTCTTTTGTAGATAGCAACTTGGCAACCCTTGCAACGGTCGCTCCTTCAAATATGATTGGGCAATCCCAGACTCTGGTGGTTACTCCAAGTCAGCTTTCCTCTATGATAAATGGAGGTACTCTTCCAATTTCATCTGTTCTGAAAAATGAAGTAGAAATACCGAACGAGGAATATTCTAATGTTATAAAACAAGAACCTGGAATCTCTAGTAAATAATTGGCAAATATTTCCCAATTGCATTCCATGATCAATAAAGTTCAATATTTCTTCTTAAGTTTCTGAAGTCGAAGAGTCCATTCCTAAGTTCAAATGTCTTAAATGCGGCGAAGTTTTGCCATCCAGAAATCAGTTAACGTTGCACAACAGGAGAATTCATGGAAAACAAGCCCAACAGACAGCGCAAGCTGGCACTTTTCAGGTAGATTAGCTATCTCCACATATATTTCTACTACAGGGATGACGACATAAACTGCCTGTATTTTAAATGCTAAATGAATGTTGAAGGTTCACCTCAACCCTGCACCTGCTCATCAGTCTTCAATAGTTCATGTTCAAACACAGTCGGCGTCCTCAGCACAATCGAATCCCGTTCCAACGGCTCATCAGACTCAAGTGATTTTAACTTCAGGAAGACATAGTGATGGAGACTCTCATGTAACTGTGGTGACTACGCCTCCATCGAGTGGTGGAGCAAAGAAATCGTACACATGTACTTCATGTGGGTACACAACAAGCAGGTTAGATGAAATTTTTAATAACCTATTTGAATTTCTATGAAAAAAAGTTTGACGATCAGTTAACATCGTACAACCATAATGAACCTGCAGAAAAAATCATTTGGTTTTCATCAACCAAAAATAAAGAGTTGAATTTTCTTAATTTAGGCGGGATGGCTTATCTCAGCATTACGATTCAGTTCACCTCAAGATTAAAAATCACAAGTAATCTTTTATTCTAAAGTGTTTATTTGTTGACTTTCCACATCTTTTTGTGGCTCTTTTATTCCTAATCTTCGACTCGAAAAGTTGATAAGTTGCTAAATCTCTGCATTTTCTCTCAAAGGTGTGACTTGTGTCCTTATGCTGCATCTCAAAAAGGAACTTTGAACAGACATGTGAAACTCAGGCATCGGAAAAGGCAAGACCAGAACACTGGCAATTCGTCGGATGACTCCGCACTGCCGTGATCAGTAAGTTCTGCTGATCAAGGAATAAACCAGTGTACGGATGAATGAACGAATCCTCGAAAATGAGTACCAAGTTATCGATTGCTGAAGCTACATAGTGCGAATAATGTTCCGTAAGAGGAGGATGAACGCAAAGACTAATATAGCTATATATTTTATTAAAACTTTATATACATATATATGTAAAAATCTATAAATCAGCAACTTTGTAGTTTTGAGTGGCGCTATAGACAAATCGCTTTGACGATGTGTTTTCACATTTTGCCATACTGTGTCCTATCTAAAGATCTGCCCCGCGTAATTTCTAGTTCGAAATGTTGTTTGGCATCTCATTTAGAAATGAATGAAAAGTTTGGACGTTGCTGTTGTATCAAATCAATGGGTTATTTGCCCACCTCGACTTTACAAAAAAAAGCTTTTTTTAAAACCATCCCTTTCCAGGACAATTAAATTTTTCTCTTAATCTTGTTGATCAGTTCTCACAAGAAGAAGCAGCCCCCAATAATTATCTTATCAAATTTCCTTTATTTAAAAAAATAATGTACTTTTCAATGCAATAATCAGTTTTTTCTGAATGTCTTTGAAAGGCCCCTCCCCCCCGACCCAAATGCTCAAGAAAAGGGCATTTGCCGTCACCGTATGTGGCTTTTGAAAACAGAGTTCAAATTTTGTTAGCGGTAGCCCCCCCCTTGATTTACACCCAATCTGAACGTTAACGGCTTTCAAGTCTTTAACTTGTAGCTACTTCGCAGCGAAGTGGATCATGATCAAAAGCAAGATTAAATTTGTTGAAACATTTTTTTTACTTTACAGATCGATCAGACGGGCTGTGGTCCAATGATCATCTAGACCTTGCCCATCCATTTCCAATCTAACTTTCTTTGTGTATTGAAAGATTTTTCGATTTCAGTTTTTTGTGTGTGTAATTTTGTGAGCTCCAAAATTTCTCGAGGTTTTTGCCGTATTAGCCTGTGAGGCTGTTCTTTCTCCTTTTCATCTACTGGGCCAGCTCAGGTAGCCGGATGGGATTCAAGTCTCTCCGCAGAGATACTGTGTAGAAAAGGAAAAAGTAATACTTTCAATCTAAAGACTTTTCTTGTGGTTGTTTATGTAGTCGAAGTTGCAAAATAATGAACAATAAAAAAACGAAGATGTAAGATACTTGTTCTCGTTTTATTATAGGTGTGCAACAGATCCATGGTTCTGGAACAGCAAATCTAGATCACACCCAAGACCACCTCCAATTAAATAAAGCATCTTTAATTTGTTGAATCTCTTCATCAGATTCTTCATTTTTAAAATATAAATGGGATTTGCAACATCAGGGTAATTGGGGTTGCAGTCAGGGTTACAGGGTCTTTTTGTAATTTGTATGGATTTTTCTTTGAACTTTGAGTGAAAAACTGGAATTCAAATGAGGGTATCAGTCTTGTGCCTGGGTCACAGGGGGAATCAGCACTGATTGAAGGAGAATTTAGGCCAATTTTATGTAGTGACTCATTTGGGTTGCTTTTACTTCTCAAGAACTCATGAGATGTGGGGTGGTAGGCTGAGCCTCACAAATTGAAAAAATCAAGCTTGACACATGGTGGACAACTTTTGCCTTTTTTCAAAAGTCCTTTTGCCTGGCAATAATCCCTCTCAGGCCTAATAAATGTCACCATTTGGATTCAAGTGTTCAAAAATAAAATAAAAATGCATTAAATTTTTCCTGGGCAGCACCAAGAGACTGTTTGTACCTATGTCCCTCCTTCAAACGTCAACTGCAAGACTAATCACCAAATTTTGCACTGACTCGGGAAAGGTTCTTAACACAAGCATGATCCGACCAACCTGACCCCGGGATACCCCAAATGGGTCACAGAAGAGAAAACTTTGTGTAACGTAAAATGTCCAGATGGCTACCCTTAAACTGTTTAGTCAATTTCCTGGGCAGCGCAGGGGCCCGGTTGGCTAGTCTATATGCATATAAAAGGGACTGTTTATACCATGTCCCTCTTTTGCGCGAACTGACGGACCAATCTCCACCAAATTTTGTACAGACCTCCACAGTCCACACCAACTAAGGGAAGCTTCTTAACACAAGTATGACCCTGCCAACTCAACCCCCTGACCCAGGGGTATCCCAAACTCTAAACCCTAGACAGATCAAGGGAGAAAAAACTTTGTGTAACGTAAAATGTTCAGATGGAACCCTTAAAATTTTTTTGTCTTGGGGTAGTATATAGATAGAAGATGGATGTCTTCCATACATATAAAAAAGACTGCTTGTACCTATGTCCCTCTTTCACATGTGAACCGCCAAACCAATCTCCAAATTTTGCACAGACCTCCACACCGACTAGGGGTAGGTTCTAAACACAAGTATTACCCCGGAAACCTGATCCCCTGACCCTGGGACTCCAAAACCTAAACACACTCATTACCTAGAATATAGTTGGGTTACTTTTAAATAAAAAAAAGAAGTATTGGAAAAGAAAGGTTTCAAATTTCTCCCTGACAACTGAATCCAACTGTGGGTGTGTGAGAGGGTGTATCTACATGAATTTTGCCTTGTGATAAGAAAAAAAAGACTTTCCAACAAAATGTAGTGTTTATCTTGCATCAAAAACAGTCACATACAACAAGTGTTTTGTTTAGTTTCTGCATGGCTGGAATGGAATAAAAACCTTTTTTTTAATGTCAGAGATGTACAAATGGGAAAAAAAAGATATTTTGTAAAATCAAAGAACAATGGAAGTTTAATGCTTAGTTCAAATGATGATCACAAAATGCTTTTTGACAATCTTCATCACCTGTAAGACACATTCTTTTAAAACTTGATCTGATTTTGAATGGACATTTTATTAGGCACTGGTGCAGTAAGCAGATTCCAAGAGGATGACTTAAATTTTGGCATAGTTATTGATGCTGGCAGCAGTGGGAGCAGAGCCTATTTGTACAAATGGACTAATGCCAACCATGAAGATTCTTTACTTAACATTGAACCCATGATGGACAATGGGAATGAACCTTTGATGAAATCTGTCTCCCCTGGATTGTCCAGGTTTTATATTCCATATCCTCCAATGGATTTGGATGTTCACCTCAAATTGTTAAAATGGTTTCAGCTTTGGCATGGACCCCACTAAAGTTGGAGAATATATTTCACCCTTACTTAATTTTGCAGCTGAGAATATTCCTGAAAATAAGCACTTAAGCACCAAGCTTTTCCTTTTGGTTAGATACTAGGTCAAAAAAAATTCAATGAAATCAAACATGTAAATCAATAAGTTTTCAGGCCACAGCAGGGATGAGGCTCTTACAAAATGAGCAACAAAAGTCAATTCTTTATCACCTTTGGCAATTCATTTATGATAATTTCAAGTAAAATTGAATAGGCTTTTTATGGCACTAAGCTTTACAAATGAGTTTTCATATGGCAGATTTGAGTGTCCGGAATCCAACTTGGAGATCATCAGTGGAAAAGATGAAGGAATCTATCAGTGGATATCAGTGAATTTTGTATTAGGAAAACTAAATGGGTAAGATTGAAATGAAACAATTTTAAGATCATTCCTGGACCCCGTTGTACCCCAAACTCCAAAATCCAAATGGGTCATGGGAGAGAAAACTTTGTATAACGGAAAATGTCCAGATGGGTACCCTTGTACTATTTAGTTAATTTCCCGGGCAGCGCCGGGGCCCGGTTGGGTAGTAACTTATATACATAAAACAGACTGTACCTTTGCCCCTCTTTCATGCGCGAACCGGCCAACCAATCTTCACCAAATTTTGTGCAGACCTTCACACCAACTCAGGGAAGGTTCTTAACGCAAGTTTGGCCCCGCCAACCTGACCCCAGGATAGCCCAAGCTCCAAAACCTAAACAGGTCACTGGAGAAAAAACTTTGTGTATTGTAAAATTTCCAGATGGGTGACTTAATCTCATTGAATTTTGTCTGAGCAGCTCTGGGCCCAGGTTGGCTAGTATTTCTATATATAAAACCCTAATGTCTGTCCCATCACGAGGATAAAAAATAGCTGAGGGGATGGGGGCCATGCCATTCAAAAGTCTACTAGTAGTGAATATTTTTTATCCACTTTTAGGTATTTTTAAAATAATTGTTGATAGACTTTGACTCCCTTCATGTAAAGGATAATAAGACCAAATGGAAGACACTTCCAGCCACAAATCCACACTCACCCTCTTAAACCAGAACAGCAGGGTCCTAAATCAATTTAGAAATCCACTTGCTTACCTTCCCCCATCCCAGCCATATTCCCTTCCTTAGATCCTGCTATCTGATAACTCTACTGGGAAAAACATTCCTGCGAACAGAGCCTTCAAAACAAAGGGGGTATACCCCTACATTAGGCTATATTCTTGGGGACATTGACCAAGGACTCTTCCCATAATCACCCTACAAAACCACTGTTGGCCAAACTGGTCGCACAAAGACCGGTAACCTCCTTATACCCTGTGGGCAGGATCGGTGTACAGGAAAACAATGTATTGGATAAGGTAACCTAGGGGATATGGAATCTGAACTTTACCCTATCCAATTAATGTTGAGGTATAAATCGCCTACCCCAACTTACTTACGTGACTAGTTTGCCTTCTCAGTACATAAGATTACCAGTTTGCCCACCTAGACAAGTTTGCTTATCTCTGAATAAAGGCCTGGGCCTTAATTTGCCTAACTTACATGCCTATTTTATTACTAACCAAACATAATTTAACCTATCTATAATCTAACCTAACCCTGCATGACTTAACACCAGCGCAAGGGTCAGGCTCAGTAGGTAGGCAAGCTGGTAATCTTATGAACTGGGTAAGCAAACTGGGGGTAGGCTAACTCTCCTAGACCCTTTCAATCGATATTGTGGCATTAAATTTTCTCTTTCTCAAGGTACAACAAGAGCTCACACCAAACTGTGGGTGCTCTAGATATGGGTGGGGCATCCTTACAAATTGCAGTTGAGGTTCCAGAAGGCCAAAGGATTCAAAGTCTGTCGGTGAAATTTTCAAACAAACATCTCATAGGTCTGAATAAATTGAACACTCATTGGTTTAGGTTTCTGATCGGGATCATATTGAGGTTATTGACCTCGGGGATTCCGGAAAGAAGAGCAAAAACACCTACAATGTGTTCGTCTCGACATTTTTGGGATTTGGGGCCAACGAAGCTATGGCCAGACACACAAGAAGCCTAGTTCTATCACAAGTCGGAAAGGGTGACCCAAGGTAATTTTTACTGCTTCATTGTACCTTAAAATCCTAAACACTCTTGTGGATATTTTCTTCAAGAAAAATCAAAGGCATTTCTCCAACTAATCCTGTTGAAGATCCTTGTATATCTAAAGGACTGGCTGAGAACTTGACCTTGGCTTTGGAAAACATGAACTTGAAACAGCAAGACAAGAAAAAATTCAAAAAGATATTTGGAACAGACCTCAGAATTTACCTGCAAGGATCTGGAAACTGGGACCAATGTTATGCCTCCCTAAGCAAGTCTTTGAGGTAATAACTAACAGCATTGTTCGTGTTAATTAGTCCAGTATAAGCTCTATCCTGGATAGATCTAGAGAATCCTACTTGAAATCTTGCGAGTCCGGGAGTCATGGATGCCCCGACAGGGAGATTTCAAAGCCACCCATCGACGTAAATAAACTCGAATTCTATGGATTCTCAGAGTTTTGGTACACTGCTGAGGACGTCATGAGACTTGGAGGGGTTTACAGCTTCGAAAAATTTAAGGATGCTGCCAAGGTACTAGAAACAAAGCTTGCAAACATCATTATCTAAGTCACCTTGCTGTCCTTCCACAGAAATTTTGCTCACAAGATTGGCTAACCACTGAAAAAAGGTATGACAATGGAGACTACCCGCTTGCAGACTTAGGCAGGATGAGAAGCCAGTGTTTTAAAAGTGCTTGGGTGCCTGTTGCCCTTCACCAGGCAAGGAATTACAACACTTTATTGTAACAATGTTCTTCACCTTATCTCAAAATGCAATAATTAGGGGTTAAGTTTTCCGGAATACTATTCCAAGTTAACTGCTTCGCCAAACCAACATCAGGGAAAGGTTATTCACTGGACTCTAGGGGCACTTGTCTTTAAGATAAGAAGCAAATCGAAAAGGTAATATTTCCATGATTTGGGAATATTTTTCAGAATTCAAGTGTCTGGCGTGACACAATTCCAAATTACGTTTTCAGGTACACTGACCAAGAATCTAGGCCTAACCTCAGAATATCTTTTGAACCATACGATTCCAACTTCCAATTCTTCCTTTTATTCGTTTTGGCTACTTTGCTGGCTTTTATCTTTTTGTATGCCAGAAAATTTAGGAGGTAAATGTTTCTTCATATTGTAGTTTTGGGACTCCTTGCAAGAAAACTTTAATTTTAAGGATGTTTGCTCCTCTCAAAATTCAATCCTTAGCTGCTAAGACGCTACCTTCATCACAAAGATCGTTTAAGGATGACAATGGCTGGACGATAGTGAAAGTGCCTAACGACATGAAAGACTTTATAGAGATCTCGTCAAAGGCTTAAAATTTTCCCCATTGTTTTTTTTTTTGAAGTGTAAAAATATATCTTATTTTAGCCCGTTACACTGATCCTTATATTGAAATTTAAAGTTACTAAGAGTATCGCCCTTGTCGCTATGCCATGTCTCCGAATTCTTTTTCTCGGTTTTTCACAAAATAAATTCTGCAATACGATAGAGTCTGTATTGCCTTGATTATTCTTAAAAAGGCATATCAAAGGCAATTGAAAACAGAAACAGCTCCTCAACGTGTCGAAGCCATTGATACCTGGGAAAATAATTGACAAATTTAACAAAATTGGAACTATCAAAAAATACAAGGCATCAATTTACCTGCCAGACTCTGATAACTTTATCAGAATATCCGGCAAAAAGGGTCTGGCCGTCAGCAGACCATGCCAATGACAGGCACTGAGGAGGGTCACTTCTTGCAGTTCCAGCCACCTCTGGTTTGAGGTCCTCAACAGGGGCCTTGGTCTCGAGGTCCCAAATCTTAATAATAGGACCAGTGGCTGCACACAGCCAGTACCTACCATAAGTTCTCATTAGAATTGCGTGAAAATGATATGCAAGTAAGGAAGACTTACCTGTTAGGTGAGAATGTTAGGGCATTGATGACCTCATTGTGATCCAAGGTGTACAAATGTTTTCCATCATTCAAATCCCACAGCATTGCTCTGGCATCTTTGCCACCAGAGGCGCAAAGAGATCCATCAGGCGACATGGTTACATTGTTAACATATCCAGAATGACCAATATGATTGGTTTTGAGCTTGCAGTTAGCAAGATTCCAAACCTATTAGACACTGGATCTTAGACTGTGTAAGAAAAAGTTATAAAAAAACTTGAGTTACCTTGACATATTTGTCCCACCCGCAAGAGACAATGATTGGGTTCGAGTTGTTAGGAGAAAACCTGACGCAAGATACCCAGTCCGAGTGACCCTCATCCTGAATGGTATACTTGCACTGTGCAAGGGTGTTCCAAAGCTTTATAGTCTTGTCGCGGGAGCCTGACACTATCTGTCTGTTGTCAGCAGAGAAGGCCACACTCATGACATCCTTAGAGTGATCCTCAAAGCGGCGGGTTGTCTTGCCTGTGCTTAGGTCCCACAGACGGAGAGTCTTGTCCCACGAGCCAGAAAGAGCGAAGTGACCGTCAGAGGACAGAACAACATCGGAAATGAAGTGGCTGTGTCCCTGAAGACGCTTCTGGGGGACTCCATATTGCTAACACAAGGGTAATAAAATTAGGGTGAGAGAAAGTTGTGCTCACGTGGACAGGAAGTGGTTACTCAACAGTTCTTGCTGTCTATATATACTTTGATGTTGCACATTTTCAATATGATTTGACATTTAAAACAATTGACCCACCCTAAAATATCTACCTGATCATCCCTGGTAAGCTTCCAAACAATGAGGGACTTGTCTCTGGAAGAAGACAAAATCATGTCCGGAAACTTAGGGTTGGTAGCGATCTGGGTCACCCAGCCATTGTGTCCTTCCAAAGTACCGCGCAATGTCAACGTCTCAGTCATGATTAACCTTTAAAAATCTTGAATTTTAAACAAGGTTTAAAATCCGAACTGATCTTCGTGACAATGCTGAAGAAAAGGAACGAGAAAACGAAAAAATTTAATTTCAAAACAAACTTGAACAGGGTTGCCTAAAACGTACGAAAAATTGTTTCAATGAGAAACACATATATTTTTTTTGCTGATAAGCCCTGTTTCAACACATTCTCCACCGATACAAACAGAAGCACCCTCGCTCTAATCAGCACGGAACCTCTCAAAAATTTATTTTTCAAGAAACTTTCAATATTTTGTAACCTTTCAATCTGAATCAGGTAAAATAAATATTTACAACTGCTTCCTCATTTCTCCCTATTCAAATGACTAATTTAATCTCAATACTAACCGAGGGCGTACCTATAAAAAGCATTATCGAAGCAAAAGTTCCTTGTCATAGTCAAAGCGGTGTACCTGGAGAGGATCAATTTTTGACATGTACCAAAAAGATTTAAGAACTAAAAGAAATTTAATGAATTATTATAACAGTTGATCGAAATAAATGCCCAAAAATAAAACACGTGTTTAACTATCCGATCCCCTTTTTTATTGTCCCACAGGCATCTACAGTTATTGTTTTCATCTCTGTGAACAAAAACAAACGTGTCTGAAATAAAAGGGAAATTCATTCCAATTATTGAAGCACAGAAACCCTAGTTTTTTTATTTCAAACGCGGTTGATTCTGCATTTCTTTCCTACTTTAACAGTCTTTTGCCATGGCTCCTGCCAAAAAGTCAAACGATTCATTAGGTAAAGCGTTGGTTTTTCAACTAAGTTAAATAAATCAGTTTTAATTTTCATCTTATTTGTACATATATAGGAAGATGTCTCTTGAAAAAGCGAAAAAATACTTTCAATCCATCTTCTAGACATTCAGCCGAAAACGAAGGGTCCACTGCAACAAAATGTAAATATATTGAAAGTAGCTAATTGCAATGTTGCATAATAAATAATAATAATCCGGTGCAGCTAGATGAACTACTCATGATTATCATCTCTAAAAGGGCATTCCTAGCTTTCCCTCCAAAAATTCAGCTTGGTTTGGCCCGGTTTGTTTTATTGCTAACATCACATGCTAGGCCTAAGCCCAGATGCTCGGGAAAAACTCGTAGCTCCTTTATAAGAGTCACTGCCCTGACTGAGGGTGCATTGCTGATTTTTTACAATCTGGGGTGAAAAGTTGTAGGCATGGAATTGAATCCACAACCTTAGATCTCAGTTCTCAGTCAGGTACCCAAGACCAAATACCCAAGCCGGCCACTTCATGTTCAGAATCCAAAATTCCAGTTTCCCATCTAAAAGCAAACACCGAGGATGTACAAAATCCCCTGAGGCCAGCTAGACGTATCAGTGCAGATTAATTTATGACTCTGAAAAAGTTATTCATAATATATATGTTTATTTATATATTATAAAAATGTCTGAGTCAATAAACCTATGTATGAATATTTAACTTTTTATTGTGGCTGCTTTCTAGTTTGAAATTCATGTTGAGGGTTTTTGTTATTTAATTACACCAGGCTAATCTGAAAAACCTCTTTTTGATTTGATTTTAGTATCGATAACCGAAAATTCATCCATTGACGAATTTTTAAGCAATGCCGAGGCAGCTCAGGTATTGTTAAATACGCTTTCAATAATTGTACTTTGATTACACATAGGGTTTTTAAATTTGATAGAGGTCATTCGAGGCAGAAAGAGGCCACGCAGCAATCGCAAATTTGGGCGTCGTAAATGAGGAGGATACTGGTCTCACGTCCGACGAGGAGGAAGAGGACGAAGCTGATTTTTGCAGGTTAGAAACACTTAGAATTTGAGCAATGTTTGGTGTTAAATCTTTCACTTTTTACTGATTGAAGCATTCCAAAGAAACCCGATTGGCACGGAAGTGAAACTGCAGAAGAGTTCAAACAGGTAAAGTAAAGTTGAACCATACTTTTTGAGTAATTTAAGCAACTTTAAACTTTTTCTGAAAGATATAATTTTCCCTAATCAAAATATTTTTAGCTCGAAACAAAAGTTTTCCTCGACTGGAAAAGACGCTTAAACAGACTGCAACATCGTCATCCCAATTTGCCACCCTTTGAAAAAAATATTGAGTTTTGGAGGCAGTTATGGAAGATTATAGAGTTGAGTGATGTTGTAATTCAGGTACTCTTAAATTAATATTTTTCACTTTGAAAACTTTATTGTGTATTTTTTCATGAAGGTTGTCGACTCCAGAGATCCTTTATTTTTCTACAGCTATGATTTAGTAAGTTCCATACTTCAAGATTTATTAGCCTGAAGAATTTTGCTTACTCTGGTTGAAATTGAATTATTGTCTGTTGTCAGTTTGTTCAACGTTTTTCTAAATCTTATTTTACAGGCCAAATACGTACAAGAAGTTTCTCCGCTGAAAGTAAACGTGATGCTGATGAACAAGGCAGACTTTCTGACGGAAAAACAAAGAGCCACTTGGGCTGACCATTTCAAGTATACAGTATTTTTTGTTCGAATTCAATACCATGGAGATACTGAAGTTTTTTCTGTTGATTTTTATAGAGAAAGTGACACATATTCTTTGTTCTTTTCTGCAACTTCCGATGAAGCTGAAACATTGGACAGTGAAGGCAACATAACTGACTTCAATACCTCAAAAATTTTATCCCCAAAAGGTAACAAATCATCAGTGGTCTGAAATCTTCCTTATTTTTTTTTATAAAACTCTTCTTACACTTGACATGTAAAATTAATTTTTTTGTGGCTTCCACGTCTTTTTAGAGGTGTTGATTGCCCTAAGGTCCCTGGTACGGCATGAAACTTCAGAAGTCTTAACAGTTGGATTTTTAGGCTATCCCAATGTTGGTAAAAGCAGTACCATAAACAGGTGATCGTCAAAAACAAAATCCAGAAAAATATTGTGGACTTCATCCCTCCCTCGCTTTGATCGGGAGGAGGTAGAAATTCTTATAGCGTTCGCGGGAAAATGGGTGATGTCCCGTGTCCGTCTGTCACCTCTATCTCCTCCTGCACTATTGGTCCTAGAAGGTTGAAATTTGGCAGGAATAATCCTCATAGTAATGGCTTAAATCTGTGGTTTTAGATTTTTGAAATTTTGTCTAGAAGCTGAGAAAATCAACTTCAAAGTTATGTAGTGAATGGATGATTTTGAGCCATCACTATGAGGATTATTCCTGTCAAATTTCAGCCTTCTAGGACCAAAGGTGTAGGAGGTGACAGAATTGCTTGTTGCTAGAATAAAACTGCCATTTTGATTGTTTTTAATTCATTTGAAATTTGATGAAAAAATTCACTTTTTTTAATCACCAGGTTAAGGTGGGGAGGTCAAATTTTGAAACTTGAATAAGATTTAAAGATTAAAAGAGGTTAAAGATTGTCTTCAGTGATTTTAAAGATTCAGAAATTAAAAAGATTATTATCTTATTATGATCTTCATGATATTATGATCTTAATGAGAGATGAAAGATTATATCCAGCAATCTTAATGGTTAATTGATTAAAAGATCATATTCAATGACCTTAATGAGAGGTCAAAGATTTTCTCCAGTAATTTTAAAAGTTAAGAGATTAATAAAACTATTTTCCATGATCTTTACAAAGAAACCTGCTTTGGGGGGGTTGGTTGGGTCAGGTTAGGTTAGTAATAAACTCCTTTTTGGTAATATAATGTTGTTGATTGGGGTTAGAGGGGTATGGGTTGCTCGGGAGGGTTAGGTATTTTTCTCCGTACAAAAAATACCAGTCTTCCTGGTTATAACTAGTTAATGTTTTCCCCAGGTCGAAATACTTGAGTCGGCCTTGTCAGTTCACGAAAAGCTGATCTCCAAAGACATCGTTCCACTTCATCAGCATCTTGCTCAACGTTTTGCTCAAATGCAAAAGAGCATTTCGGGTACCTTGCCAATCGCGACGCAAAATGGAACTCCTTTAATGAGAAAAAGTAGCAGTATTGTCAATACACCCCTACCACCTGGTAAAAAAGAAAAATCTTACGAGATTTTAGTTTAATGATTGGCTCAAAAATTTTATTTGCAGTTCCTTTTTTGCCTTCCGAGTCAAAGACTTCTTTAGAAACACGTTCAATTCCTTCAGACTCGAGAAAGTCAAGTTCCAGCTCTTCTTTATCGTTATCACTTTACGGTCACCTGGTAATAATAGATTTACAATTTTTAAATTTGACAAGTTTTTTTTAAATGAGCTTTTTTGCACCGCAAGATTGCTGACGAACTTGATGGGATTTCACCTCTAAGCTCGGCTGAAATAACTTCAATTACATCCGCTGACGATGCAATTTACGCTCAGCCCAAATCTCCGACCCCCATCTCGTCGATCATGACAACATCCTGTCCTTCCACAGCGTTCGTTGCCCCTGAGTGGATGTCCTCGGCAAGAAAAGTTTCGGATGACGACCTTAAGAACCGTAACGATATCTATTCAAACGAAGCTTTTGGATCTCAGTCCACGACGACAAGCTCATCTTCCACGCAGTCAACAAGCATATTTAATTTTTCCTCTATGACGTCTTTGCCCCCTAGACCTCCAAGGTAAGCCCATAAGGAATAAAGTGTGTAACAGCTGATGCTCATAAAGATTTCTTTTTCAGCTTTCGGCTAAGGTCACGTGAAAATGTCTCGGGATCTGGCCACCACCACCCTCATTACAATCACCATTTCAGAGATTCGGGTCATACATCTTTAGGAAGCTCAGACGATATCTCAGCCCCTCCACTGCCTCCTCGATGTAATTTCTTGCTTTCAATTTTTTTCGAGTAACTTTTAAAAAAGCAATAATTATTG
>Ga0194133_10006489_pt1 | contig 14361 bp, 12 predicted proteins | sample TA2KigOf40mmetaG_FD_155448 | JGI IMG/M metagenome (GOLD analysis project Ga0194133, IMG submission 155448) | Freshwater microbial communities from Lake Tanganyika, Tanzania - TA2015055 Kigoma Offshore 40m | ecosystem: Environmental > Aquatic > Freshwater > Lake | place: Tanzania: Lake...
CAGTATTTCCAGCTGCTAATGCATAAACGATTGAACCCATTGGGGTAAAGATTGGGTAATTCCAAGGGCCAATCACTCCAACAACTCCGAGCGGCGATCGCTGTACCTGCGCTTTAATATTAAACATCAACAATCCAGATGGGCGATCTTGCTTTCGCATAATAGCCTCGGCATGTTTTGCTGCCCATGAAATATGGTCAATCGCAATAGAAACCTCTAACGCAGCATCGCTTAAAGGTTTACCGCACTCAGTTGCAACTAATTGAGAAATCTCCTTTTGGTTATTTGTAATATACGAGGCCCACTTAAGCAAAGTTCGTTTTCTGGCAACAAATCCAAACTCCTGCCACCTACTACTTGCTACCTGAGCTAAATTAACTTGGGCAAAAACCTCATCAGCTGTAAAGTTTTTAAAATTAGCCATCACCTCACCAGTTTTAGGATCACACTTTTCAAAGGTGGCTTGGTTGCTCATAAGGTAAGAGTAAACTCTTTTTGTGCCAGAGTTAATCCGCCCATCAACAATCCTGCCCGCAATTCGTACCCCGATCACTATCCGAACAAGTGATGGACTTAAATTAATGGGCGAGGTAGCCACTCCAATGGAGGAAATAACTGGTTCGTTGCTAATGCTTCATCCAAACCCTGCAGGTGGGGGAATGATGGATTCACACCTTTATAAGAAAGCAGCAAACCGACTGCCAGCGATGGCAGGGATTCAGATAATTAGATTTAACACTCGGGGTAGTAAAAGTCAGGCAGGTAAAAGTGAAGGTGTTTATGACCATGGTAAAAATGAAAAGCTAGATGTCATTGCAGCATTAGATTATTGTTTTGAGCAGTTGAAGCTAAACGAGTTATTTGTGGTTGGTTGGTCTTTTGGCGCAGAGTTAGCATTGCAATACGCCAGAGATAAACGAATTAAAGAGTTAATTCTGCTCAGTCCACCAATGTTATCGACAACTGATGAGGATCTAGATTTTTGGATTAAAGATGGTAGGAGTATTACGGCATTAATACCTGAGTTGGATGATTATCTAAAACCTGAAGCTGCCAAAACAAGGTTCGCTAAGGTGAAAAATTTAAAACAAATTGATGTGAATGGTGCTAAACACCTTTGGGTAGGTGAACCAATGGTTCACCTTGTATTAAGTGAGATTGTTAGAATTATTGCACCAGATAAATTTCTACTTGCAACTGAAATTTAAGATTGATTAGCCCTTGGAAAAATTACCTCATCTAAAATCAGCAGTACTGCGGCCGCAATTGGCACAGCTAACAATCCACCAACTAAACCAAGCAGCGAAGCTCCAAGAAGTGCTGCAATAATTGTCACTAGCCCCGGGATGGCAAGAGACTTTCGCATTATTTTTGGAGTGATTACATAATTTTCAATCTGCACATAAACAATGTATGCACCAAGTGCAATCAGTGCAGTGGTAACGGAATCGGTTAGGCTTACTACCGTCACAATAGACATACCTATAAAGTGGCCAACTAATGGAATAAAGCCACAAATTAGAACCACCATGGCAAGCGGCCCAGGATATGGCATTCCAATTGTTAATCCCATAAGCAAGATAAATACTGCAGCAAGGGCTGCGATGATTGCTTGGCCACCAACAAAGGAGCCAATTCTAGAAAGAATTGCATTAGTTAATTTTGATACCCGATCTCGTCTACTAATTGGCACAAAACGAAGCCCGATATTTACAACCTGTGGCAGAGAGGCTAAAAAGTAAAGTGTTAAAACCAAGATCGTAATCGCTGAAACTAAACCAGATACAACAGCGCGACCCACCCCAATCACTCCACCAAATGCGGTGATTGCAAATTGACCATCCTTGATAATGGAGTCAATTTTGCTTTGTAGTGAATCAATCACACCATACTTATTATTTAGGTCATTTATAAAAGCGTTGTTGTTCAAATCTCTGATTAATTGTGGTGCATTATCAAGCAGTTGATTTCCTTGATCAAGCAAGGGCGGAACTGCAATCGCAATAAAAGCTGCCACAAATAGGAGAACTGATCCCATCACGGCACCAACTGATGCGCCACGTGATAATCCTTTATTTTGGAAAAACACCACTGCAGGGTTTAAGCCGGCAGCTAGAAAGATGGAGATTATTATCAAGATAAATACTGCTGAGGCAGAGGCAAGCGCTTGCAACATAGTGAAGGCCAAAAGCGCGCCAACTGTGACCATAAATCCAAAGTAAAACGGATGTGCAGTATTTACCGGCTTACCTGCCTTACCAAAATCCTCTTTTCTGCTGGTACTAACTTTACGGCGCAGTAATGGTGATAACTTTGATGAGAACTTTGGTTTATTTAATCTAGCCATAAGTGAGATTTTAACCTGCTTTTTATCTGACTTCACAAGATTTGATTAGTGGCTTGGTAGTTAAATAAGAGAGAATAAGGCCATGAGTGGATTGCGCATCAAAGGATTAGGTGAGGAGATTGCCACCTTAGCTAACCTGCCATGGGATAAGCCACTGGAGGGATGGCCTGAAGATGAGGTGCTCACCAACATGCGAGGTATATCACGACATGTTGTGCGATTGATTAGATCTAATCCCAGCAAAAGCACCAGTCAAATCTTTGCAGTGAAAGAGACCGTTCCGGAGTTTGCAAATCGTGAGTACTTATTACTGCGAGATTTAAATCAAAAAACCGCTCCTTGTGTTGAACCAGTAGCAGTAATTGAGGGCAGAGTTGATTCTGATGGCAATGAGCTTCCAGCTGCTCTAGTTACAAAGTACCTGCCGTACTCACTTCCTTATCGAGTGATCTTAAGTGGCGCGGTAAGTCCAACTGAGATCTTAAATATGGCAAATGCCCTAGCCTTACTTTTAGTTCGATTACATCTTCTTGGGTTTTGGTGGGGTGATTGCTCACTTTCAAATACTTTGTTTAGAAGAGATGCCAATGATTTTGCTGCCTACCTAGTTGATGCTGAAACCGGTGAGTTTCAAAGAAGTTTAAGTGATGGGCAACGGGAGCATGATTTAGAGCTAGCGCAATTTAATGTGGCAGCTGAGTTAGAGGATCTGGCATTAGCTGGAGTTTTATCCAAAGAGATAAACCCTTTAAGAGCAGCGGATGGAGTAATTAGAAGGTATCGAAGGTTGTGGAAGATGTTAAAGGAGCCGCAGATACTAGATGCATCAGATCGACAAGCGGTGGAGCGAGCCATGCGAAGTTTGCAGGATCTTGGCTTTGCAGTTGAAGAGGTTGAGGTGACGACGACAGGCGATAAGGGCGGAATTAAATTCCAACCAAAGTTGGTTGCCGCTAGATACCACGCAAATCGCTTAGTGGAGTTAATGGGTTTACAGGCAGAGGAGTTACAGGCAAAGCGCTTACTTGCATCCTATGATCGATATAAGGCACGAGAGTTTGCTCCAGCAACCCCACACCCTGTGGTTGTTAAGCAGTGGCTCGCTGATGTGTTTAAACGAGTTGTCGATCAGGTGCCAGAACACCTACGGGGCAGAGTTGAACCTGCTCAACTTTTTCATGAGGTATTAGAGAATAGATGGTATCTAGGTGAGAAATTGGGTCGAGATGTTGGGCTAGATTTTGCCACGGCAGATTACATTGAAAAGGTTTTGCCATATCGAATGGATTCAGGGGTTGTAATTAAAAAGTGAGTACCAACAAACCAATACCAGGAATGGGTCGTGCCAACTTTGGTAACGCATTTGATCTTTCAACCTTGAAAAAACCTACAGGGCAGGCGGCAACTCCTAGCCATGGCAAACAGGTAACCCAAGAGAATCTAATCTCTGATTTTGTTGCAAAATCAAAAGAGTGTGTGGTTATTTTGCTGGCCTGGTCTGCCCGAAGCGCACAGGCAGGACAGGTTTTAGAAACATTAGGAAAACTTGAGATCGCCGATAAAAATGCCTGGCTACTTGGTGTAGTAGATGTTGATACTCAACCCCAGGTGGCACAAGCGTTGCAGGTTAAATCTGTGCCAGTTGCAATAGCGATTATTGGCGAACAACTGCTGCCATTGTTTGAATCTGCCCCGGCTGCAGATCAAATTAGATTAGTAATCAATAAATTGTTAGAGCTAGCTTCTCAAAAAGGGATTGGTAGTGCTCCTGATGGGCCAACTGAGATGCCAATGGAGCCAGAGGAGCAGGCTGCATATGCGGCCATGGAAAAGGGCGATTACAAAGCAGCAAAGATCTCATATGAAGCATGGCTTAAGCGAAAGCCAAATGAGCAGGTGGCAGTTGTTGGTTTAGCTCAAGTCAATTTGATGTTGCGCATTGAGGGATTAGATCCAACATTAACCTTAAAAAATGCTAAGGATCATGATTTAACTAGCCAACTAATGTGTGCTGATATTGAGATAGCAACTGGAAATTATGAAGCAGCATTTGATCGATTGATTAAAGCAGTTAAAAGTTTTACCGGTGAAGATCGTGATAAAGCAAAAAATCATTTGATTTCACTTTTTAACCTAGTTGATCCAACCGATCCAAGGTTGGTTAAGGCGCGAACTCAATTGGCAAGTGCATTATTTTGAAAAAATTTCATAAATCCATCTACAGTAAAGTTGAACAACGATACTTAAGCCTGATCTTCTTTTTATTTGGGTTGGCGATTATGTCCTTAGCACCACGGACACCGGACTTGAAGGCCAATCTAAATATCAACAATGGAACTTTTGGCACCCTGCTAGGAAGCGCCTCAATCGGATCAATCATTATGTTATTGATCGGTGGTCAGATTGTGCACCGAATTGGTGCCAAGCGCTCGCTGCAAATTGGTTCAACTGCAGTTGCCATTACCTACACCGGTTTGGTTAACACTAATTCACCACTACTTTTTTTGATTTTAAGTATATTAGCTGGCTCATCAGTGTCGATCTACCACATTGCAACAAGTGGACACTCTCTGCATCGACAAGATGAGGTGGGTGCAGTGATTGTTCCAAAACTTCATGGCGCTTGGGCGGTTGGCGCAATGAGTACTACTGCGATTGCATTTTTTGTTTCAAACACATTTTCAATCACAACTCACATCAGTGGATTAATGTTTGTAGTCTGGTTATTGACACAATTTTGTATCAGCAGACTCGCGTCAACATTTCCAGAAAACCCTGCCGATGATGATCAGTACCAAGTTACATCAATCAAACAATTCAAATTTAAAATTAATTGGTTTCTGAGTTTGGGATTTTTCTGTGCCACACTTTTGGAGTTTACGATCGCAGATTGGGCCACACTTTTTGGTAAAGAGGAGTTGGGAATGAATAATTCTATCGCCACTCTATGTTATTTCACCTGTTTAATTGGAATAATTGTTGGCAGATACTCAATTAATTGGGCGCTAAAATATAAAAGTGAGCAGTTTTGGATTAAATCGGGGGGATTTATTGGCGGTGTTGGATTTACCTCAATGACAACCGCATCACTTCTCGTCGTTAATAATGATAGAAACTTTGCATTTACATTATCTTTCATAGGTTTTTTCTTAGCAGGTCTCGGTTGTTCAGCTCTTGCTCCCATATTTTTTTCAATCGCCGGTCAATTATCTAATGGAAAAAATGCAATTGCAGTTGCTCAATTAAGTTTTGTGAATTCTGCACTAATTTTTACTTCGAAAGTGGCACTGGCGTGGGTAGTGGAATTAACCTCTATCACTGTTGCACTTGTCATCCCAGCCTCTGCCATGTTGGCCTTGCTCTACTTGGGACGAATCAGCGTCAAATAAACACTCCATCAAGGTTTTTTTGGGCATGAACTCAAATGAGGTCTGATAACGAAATTGTTATGGGAACTGAGCGCTAACCCCTTTAACCCTTAAAATCAAGCGTGTATTCAATGGTCATCAGGTCCGTACGGGGTGGCTAAATTCTGGATATTCCCATAATCTTTCCCCACACATCACGGGCCAAACTCGTGTTGTTTAACTCCTAGGAAAGGTGCATTACATAATGAAGAAAAACCCTTTAAGGGTGGCAATTGTTGCTGTTGCGGCCGCAGCCGTAGGTTTGACGATGGTTTCAAGTCCTGCATCTGCGAACAAAACTCTGGTTATCGCTTCAGATCTTCCAAAGCAAGGTGGATCTGCTGATCAGAGTGCATCAACAAACAAAGCTATCCGCTTATTGTTAGAAAATGTTAATTACAGAGCCGGAAAGTATAAGATTAAATTCCGAGAATACGACAACTCAACCGCCGCTAAAGGATCATGGGATGATGCTCAGTGTGCAAAAAATGCACAAGCACACGTTGCAGCCCGTGACGAGATTGCGGTTATGGGTACATACAACTCAGGTTGCGCAAAAATTATGGTGCCAATCTTGAACCAAGATCCTAAAGGTCCAATGGTCATGGTATCTAATGCCAATACAAACCCAGGTTTAACAAAGGTATGGGATCCAGGTGAGCCTGCGAAGTTTTATCCAACTGGAAAGCGCAACTACTACCGAGTTGTCACAACTGATGACAACCAGGGTGCAGCTGCAGCCCAATACGCAAAAGAGTTGGGTGTTACCAAGGTTTACGTGTTGAATGATCGCCAAACATACGGACAAGGTGTCGCAAGATCATTTACTACCAATGCCAAGAAGCAAGGGATCACAGTCCTTTCTTCAGGTGATGCTGGTGAAGGTTGGGATGAAAAGGCTCCAAATTATGAAGCACTTTTCACCAAGATTAAAGCTCTTGGCCCAGACATGATTTATATCGGCGGAATCTTCGATCTAAATGGTGGTCAATTGGTAAAGGACAAAGTTAAGTTCCTTGGTAGCAATACCGCCGTTAAGATGATGATGCCAGATGGATTTACTGGATATCCAGACTTCTTGGCACTGCCAGAGGCTGCTGGTGCTTACCTTTCATTCACTGGTCTTTCAATTGATCAGTTCCCTAAGGGTGGAGCAGCAGAAGATTTCCAGGATCAATACCTTCTTAAGTATGGTGAGCCACCAACTAGCTCATTCTCCGTTTACGGCGCAGCAGCAACCCAAGTACTTCTTGATGCAATTGCTCGCTCAAATGGAACTCGAAAGGATGTCTTTGAAAAAATGAAGACAGTTAACATCCCTGCTAGTAAATCAGTAGTGGGAACTCAGTTGAAGTTTGATAAGAATGGAGATATCTTGTCAAAAGATATTACAGTTCTTATCGTAAAAGATAAGACTGAGACTTTCGTAAAGAAGTTGACAGTTAAGTAATACACCCTCCGTAAGGTAAAAATTTGGGTGGCTCGCCTAAAAGCGAGCCACCCAAACTCATATCTGTATTAAGTGATAGTAAGGTCGCCCTCAAGTTGGTGATTGCTCCCTTCGCCGCCTTGGTGTAGATTATGAAGGGTTTGAATCCGACTAAATCTCGCCCATAAATAAAAGTGAGAGAGTTGGCCAAGATTTTTTCATTTGTAAGGAGTAAAGTTGGCTAAAACCGTTGAGGGTATGCAATTTAAAGGCACTCGTGGTCAAATTCGAAAACAAAAAATTGAAACAACTGGCGCAATTATTGTAGGGGCACTTTTAACCCTATGGATCATAGCCAATATAATTGAATCACCTGTTCAATTTTCGCAAGCTGCTATCGCAGGATTACGCAATGGCCTGATCTACGCACTAATCGCGCTCGGTTACACATTAGTTTATGGAATTATTGAGTTGATTAATTTCGCCCATGGGGACCTATTCATGCTTGGTGCAGTCTTTTCCTCATTTTTTATTACTTATTGGATCGGTGCTGATCAATCAAATGGCTTCGGGTGGTTTGCCTTTGGCTTGTGCCTCGTAGCGGTAATGATATTTGGGGCAGTAATAAATGTTTTGATTGAGCGGTTTGCCTATCGAAAGTTACGCCACGCCCCCCGGCTCTCCGCGCTGATTACCGCAGTGGGCATTTCATTCATTCTTCAATTCATTGGTCTGAAGTGGAATGGCTCAACCCCGCGTCAGTGGCCGACCATCATTCCTAGTGGTGATATTTATATTGGCGAGGTGAGAATTAGCCTTCTTACCATACAGTTGTTTTTGATTGGACTACCACTTCTGTTTGGCCTAAATTACCTGGTAACTAACACCAAGCAAGGCAAAGCAATGCGCTCTGTCTCACAAGATAAAGATGCCTCTACCCTTATGGGAATAAATGTAAACAAGACAATTGCCTTTACATTTGCTATTGGCGGGGCGATGGCAGGTGCAGCCGGTCTGTTATATCAGCAATCTATAGGCACTACTAACTACAATTTAGGATTCCAACTAGGTTTGATTGCCTTCACCTCAGCTGTTTTGGGTGGCATAGGAAATCTCTGGGGTGCAGTAATCGGTGGCCTACTGATTGGTTTAATCCAAGGTTTAAATGATGGAGCACCTATTGGATTTGGCCAGGCGTGGTCACAAACTGTGGTCTTTGCTGTCTTGATTATTATTTTAGTCTTTAAGCCCGCTGGAATTTTGGGCAAAGTGACAACGGAAAAGGTTTAAAGAGATGGTAAAAAGTACTGGGACAAGTAACTTAACAAGATCAAATCGCAATTGGATTCGCGGATATAGTATCGCGGCTCTCGTAATGTTTATTACCTACCAATACTTACTTCCTTGGGAGGGACTGCCACTTGGAATATATGATGGCATTAATAAGTGGATGCCTCCTGCAGCGCTTAATGAATCACTTGTTTATGTGATTATGGCCTTGGGGTTAAATATCATCGTTGGATATGCTGGATTATTAGATCTTGGCTACGTCGCATTTTGGGCTATCGGCGGCTATTGTGCGGGCTGGTTTATGTCTGAGTTTTTCTACTTCTTAAATATCAATTTTTTTGGCAGTGTCCCTGCTGAATCTCCTGGCATTCACATCAACTTCTGGCTAGTGCTTCTCATCGGAGGACTTGTCTGTGCCTTTTTTGGAGCCTTAATTGGGGCGCCAACGCTACGGCTAAAGAGTGATTACTTGGCATTGGTAACTTTAGGTTTTGGTGAGATTATTCCACAGGTTTTTTTCAACGGTGAAGATTTCTTCGGGTTTAATATCTCAAATGGAACCAAAGGAATTGTCCGCGTAGATCCTATTCCTGCTGGAGTTAAGAATTTGGGCCCATTTGATTTTGGTTGGAAGTTGTTGCTTTTTATATTTTTAGCAGCTGTTATGGTCTTTATCTCCCTTCGTCTTCGTCGTGGCAGATTGGGTCGCGCCTGGCTGGCGGTTCGGGAGGATGAGTTGGCAGCATCTATGATGGGCGTGCCACTGATGCGCACTAAACTTGCCGCCTACGCAATCGGTGCTTTCTCAGGTGGGCTTGGTGGCGTGGCATTTGCTACACATGTTGATGGCGTCTATGCCGAAAGATTCAACTTCGCAATCTCAATATTCCTAGTTGCAATGGTGGTGCTTGGTGGGATGGGTAATGTTTGGGGCGTTATCTTAGGAGCATTCGTATTGTCTTGGGTTAATGGCAATGGATTAGCTGCTTTTGGTTCGGTTTATAACGAAACCTTCGGCACCTCAATTGATTTTACCTCCTTCACCTTCCTGCTTTTTGGCCTGGTTTTAATACTCATGATGTTATTTAAACGTGAAGGTTTTGTGCCAGAGTCTCGAATGAAGCTTTTGATGCACGAGAGTGAGCTCGATGAGGAAGAGTCCGTGGAAAAGAAGAAGAAAGTGGGGCGGTAAGGGCGTGAATAATCTTTTGGTGGCTAAAAATATCTCGGTAGCCTTTGGTGGGTTATTGGCGGTGAATGATGTGAGTTTTGATATCCCCAAGAAATCCATCGTCTCACTAATTGGTCCAAATGGCGCAGGTAAAACCACTTTCTTCAATGTGTTAACCGGTTTATATAAACCTTCGAGAGGGAATATATTGTTTGGTGATCAGGATATTACCGATCTGCCTCCACATAAGATTGCTGAGATAGGAATCGCAAGAACTTTCCAAAATATCAGATTATTCGGCCTAATGACTGCACAGGAAAATCTTCTGGTTGCTATGCACTCGCACTTAAAATCAGGAGTTTTTGCCACTATCTTTCGGACAAAGAGGCAGCGCAAAGAGGAATCAGAGGCTGTGGACAAGGCACAAGCCATTCTTGACTTCGCTGGTGTAGGTAGGTGGACTAATGAGTATGCTAGAAACTTATCCTACGGTGATCAACGCAGACTTGAGGTAGCCCGAGCACTCGCCTTGGAGCCAAAAGTTTTATTGTTAGATGAGCCAACTGCGGGCATGAACACTCAAGAGTCTCAAGTTTTTATTGACTTTATAAATAAATTAGTAGCAGAGCGTGACATTGCAGTAATGTTGATAGAGCATGATATGAAGGTTGTCATGTCTGTCTCGCAGCGAGTCACCGTTCTTGATCAAGGTGAAAAAATTGCTGAAGGCTCTCCAGATCAAATCAGGAGTAACCCCCGGGTAATTGAAGCGTATCTGGGCAAACCAAAGGTAGCGCGAAAATGAGTGCGATGCTGGAGGTAAAAAATATTCAAGTTGCCTATGGAAAAATTATTGCTGTAAAGGATGTTTCAATCACAGTCAATCAAGGTGAAATTGTTACCTTAATTGGTTCAAATGGTGCAGGAAAATCCACCACCTTAAGGACAATTTCAGGGTTGATAAAACCAAAATCGGGCCAAATCACATTTAACGGCAAACGAATTGATGGTATGCCAGGCCATGAGATTGTGGGTTTAGGTGTCTGTCATGCTCCTGAGGGCCGCCGAATTTTTCCACGGATGACGGTTCGGGAGAACCTTGATCTAGGTGCCTTCTTACGCACCGACAAAGTTGAGGTAGCCGCTGATGTAGAAAAGGTGCTCAATCTTTTCCCGCGACTTAAGGAGCGTATTGATCAACGGGCTGGCACCTTATCTGGTGGAGAGCAACAAATGCTGGCGGTTAGCCGAGCTCTTATGGGTAACCCAAAGTTACTTCTTCTTGATGAGCCATCCATGGGATTAGCTCCAGTTTTGGTTGAACTGATTTTCGAGACCATTGCAAAAATCAGAAAGCAAGGAGTAACAGTTTTATTGATTGAACAAAACGCTACCGCAGCACTTGAAGTGGCAGATAGAGCTTATGTGCTTGAATCTGGCAAGGTGAAGATGAGTGGCAGCGCTAAAGAGTTAAGCGCTGATGACAAGGTGACAAAGGCCTACCTAGGTCACTAATACCGCTTAACCCATCACCGTTCCACTAGTTAGGTTCCGATCTCGCTTTCTAGAAAATGTCGCTAAGTTAATTGCACTCTTACTCTTTGTGCATTGATAAACCACTGCCTTGTTATCATGATCTGCACCTTTTTCCACCTCATTGATTAAGTGGGCCATAATCAAGCCAGCACCTGGGGCATTTTTAAATTGATTTCCACTTGTGCCAATTGCCACATAAAAACCTGGCACATCAGTTTTGTCATAGATTGGTGTCCAATCAGATGAGACATCATAAACACCAACTACCCCAACCGGGGTGGATGGAATTTGCGCTGCTGGAAATCTTCTAGCAAAGCGATAGGTCTGTGATTCAAAAACCTCAACAGTTCTAGTCATATTAACCTCATCAACCTTGTCTGGTTCAACCCACTCCAGCACATCACACTCTGGCTCTGTGCCACCAACCAAAGTAATTCCACCAGGGCCAGATCTAACGTAGGTGCCAAGATCTAAATCTCCCATAATGGGACCAGGCAAAATATCCTTTGGTGTTGATATCTGGTGCACCTCAGCACGTAATGGTTTTAACTCCATCGTGAAATCACTACCTGCACCTGCCATCTGATTTATTAAGGTCGACCAAGGCCCTGCCACATTAACAACCACATCAGCGGTGATTACCTCACCTCCTGTATCCAAAGCTTTCTTACCTTGGGAATCAAAATCACTTACTCGAACACCACACACCCTGCCATCTTTTTTATCAATTCCCGCAACTGCTTTTCTAAATTTAAAAATTACTCCCTCACGCTTGGCAGCAGCTGCAAAGTTTTGCGCAGCGAGGAGAGGATCTGAAACATAGCCACCATGTTTAGAAAATATTGCCCCTAACTCCTCAGTTGCTTCATCCCAAAACTGATCTGATTTGACTGGTTTATTAGGCCAATACCTGCCAGCATCGATACCAATCATTCGCTCCTTTAAAGTATTTGAATCCCATATCTCATAAGGAATACCCGCCCGATCAAAGAGAGCCATGGTTTTATCATTTGAAAGAACTGGGACATCTAACATCACATATCCACGATCCTCTAAATGTGCATAATGCTCTTGAGAATTACTTAATGGATCCTTTGAGTAACCATTTGTGCCATCAATTAACTCTTTAAACTCTTTCCATAAAAAGTAGGACTCCCAAGAGAGTGCAACTGCATCAAAGGTTGAGTAATTAAATCTAACCACCGCACTTGATGCACTGGTTGATCCCATACCCGCAGCTGAGTTTCGATCAATCACAGTTACATCATGACCTAATCGTCTTAACTGCAAGGCGATAGATGAGCCAATTACACCTGCGCCAATTACAACTGCATGCATGTAGTTAAGTTATCGAAGTTGTGGTAAATGTCAATTACGATACTGTAAATAAGTGCGAAATATTGTTTTTCAGATCCAAGTGATAGATTATGGGATGTGATATCGCAAGCTGGGGATAGATTTAAGCAAGCAGTAGCAGCAGAATCCCCATTGCAAATCGTTGGGGTAATAAATGCCAATCATGCACTTTTGGCTGAGCAATCAGGTTATAAGGCGATCTACCTCTCTGGTGGTGGGGTAGCGGCAGGCTCATTGGGTGTGCCAGATCTAGGGATTACAAATTTAGAGGATGTCTTAACAGATGTTAGACGCATTGTTAATGTAACCAAACTGCCACTGTTGGTAGATATCGACACCGGCTTTGGTCCATCTGCCTTTAATATTGAAAGAACAATTACCTCACTAATTGCAGCAGGAGCAGCGGCTGCTCATATTGAAGATCAGGTTGGTGCTAAAAGATGTGGGCATCGGCCAAATAAAGAGTTAGTTTCAAAGCAGGAGATGGTTGATCGAATTATCGCAGCGGTCTCTGCCACGGGTGATAACTCCTTTGTGATTATGGCAAGAACTGATGCGATCGCTGTTGAAGGTGTTGATTTAGCACTTGATCGTGCCAAGGCTTATGTAAAGGCTGGGGCGCACATGTTATTTGTTGAAGCAGTGGATGATTTGAAGATCTATCAAAGATTTGCTGATGAGGTAAAGGTGCCAATTTTGGCAAATATCACCGAGTTTGGTTTGACCCCTATGTTTACGACAGAGCAGTTAAAGTCAGCTAAGGTTTCAATGGCACTTTATCCATTATCTGCATTTAGAGCGATGAATAAGGCCGCCCTTGAGGTGTATCAAAGTATTAAAGCAAATGGCACTCAAACAGAGGTTCTCGATAAGATGCAGACCAGGGATGAGTTGTATAAAAGCATTAATTACTATGAGTATGAAGAATCTTTAGATAGATTCGACAAATAGTTAACTAATGAGTGAGGTTAAAGTAAAAAAGTCAGTTGCACTCTCAGGTGTTGTAGCAGGAGATACTGCCCTCTCAACTGTTGGACATTCTGGTAATGATCTGCACTACCGAGGGTATGAGATTAATGATCTAGCTCAGAACTGTGAGTTTGAAGAGGTTGCCTACCTAATTCTTTATGGCCAACTTCCAACCAAAGTGCAATTAAGCGATTACAAGAGTGAGCTTTCAAAGTTACGTGATCTGCCAAGTGAGGTTAAGACAATATTAGAAAACCTTCCTAAAACTGCCCATCCAATGGATGTGGTTAGAACCGCTACCTCTGCCCTTGGTAGTTTCTACCCAGAGGATGAAAAACATGATGCGCAAAGCGCCCTTCTTGCTGCAAATAGGTTAATTGCAGCCTCACCTTCTGCTCTTTTGTACTGGTATCACTTCTCCCACTTTGGTAAAAAGATCACTCTAAGTACTGATGCAGCAGGGGTAGCCGAGCACTTCTTGCAATTGTTCCTACAAGAAAAGCCAAAGCAATCTTGGGTTAAAGCAATGCAAGCCTCCCTAATCTTGTATGCAGAGCATGAGTTCAACGCCTCAACCTTTACCGCCCGGGTTATTGCCGGTACTGGCTCAGATATCTACTCATCTATTACCGGTGCCATCGGTGCACTTCGTGGACCAAAGCATGGCGGTGCTAATGAGGTCGCACTTGAGATTCAACAACGTTACAAAGGCGCAGATGAGGCAGAGAGTGATATCAAGAAAAGATTAGCTGCGAAAGAGGTAGTAATTGGCTTTGGGCATCCGGTATATAAAATCTCAGATCCAAGAAATCCAATAATTAAAGCGATTGCTAAATCAATCTCAACTGAAAACAAT
>Ga0194133_10006490_pt1 | contig 14360 bp, 16 predicted proteins | sample TA2KigOf40mmetaG_FD_155448 | JGI IMG/M metagenome (GOLD analysis project Ga0194133, IMG submission 155448) | Freshwater microbial communities from Lake Tanganyika, Tanzania - TA2015055 Kigoma Offshore 40m | ecosystem: Environmental > Aquatic > Freshwater > Lake | place: Tanzania: Lake...
AACACAATAAACACTACCAGGATTTTATTAGATTTTGGTTTGTCAAGTGTATTCTTATTTCTTTGTTGACTTGTCGTTTGTTCACTTGTTGTTTGTTGACTTGTTACCATTTTTTTTTTACAGTAATTCAACAAAAAAAAAAAAGAAATTGTTAAACAAATGACGGGAATGTATGACGTAAGCTATCCACGACGGAACGATATCGTCTTGAAAGAGTCGTTGATGAAGTAGACGATGGTGGGTGAAAGATGGAATAAAAATCATTTTCAATATCTGCACTTTTAAAAATGGGAGCTTTTTGCATTTTATCCAAGACATGTCGTTGATTCGTGTATAAATCAACGATATGGTCCACACAAGATTCGAAAGATGGGTAGTCCGATACATTGATGAAAGAATCTGAATGGAAAATATTTTTTGTAAAGGATCCCCCACCGTAATAAATTGGAATCGACCCACCCAAATAGGCATTGAGTATTTTTTCAGTAATGTATCCGGATTCCATTTTATTTTCCATAACCAGCGCGAAAGTGTACTCAGTTAATGCATCAGCTACATTCGACCAACTACCTCCAATTTTTGCATAATTATTATAACAATCACCACGACCATGACATCCGTTTGCATGTCTTTTTAAACACAATTCAAAAAAATGGTTACGATGATGACAAGGATTACTTGCAATATACACAAGAAAAAAAGGTCTTTCAAGAATCGGAGGTCCACGTCGTTGAACACCAAGGGGCGAATCGACCATGGGATGAAATAAAAAATAGGGGAACCAATAATGTTCTTCGTTTGCATGAAAAACTGTATGAAACTTCCATAATGGTGGATAAGAACGAGGACCACCATTAAAGGATTCTCCACTAAACATAAAATAGGGTATTCGATCTGTGTCAGGAAACTTTTGTCCTTCCAAATGACCATGAGTCGCACGTACTAATAAATGTGGTTTCAATGGACGATGTTTGGAACTACTTACATCCCAATCCAAAATTTTATATGATGGAAATGCATGTTGAAGGATGCGTAAGATTATATGATAAGACCATGACCCTTTATTTTCACTTGACACATAGAAATATTTCGTTTCCATGAAATGATTTGTTGATACTACTATCACCACGACATTTTTTTTTTTTATTACCGTAATCGCCAATAATTTACTTTAAATTCATTTATGGATAAAAAATCATTTAGTAAATTATTCACGCCTTTGAAAGATATAAAGAATTTCAAAGATTTTTAAAAATCCTCCTTGAACAGAACCATAGGAAAGACAGATTCAATCTTTTTACATACCGTAATCGCCAATAATTTACTAAATTATTGGCGATTACGGTAAGTAACTTTTTTTTTATCAAACTCGTCAAGATTTTTTTGACAGTGGCGTGAGTTGAATATCTCCAAAATCTTGAGTTTGTGGTGGTGGGTATAAGTGTTTTTGACGTTCTTGTAATAGACTAGTAATTTGTCGCTTTAGATCTTGATCAGTAAGTTTTTTAACAATTTGTTCTCTCATATGAAAAGGTAAAGACGGTTCTAACAAAAGACGACTCAAGGCAGTATCTCTCGATTCGGGGTTAGGAATTTTTTGTATGTAGTTCAACCTCTGCTGAAATGTTGGAATGTATGTACTAATCGTTTCCATAAAATTAGAGACACGGAATTGATCCAAATGTTTTCCTTGTCCTTGTCTGTATTTTGTGAACCATTGCTTAGCTTGTTGAACATTTGATTTCGCTAAATCATTAATCCAATCAAGTAAAAATCGATGGCGGTGTTCTTTGTCACCTTCTGGTCGTCCTGCTCCGCCCGCTCCTCCTCGAGCTTGTTGTCCTCGTTGACTAGCTCCTCCTCGTCGTTGTTGCCCTTTGCCAAATTGAAATGATGACGGAATACCAAGTTGAGTGATTAAATTTTGTGCCAGTTGTTTGAGATGACGAACCTGTCCCATTGATTTACTCTGTTGTTGTGGTCGTTGCGTAAGTGTCAAAATATTGGAAGACAACAATTCCAATAATGTTTGAATGTCTCGTTCTACTCCATATTGTGTACTTACTTTTGTACTTTTTTTTAATTTGTCAATGAGATTTATCATACGACTACGAACGTCATTTGATAATGCGATACTAGATGATTCGAGTCTGGTTTTTAATTCCGACAGAGTGGTGTCTTCTAACAAAAGTAAAACTCTCAACAGATCACTGGTCATTTTATCAGACGATGAAGTATCGATTGTTATGGTGACATCATTTATACCTCTGTATGTTCCGCGATAGGTATATGGGAAAGCAGATGAAAAACGCACAGTCATTTTATTATTATTACGAGTTGAACTTAGTGGTGTCTGAAATGGATCAAAATTAGGATGAATCCATATACGTTTCAATAATGGATGTTCTAGATATTGATGATTGGATACAGCATGTGTATGATAGACCCACGCTTGCCGTTGTGAGCTTCTTCTATGAGCTTGTTGGTGTGGATTATCTAATGATTTTACACCGTCCGACATTTGTAAATTAAATAAATGATCCAATAAATATTTATCATCTTCTGGAACAGGTTTCGAACCAGAAACGGATCGGATATCACTTGTAGGTTTTCTTATATATTTTGCAACCGGACGGCGTTGTCGTTTCTCATCTGACATTTTAATTACTAGATTATCAAAAAATATTTATTATTTATTTATGGAAAAAAAAATAATTTATGGCGGTTACGGTAATTTCAATGGGGCTACCGTAATCGCCAATAATTTACTAAATTACACGCCCTGGAAAGAAATAAAGAATTTTAAAGATATTTTCACTTTCAAGTTATATGTAAATGTACATTAACATATATGAGCCTCTTTATTGTAATTCTTTCCAGGGCGTGCTAAATTATTTTATCCGTAAATAAATTTATTGTTGATCGGACTTTGTCCGATTTTTATAAAAAGGTAAAAATTTGAAATGGCGTTATTTACGGCCGTTTTAGACAATTTTAGTCCAAAAAAAAGATTTTGTGTCATTACGGTATTTTCTTAAACAGCCGTTTTAGAAAATTTTAGTCAAAAAATTTTGTTCTAAAGTCATTACGGTATGCTTCTTTTTTTTTTCTTTCTAAAAAAAAAACGTCTTTTTTTAAAAAGAGTCCTTAGGTAAACAGATAGATTGATAGATTGTTAAAATCGAAATGGATTCATTTGAAAGAAGAACAACGGATCATCATAAATTTCCTCGAAATTTGTTTCAAATATGGTTTCAAGGAATCGATCATTTACAAACAAATGAACTGAATTTTTATAAAAACTGTCAACATTGGAAATTACTGAATCCGGAATGGGATCATTTCATTATTGATGAAATAGAATTGGAAAAAGCATGTTTGTTATACTCAAAAGAAGCTCTTGATCATTTTCAAAAATTACGAAAATTTGGAATGATCATGGCGATCGATTTTGGGAGATATTGTCTATTATATCAAAAAGGTGGAATGTATATCGACGTTGATACGTATCCCTTACAACCTATTGAGTCCTCGTCAGACGTGTCTCTTCCTATACAAGAATATTGCCATGGTCATCGAAATGATATCATGTTGATCAGTCAAGTAAATCAAGGGGTATTCACGTTTGACGATAAAAGTCGATTGTCTTTTTTCAATAATGGAATGATGATTGCAAGTCCGAAACACCCTATTCTAAACATTATAATTCAAGATTGTATAAACAAGACCATTCACACACCCTTATCGTGGTGGATGACCCTCGTAGCCACTGGACCCATTTCGACAACATATTCCATTCGTAAAAGTTTTCAACAAGACCCTTTTCTGGAGTCGACTGTGATTATTTTAAAACCTACCGTGTTTGAACCTTGTGATTTATCACGAACGTGTGACATTACAGACGATACTATAAGTATTCATTATCACAAACAAAGTTGGGTACCCAATACCGTACAGTGCATTTCTAAATTCTTATTTCTTACTTTTTATTGGCTTTTCCATTATTTTTGGTTGTGGTTTTTTCTATTTCTCATCATCATGTGTATGCGTTGTTATAGGCATAAATAAATGTAAATGTGTTTGATAATATTCAATCGTTTTTTGTAATCCTACAGAAAAGGGTGTCCTGGGTTTCCACCCCAATTGTTGTAACTTTTCCGCTGAAATCCGGTACGTGAAATCATTATAAAATCGATCTCCGACATATTGTAAAAATTGATTTACGTCACAATGGGGTCCATATAATAAAAATACAAGTTTACGAGCAATATCAAGAACCGTGTGTTCATTTCCATCAACACCTATATTATAAATCTCATGTAATTGACCATGTTGTAATACGGTGTATACGGCATGACACATGTCTTGTACAAACAAAAAATTTCGTCGTGTGTATCCGTTTCCATGAATGGTGCACTTTTCGCGTTGTAATAACCGTAAAATAAATTTCGGAATCACCTTTTCCGGATATTGACGTGGTCCATATACATTGTTGGCACGTATAATAACAACAGGGAGTTCAAAACAATGGAAATAAGATTGTACAAGAAATTCCGCGGCAATTTTTGTGGCAGCATAAGGATTGGTGGGTTGTGGCATACTTTGTTCATTAAACGATTCTTGTGTCGTGTTTTCACCATAAACTTCATCTGTAGAAATGTGAATAAATCGTTGAATTCGTTTATAATGTTTTGTAGCTTCTAATAAACTATGAGTTCCACGCACATTATCTTCTGTAAAACATAGAGAGTTATTAAACGAATTGTCGACATGACTTTGTGCTGCGAAATGAACAATCGTATCAACGTCATGATTCTCTAAAATTTCTGTAATTTTTGTCGTATTATTTAAATTTATACAATAATGATGTAATTTAGGAATATCTTGAATGTGTTCATATCTCGAACAATAGGAGAGATTATCAATATTGACAAGAGTGACGTGGGGAAGTGTCTCGGACAAAAAATGTAGGAAATTACTTCCAATGAAACCGCACCCCCCCGTCACAAGAATACATTTTGGATTCCACTCTTGTTGTAACAATCGTTGTTTTCGTATTTTTTTTAATAATCGTTGAATCGATTGATAGATGGGTAATATAAAATATTCGTTTTCCAGTTTCGTGGTGTCCAACAAATTGTTGGAACGACCCGCTTTCAATATTTTTGATTGTTCTTCTAATGAAAAATTTTGATAAGTAAATAACGGATCCACAATTGTTTGATACATGTTTAGAATTTCATTATGAGAAATAGTACCGGGATTGGTTAAATTATACGTACCGGTTTTTTTCTTTCTAACCAAGTCCACTAAAATAGGCAACACATCCGGCAACACAGTCATACTATTCGATATACTACAAATCTTGTCGTACGTCGTAATTTTTTTTAAAAAATTTCTTGAAGATTCCATATCTTCATTAATGGGCATACGAATTCTTGCTTGAAGTACATGATCCTCAAAAATATTCATAAAGCGATCTGTAAACCCTTTGACAATGCTATAAGACGAATCAAAAAAATTCGGAAGATCTGATTCTAAAAATCCTTCTTCATTCGTCAAGGTATGATCTTCATCATACTGAAAAATACACCCTGTTCCCAAATACGTGAAATGAATCTGGTATTCTCTACAAAGTATAGCTGCGGATAAAGGACCGTATAAATTATCTCGTACATTTTCAATTAATTGTGGTCTCCCCTTTTCTAAATAATCAATGGTCGTACATCCCTCTCCATGAGTACGACCTATGAAACAAATAATCCGATCATTCTCTGTCCATACTTTGTCTTTTATAAACTGTTGAAATGTTTTTGTATCATCTAATCGAAATGACGGAATTTGATAACGAATCTCTTCTTTTTCTAGTATCTTTATAAATTGTTGACCAATCCATCCTTTGCCCCCAAATATATACCACATGATTCAAATCACAAAATTGTTTTAAGCTCTTCTTATCAATTCACAATTTTTTTTGTTTTCTTATAAAAAAAAAAATCTTCTTTTTTAACGTTAAAGAAATCAATTGATTTTTATTTATAATCAGTCGTATCATGTCGGTTGGATTATTCAATACAACCACCAACGATCTATTTTATGTTGATATAGAACATACATTTGATCAACGACCCCGTTTATCACCAGGATCGTACAAAGTTGTTTCATGTACCGTTGCCCCGTTTTCATACGAATTAGTTGGTCGTTTTACGGTCATTACGTTTTTAAATGGACGACGAACATTGACGACAGTGGATCAAACTCCTCTCAATTTGTATTATCCATTTAATATTGAAGATCCTAATTTTTTAATTGTCGCTTCAAAAGAACCTTTTGGTGAAGATGCGTCCATTCGTCTGCGTCCTGAAATTATTGATTGAGAGTATAAATCGTAGATGTACCTAGTTCTTGTCATCAAAGTACCTTAATCACTTTTAGTGTCTATAACGGCTGTAAATAACTCCATTTACAATCTAAGTACTAATTCATTGATTTTAATTGGATCCCAGTTTGTCCTTTTGGTAATTGAAAACCTTTCTGTTGTATCTCAATTCGAGTCAATAAAGTTTGAATTGATTCCAAAAAAGATATGATAAAATGCAATTTAAATTGCATTTCAAGTGCGTTAAAGTCCGAATTTTGGTGTAATAATCGCTCTAATTCCATAATGATAATATCATAAAAATGTTTCAACAAAGTGACGTCATCTTTACCGGATTTAAGCATTGCTGATAATTGTTCATTATTATCTGAAAACTTTTGATACTTAAATAATTGAGAGAAACGTTTCGTCTTCTGTTCCTTTGATACGTCCATTTATAATTACGACAAAAAAAAAATTAAGAATAAATATTTTTTATTCAAGAGCCGACGTTGTCGGCTCTGTATATAAATAGATTTAAAGTATATTTAATGTAATAGGCGATCGTACAGCCGTTATAGAAAATTTTACCGTAATCGCCAATAATTTACTAAATTATTTTATCCGTAAATAAATTTATTGTAGATCGGACAAAGTCCGATTTTTATAAAAAGGTAAAAATTTGAAATGGCGTTATTTACGGCCGTTTTAGACAATTTTAGTCCAAAAAAAAGATTTTGTGTCATTACGGTAATGTGCATGAACATATAGCTTGAAAACGAAATATCTTTACAAATTCTTTATTTCTTTCCAGGGCGTGATATATTTATTTATTTGTATTTCTCCCCTTTTTTTGTATTCTTACCTGCGCGTGATACCGTATAATCGCAATAAATTATTGTAAAAATTTGAAATAATTGAAATGGCGTTTTTGACCGCCGTTTAGAAAATTTTAGGCAAAAAAAATATTTTTTGTCGTTACGGTATTTTGTAGTCTACCAAAAGAAATTACAATGAATTCATAAGTAAATCGAATGGAGGTGAAAAATGTATAGCACGCATATACGATACTATACGAGACTATACGAGACTATACGAGACTATACGAGACTATACGAGACTATACGAGACTATACGAGACTATACGAGACTATACGAGACTATACGAGACTATACGAGACTATACGAGACTAAAGAAGGAATGGAATAACGATTCATGACCAAGGAAAGTCTGCATGACGCGTATAACATACGAGTTTTTCATTTTCATCAATAATTTGACAACATAATCCATACTGATCACGTTGTTGACATCCTAAAATACTACATTTTTCCTTATATAAAAGAAGAGGTTGTTGAATTGTCGTCACTTGCAATGTATTCCAACCGGTTATAAGGTGTGAAGACACGGAATATTTTTTCAATAAATCGTATAATTGTGTGGTAAATACATGATACTGTTGATTTACTTGTTCCATGGGAGTAGAAATGACTAAATCGAGTGCCTCTTTAAATATTTGATTTTGTGGAAAGGTGACTAGGATTCCTTGGTAAACGGCCACAAATGCTGATAGTACTGTACATGTTAAATAGGGAGTTTCTAATGGGAACATTCTTTGTACTGGTTGAGAAAATTTTGTTTTAATATCAAAATAAAGTCCACCCTCTTTATATAAAAAGGCATATCGAAAAAGATCGGCTTTATGAGCACCCAGTTCAAAAAGATGAAAATGAGATGCGATCGAAGCACCATAATTTTGATACAAATATTGATATGCATCTTTATCATCAAAAATATGTATCGAAAATCCATGACAAGCGTCATGTAATTGTTCAAGTACGTGTGATGGAATGGAGTCTTTATCTTTCCATGTCAAACATACAGTTTTTGGAACTTGACTGTTTTTACTTGTAGTTGTGGTTAACTCTATAGAAGGAGACGATAGTATAAAAGGTTCAGACGTTTTATAAATCCTAACATACATATACCATAATAATATAAGAATATAAATGGAAAAACATTTTTTAATGTAAAACGCGAAAAGACATTGACTTGGTTTCATTTAATTCAAAAAAAAAAATGATTTCATTAGTATTTTAAAATTAAAAAAAAAAACGTACAGAAAATAATGTCAACAATATCAAATACGGCTAGTTTGATAAGTACGAATAGTACCACTCCTAACCAAACCGTCTTTCCCTTGTACGATATTATTCAGTCGCAGATTGGATCAAAAGAGTCGCTTCATTCATTATCCGAAAAAGAGTACCAGTACATGATTGAAACGGTACATAAATTAGATAGTTTGCAACAGGAATTATGTTATGCCCTTATTCGATGTCATCAATTAACCAATCAACATGGAAATATAATGGAAATTCCATATCAAATTCGTAAAATGAAGAATGGTGAATTGAGGATTGATGTACGTAATCTACCTGTACTACTTCAACATATTTTATTTCATTTCTGTAAATTACAAGAAACAACTCATTCCACAAATTAAAGACGAAAAGAAAAACGACAAGTTGCACATTGAACAAACACAGTAGCGGATTCATCACTGCGTCGTGTTTGTTTCGAGAAGGAGAATGTACGTTTACTATGACAACGTTTACATTCAATAATCCCTTCATCAATATCTGGAGGAGATTGTAAAAATCGATCTGTTTCTAAAAATTGTTCACGAATGAGTTTAAATTCTGGGTGATTCCATCCCAGTTGTTGATTTTTCAACAATTCGACTCTGTTGTTTTCGTCGGGATAAAGTTCACATGTAATATTCCACTCATACAAGAGTTCTTTCATTTGGTTCGGAGATTTTTTGGATACAGTCCAAAACATTTGTAATAAATATTTGCGTTTATCTTCGGGACAACAATTTTGAATTAAAAAAGGATTCCATTCTTCAAACGAAAAGTCGATGGACATGGTTCAACGTTTTCATGATTTGTGTTGGGTGATTCAAAATCATTTTTTTTTTGTACTATCAAAAAAAAACTTTTTTTTTTTTGTTTCTCGAGTAATAAAGAAAATTTCATTTTAATTTTTGATTTTATACTCTACTTCACAAATTTATAAACATTAAATTATGATCAGTTTAAATAAATCAGTCCGTACTTGTAAGGTTGATCAAGGTTATGCGGACCGTATCCAATCCGCACGATTTCAAGATTCTGATTTAATGGTTTGTCCAAATTGGCAAGGATTTGATAACGCTGGGCGTGTTGTTTCGCCAGACTCTTTTTATACAAAATCGGCGGGATGTAATTTACCCATGGATCGTGTGGCCGTAGAAAACTTTTTACGTCCAATGTATATGACGTATATCAATCTCGATGCATCAGGTTACAAGGCTGATCTCTATGGTGAACAATGTCATGATACAAATACAAATATGGATTGTTATGAAGCATTCCAACGTAATTATCAATTAGAACAAGAGAAGAAAGTGACTGGTTCTTTTAGTACTTGGAATCCTTCAAATTTAACGATGCGATGTAATTCTTTCCCTTATGAGTTGGCCATGACACAAGAAAATAACGTCGCACTTGCTCGACAAGGAGATCGTGTGCAACAAAATCTTGAAAATCAATTCAAAAGTCAGATGGATCGTCGAGAATCTGGATTTTAGATACCTTTGAAAAGGTCAGAACAAGCACAAATGATTGAATACCGTAATCGGCAAAAATTTACTAAATTATTTATCCATAAATAATTTATTGTCGATCGATCTGACTTTATACGATGCACGCTACATTTTTTGGTGGATAAAATCATTTGTAAATTATTGGCGATTACGGGTAATTGCAAGTCTACATATTCTATTCTGACTTTCTCTTTCTCTTGAATCGCATTTTTGAAATTATTTTTTTTTAATAATGGTTTAAGAAAATGTATATAGAATAGTACAGCGGAGACATGAGAGTGATGAACTCGATTTCAATGAGGCCGAGAAGATGGACTTTTGTGGGGTGAAGAACATGAGATCAATTGAGAGATGTTCGATAAGGAAGAAATGATGGTTTAAGGATAATCAAGATTATTTGAAAACAAAAAGCTTACAGTATGTATATGTATTATATATATATAACACGACAGCGTACCCGAGTCTGGTCAAAGGGGGGAGACTTAAGATCTCCTGCTTATGCTTCGTGGGTTCAAATCCCACCGCTGTCAGATGCATCTAATATTTTTCATGTGAAAAAAATGAAAATAAAGATTATATTTTGTTTATATGGGTAATTAGTAGCTTTGAATCTTATTTTCATACACAAAAAATGGAATCTCCTCAATGGCCAATGTGTGCACTGTGTCTTGAACCAAGTTGGTTTCCTTGTGAATGGATATCTGAATTACACAAGGAGAACCATTCGGATATAACATCATGTTCTGAAAAATGGACCATGAATTGTCAACAATCGACGATTTGTTGTTGTGAATGTTTACAAAATCATTTAAAATTTTTATATACGGATCGGAAAAAACCACAACTTCTTCGTTGTCTTTTATGTCCACAATCCATGTCTTTACCTCCCTTGAAAGAAACTCAACCGATTCCTTACAACAAGTTTATTCAACCGAATTGGATACTCATGAAAGTCGATTGTGTCATATACAAGTGTAAAGAGGTATTGAATAAAACGAATCATAATCGTGAATGTTTATTTGAAGGAACACAATTTGAAATATTTCAACATCATATTGATTGTATAGATCGTAAAGTCGAATGTCTGTTTTGTGGCGAATTCGTTGTTAAAAAGGACGTGGAAAGTAAAGAACATTTGAGTCAATGTTCACAATGTCGTCCATGTCCAGAATGTCTCGAATATATCCCTAAAAAAAATATCGTGTCTCATATGAAATCTGTTCATGAACGAATTGCATGTTCATGGTGTAAATGTTTTATTATCGAAAGTATGATGGAACGTCATCGAAAGTTAAGATGCCCAAGACGTCATGAAATTGTAATGTGTCCATGTACACCAACATGTAATGGACGCTTGCATTTATGTGATTTAGGTCAACATTATCAAGATAAACATTTGCAACCTTTGAAAGAATTGGAATCCATGTATACAAATATAATACAACATTTAGAGTCGGAATCGACTTTGGTTTCTATTCCACTACCTTTCAAAAAACGACAAAAACGATGGCTGTCGAAAACAATTGAAGATGTTCAATTTGAACAACGTTTCATTCTAAAAAAAATAGATGATTGGTCATAGAGAGTCGTAATTAAAAGAATCTACCACACGTCCTGCAAAAAAAAATCTGTGCAAATCTTTTTATCGGTCTTCACGATAGTTCTGTTGAAGGATGATTTTTAAAATAAATTTTTAAAAATCTGTTTCCTGTTTCCCTCTTTCCATGGTATGTATGGAACCTACATATCGTCATCGCCAATAATTTAGTAAATTATTTTTATCCGTAAATAAAATATTTTTGGAACAAAAATATTTCTTGTCATTACGGTATTCCTAACATTATTGTTTTTGTTGAAGAATTCAATGACATTTCCATTTGAAATTGCGGACGGTATAAAATAATTTCCACAGAATAAACCCTAGTGACGACGGTTCTCTTCACATTCATATGACCAACCATGCGATAATGGTGGGGTTTTAGGTTTACAATAATACCATGATTGTCCAATAGTAATATTGTACAAATGAGTTGGATTTTCATCTTTCATTGATAACACATCAATTTCAAACATATTACTGGTCATGGTCCAACATATTTGTAAAAATACAAACAAAATGGAGTATATTGACATTTTACTGATTTTATATTACTCCGTTAAATCAAAGGATGACGGCTGTAAGTAATTATCTTCCTTTGTTCAAATATGAAATACGATACGGTGTTAACTAGAATATGCGAGCGATCAATGTCTTGAAAATTGCGATGGAGGCAACATTTCAGGAAGAAAGACCAAAATATCTTTGACAAACAACGCGTTTAATCAGTTGTCTCCCTATGTAAAAGTATTCTTTTTAACGCCCTGGAAAGAATAAAAGAATTTGTAAAGATATTTTCGCTTTCAAGTTCTATGTGAATGTGCATTAACTGTTATGACCCTCTTTATTGTCATTCTTTCCAAGCGTGGTTTTTTTTGAATATCGCGTATTCGGTTTTTTATTGTTGAGTATTGTTGAGTGAGTATTCGATTTTTTCATATCTTATCATTTCTCATTTCGGTACAAATAAGTCCATGTCTCTTGATAACCCCATGTCTACAATAGTTTGCGTTATTACACCATAGGAATGGAGTGCTTTCAAAAAGACATTGATATAAAAATGATGCTTTCAATTTGGCGTGTGAATAATACGAAATGTATACGTGATGTTTCACGCATCTAATTGTCATCATGGTTGTCATTGTTATCATTGTTCATATGAATCATTTCAACGATTTAAAATTTTTTATTTCACGACAGGATATTGAAATTGAATACCGGACAAACCATGACAGTCATGACAACGATGAGACAAAGTCATTATCGTGATAGAGATGAAAAAGGTATTAAAAAACAACATAATCAGATTCTATTAGATATGGTTCTAGAAAATTATTCACAAGAGGTTCTACAACAAAGAGGTCACGTATTATATCTTGACGGACCGAATGCATTATCAAGTCAAGCATTTGTCTCAACATTCTCGTCACTACAAATGGCACAGTGTTCAAAAGACGATTTTGATCATTTACAGCAAAAGGTTAAAGTCTTTGAAAACAAATGTATCAATGTTCATTTTGGCTCCATGAATTCATGTATTCAATCTCATCAAACATTTGTTTCACAATGTCAACTTGTCTATTTAGATGGTATGCAATGTATTTACGGAAGTATTGAGAAACAAATGTATCCATTACATGATTTAGATCAAATCTTGAAATTATGTAGATTGTCTCATATTACGATTGGTTTTACCGTAGTTTCAAGAATGTATCCACTTCAACAGATGTTACCTTTTCAATCAAAGACGATATTTGAATCAAAACGGCCTTCCACCACGTGGATATGGAAGGAATTTTTATATCCAACAATTGTGTCGAGAGGATTTGGCATTCAAAAAATACATGTATATGAATATTGTAAAGATGAAACACACAGTGCACCTATGGTATTTTTTGCCATGAATTTGATCAAGACACGAAATGTTTCCAAGAAAGTGTGGTTTCATTTACACCCAAGTCGGTTGTTTCGTCTCGGATTTGACCAATCTTTTCATGATGAAAAATTACATGTCAAGAAAAATACAAAACACTATAAAAAACTTTTCAAAAAATACTATGATACAAAAAAGAAATGTTGGAAACTACCTCGATATGATGTTGCGTGACATCCATTTATATATATCTATACATAGGATACAGAGGTTGGATACAGAACACTGACTTTATCTTTCTTTCTACAACCATTCTGCCATCTTAGAAAGTGAATTTGACGAATGGTGCATACCGTAATCGCCAATACCGTAATCGCCAATAATTTACTAAATTATTTTATCCGTAAATAAATTTATTGTTGATCGGACAAAGTCCGATTTTCATAAAAAGGTGAAATATTTCAATAATATAAATGACGTTATTGACGGCCGTTTAAGAAAATTTTAGTCAAAAAAAGAATTTTTGTCATTACGGTCGGTATACACGTGTGGTATTAATCGTTATGCGAATTCATAAAATAAAATCTTTCTTTACGAAAAAAAACAGATTTTATTTTGATGAATTCAGTTGATAACTCTTATTCGTCCAAGTATAATATTAAACCATCTGCCCATATGGGTCAACCTTTACCCTCTTATTCATCTTCTTTCAATAATAATGATGAACAAAGTGGTTTTCTAAAAGAATCCTATGAACCTATGTATCCACCTATGTATCCACCATTCATCCCTCCCCCTATTGAATCATATCATTCTTCACCCTCTTTACAACAACAACCATCACCTTCGCCTTTATTTGAAATACCTCGTTATTCCGTTCCA
>Ga0194133_10006495_pt1 | contig 14354 bp, 9 predicted proteins | sample TA2KigOf40mmetaG_FD_155448 | JGI IMG/M metagenome (GOLD analysis project Ga0194133, IMG submission 155448) | Freshwater microbial communities from Lake Tanganyika, Tanzania - TA2015055 Kigoma Offshore 40m | ecosystem: Environmental > Aquatic > Freshwater > Lake | place: Tanzania: Lake Tanganyika...
AAAAATATTTAAAAATAATAAATATAAAAATATTTTCTAAATATTATATATATAATAATTATGGAAAATCAAAAAAAAGATAACAATATTATAGAAATGGAAATAAATAATTTATTTAAAAAAAAAGCGGTCTTAAATCGCAAAGAACTTGAATATTTAAAAAGTAAATATAGTAATGAAACTGAACTTGTTGACAAAATACAAAAAGCATTTTTAGAAAGATATAATAAAATTAATAAAAAAGCCAAAAAATTCGCATTTTTAATTAAAACTAAATATGATACTTCATTATATCCTTATCATGTATTATTAGATAAGGCGCGTAAATTTAAAGATAAATATAATTTAACAAATGAAGAATATGCGGAATTTATAAGAATTTTTGAAAAAGAAATGGCAGGAAAAACAACTGAAATGATATTACCTGATAATCAAATAAAGAAAATATTTGGATCAATAAATATTGATTTCTCACCTGATTCAACTAAATTTAAATTTAATCCTGAAGATTTTAAAATATTACAAGATATATTTAAATTACGTGGTTCAAGTGAAATGTTACATACCCAGGTAATATTACAAAGTGTTCAATATCAAGATTTGGATAATATTTTAATTTCTGAAAACTTAAATAGATCTTCTAATCAAAATCCCAGTCATCATATACATCCTGTTTTAGTTGCTATGTTTGCACCCAGAATCAATTTATTTGAACAAGTATTTTTACATTCTAATTTAGCACGTATTATTGAACAAAGACGTAAAGAAGAACCATTTTCTACTCATGCTGATTTAGTATTATTTGATAGATTAACTAAAGATCCTTCATATATAGAATGTGATCATTCTTCTATTTTACTTGATTTATATAATAGATGTAAAGTACAACAACATTTATGGCATAATGTTTTACATTTAAGAAATGGATATTATTTTGATGCTTCATTTACTGAAATAATTCCTTTATTAGATTTATGTAAATTAAATAAATATGACACCCCTGATTCTATTTATGGTCGTTTTGATAATATTATAATCAGACGATTATTTAGCATATTTGTTTTACGTCCTACCATTGTTACAACTTTACCATTATTAGGAATTGATGGAATGAACCCTTATGCACACAAAATGATACCTCAAATTTCTCGTATTTCAATGATCAATTTACGTATACCTACCAAATTATTAAATGATGATGATGAATATAACTTGGAAGATTTATTAGTTAATCAACATTTAGTTTATGAAAATAATGTATTAGTAAAACGTCAAACTAATATTGTTGCATCTGATGATGTATTAGTATTTTCAATTGATAGACGTGCTAATTTAATTAAATACAGTACTTCACGTGGTATTAACTTACCACAATTACCTCTTGCTATTAGTGGTTTAGAAAGATTAAATAAAACTCCTGTATTATTCAATTTAAATTTATCTTTACGTGATGATAATTATAACTTACGTTCTGTTATTTTAGCTGAGGAAACTGAATTACAAACTAAAGAAGTTGTCGTTACTGGATCTTCAACTGTATTAATTATTCCTAAAGATGAAGCTAATAATACTTTTTCACCTGAATTATTTATTTATAATCCTCATAAATTAAATAGAGTTGTGCCAGGTAGCACAAATATTACTATTAATCCTATTAGTTCATTAAATTTCCCTGAAGGTGAAGCTGATATTATGGATAAATGTCAAAAGAATGGTTTAATATTTATTTATCAAATTGAAAAACCTAGTGCTGAAGCCGAAGTAATTATTGAATATTAAATATTATTTTTTAGTTGTTATTAAATGCGTTTTATTATAATATTAATATTAATATAAATATTAATATTATAATGGATAAATACAAATCTTCTCAAATCTGGTTTATAAATAGTCAAATAAAACAATTATTATCAAACTTTTTAAGTAATTCAAAATAAAATGTTAGAAATTGGTTGTTTTGAAGGTTTAAGTAGTGTTTTTTTTGCTGATAACTTTCTTAATAATCCTGATTCAAGATTAACTAGTGTTGATCCATTTTTAAATATTGATAATAATGATCATAAAAATTTTTTACAAAATAATGAAGAAATGAATTTGTAATAATAAAAATAAAATAGAAATATATAAAATTATTTCAGACGAGTTTTTTAAAATTAATGATAAAACATATAATTTTATATATATTGATGGAAGTCATAATTTAGATATTATAAGTAGAGATATGGAAAATTCTTTTAATGTTTTAGAAAATAATGGTATTATGTGGATGGATGATTATTTAGGTGGACACGATTATTTAATTAAAAATATTATGGATAAATTTTTAGAAAAATATGATGGTAAATATAAAATTATTCATAAAGATTATCAATTAGCTATACAAAAAATTATTATTGATATCTTGATGGTAAATTTTTATTATTTTTATTAACATTAATAGGTAGTGGTAATAATTCCCGTGGTTTATCTAATTTATCTAAATATTCCATTTTTTGTGTAATATTAGTAATAATATTAGGTATAACTTCATGAACAACCATATAATCAAGTTCTAATATTTGATTTTTAATATTATATGGTAAATGTTTTGCATGTTCTAAAAAAATATATCTCATAATAATTATTAAACTTTCATTGGATTGTGGTGCAATTTTAATTTCATTATTAGATTTTTTAAATATAGTTAAAATTAATAATTTATTAATTAATTCAATATTTTCATTAGAAAAAAAAATTTGTTCTAATAAATTTTGTTGATTTTCAGTAATATTAACTTGATTTTTAATAACTTGTGATCTATAATTAATAGCTATTTTATTATCTTCAAATAAAAAAGCAGCAATTTTATTATCTGTCATATATAATTATATATAGATAATTTTTATATAATTATATTTTCCGCAATATATATATATATAATGAATAAAAAAATTGATAAAACATATATAATAAATATGGATAAAGATATTATAAGATTACAAAAAGTTAAAATAGAGTGTGAAAAAATGAATATAAAATTTGAAAGATTTAAAGGTTGTGAAGTAAAAATATTGTCAAATGAAGAAAAAAATAAATATTTAACAAACTTTTGTCAAAATTTTTGTACTAATGGTATTAAAGGATGTGGAATAAGTCATATTAAAATATATGAAAATATTATTAAAAATAAATATAAAAATACATTAATATTAGAAGATGATGTATATTTTACTGATAACTTTCATAATATATTAAATGAAGCACTTAATGAATTACCTGAAGATTATGATATATTATATTTAGGTTCATTTGGTTTATCAAATATAAAAACATATTATGATTATAATAATATTTTTAAAATATTTAGTTTATTTAAAAAAAAAAATAATAAAGAATATAAAAAAATATATATACCTGAATATGCATTAGGAACATATGGATACATAGTAAGTAACAAGGGATGTGAAAAATTATTAAATATAATAAAAAAATTAAATTATCATATAGATTTTACAATAGCATATAATAATAACAAGTTAAATATATATGGAACAAAAGAGAAAATAGTACATCAAAAAAATGAGGATTCAAATAATGCTAATTTATTAGGATTTCCAATAATATTTAATTATTATTTAAATAATAAATATGATGAAAATAATTTACCATATTCATATATATTTAATGTATCATTAATAAAAATATTAAATATAGATATAAATTTATGGATAATAATATTTTTACTATTAGGATTATTAAATAATAAATACATAAATATATTTATTATAATATATATATTAAAAGATTTTAAAAAAAATTTTTTAATAATATTTTTACTTGGAATAATAATAAATAAAATTATTAAAAAAAAATTATAATTTAATGTATAATGAAAATATTAAATTATGTAAAAAAAAATATACATATTATAAAATTATACATAATATTTTTAGATCATATTGGAATAGAAAATTATAATAATTATAATATTAATAAATTATTATCTGAATTTTTTTTAAAATTAATAAATAATGAAAAAATGGAAGATATTATTACTTATTTTAATAAATCAATAAATGATAAAAATTTAACAATGTTAAAAAATGTTGATTTTAATAAAAAAATTAAAATTAATAAAATAAAATATGAAGTGAAACAAGAAAATGATAAATATAATATTAAATTTATAATAGAATATAATAATGAAAAAATAATAACAATTATTAAAATTTTACCACGATATGCATATTTAAAAATAAAAAATAATAAATATAAAGTAGAAAAATATTTATTATTATTTTATATTATATTAGGATTTGATACAGGACAATTTTGGGGATTACATCCGAGATTTTATAAATTTATTGAAGGACATTTTAAAAATTCATTAGAATGTTTTGCATCACCATTTAATAATAATTTAAAAGATTATTTTTCAATATTATATGAAATTGATAAATATTATAACTCTAAAGGTGACTTTTTTAAAAACTTTTTAAATATAAATTATGAAGCTTATATAATTAATCCACCTTTTATAGATTCTATTATAATAAAAACATTAGATTTAATAGAAAAAAAATTATCTTTAAATGCGGTTCAAATATTTTTATTTATACCACAATGGGATGATATAATATTACCATGGTTTAATAAAATAAAAATAAAATATGTAAATAGTTTTTGTAATTTAAAAAAAAATCAATCAATAGTATTTGATTATATACAAAATAAAGAATTAAAAGCAAGTTTTGGTACATATTACATATATATAAATAGTATATCATATAAATTATGTAATATTATGAAAATAAATTATAATAATAATTTATAATATATTTTATCAGAATCAATGAAATCATTTAAATAATTAACAGCTAAATTAATTTGTTCTTTATTTAAAATTTTATCTTTATTTAATAAAATAAATTCTTTTTGAATATGTGAATAATTAGAAATATAAATTTTACTTATATTTTTCCAATATAATAATTTAATATATTTATTATAATCATTTTCTTTATTTGTATTTTTAAATTCATATAATAATGTATTATATTTACAATTTAAAATTTTAACATTGGTAATTTTTTGTATATAAAAAAATAAGTCAAATAAATTATTAAATAATGTTTGTTCATCATTAATATTATGAAAAGTTTTATAATAATTAGAAAAAATATTCCATAAATAAAAATATTCTAATTTAAGTAATTCATAACCTGGTAAATATTCTAAAAATTTATTAATACATCTCGCACAAAAATAATATTTATAATATAATAAATAATTATAATATTTTTCTCTATTGACATTAATATTATAAAAGTCCAAATTATATTTATTATTATTTTTTTCAATAAAAATACTGATAGTAAGATCATTTGTATATGAATGAATTAATAATTTTCCTTTATAAAATAAAAATAAATTTTCATCTGAATTATTATTATTAATATTATTAATATATCTATTATCAATATTAAGATCAGAAATATTATTTGGTAAATTAAAATTATTTTCAAATATATAAAAATTAGTAATAATAAAATCAGCATTTAATTTAATACCAATATTTGTTTCATATATCATATTATCAATTTTTGAATTTAATTCATTATTATAATTAGAAATAAATATGATTTTTTTATTATTTAAAAAATGATAATTTTTTTCATTATTAAAATATTCATTGTATAAATTAATATTTTTATTATTAAAATTCATTTCAATATCTTTATCAAAAATAACTAATTTAATATCTGGAAATAATTTTAATAATACTTTATATAAATTTGTAATAATAAATTTATTAATTATAATAATATAATCATTTATATTAACTTTTTTATTAATTAATGTAAATATTAATATATATAATAATAATATTCTTTTTTCATAAAAATTACAATATAAATTATAATTATTTATTTCACTAAAATTGTAATTTAAATCTAATTTACTTATTATTTTTATGTCATTTATATAAATTAAATTTTCTGTTATTAAATTTTGTTCATCACTATAATTAGTCTGTTTTAAAATATTTTTATTAACAATACGATTATAATTATTTTTCTCTGCAAAATATAATGCTTTCCATTTTATATTTATATATTCTAAAAAGTTATTAGATAATTTAATATCTATTTCAGTTTGATCTATAAATATTTTATTATTAATATCATTTATTATTTCATTTATAATATTTTTATTTATTTTTTTCTTAATGTTATTAAAAATATATAATCCCATTGCAATATTATTATATTTAAATAAATTATTTTGATAATATTCATTAAATATATATTTATTATAAAAACAATTATATAATTTATATAAATAATATGTTTGTTTACTATTTAATTTAGTTGGTAATTTATTTAAATTAATATAACATCCATTATTTGATAAAAATTTATTAAAAACTAAAATTGAAAACATGAAATTAGATTCTGTTATATATAAATTAAATAATAATGAAGAAAATTTTTTATTTTTAAATAATATAGTCAAACTATTAAATATATTTAAAATATTATACTTATTAACTTTGTAAAATATATATATTTTAATATTATTGTACTTTTTTTTTAATAAAATTATTTCATCTATTAATCCATATGGATAAAATAATAACACATATATCATATTTGTTGTTTTTAAATTCTTTAAAATTAATTTCAAAAATACTAAATTTTTTGTTAATATTAATATGTCATCATCTATATTTATATATTGTAATAATAAACCATTTAATATTTGTTCTTTATTATATATATCTAAACTAATTAAATTATTAAAATTAAAATTATATATTTTATATATTCCATATGTATCTTTTCTGTTTTTATTATATGGATATATATTAGTATTATTAAATTCATATTTATTTTTAATATTACTATATAAATTTATTTTATTATTTATTTTATCTATTAATGTCATTATAATTAATTTGAAAATAAAAATTATCCCAAATATTCATCTATATTTAATAAATTTTCCATATTTTCTGTTTTAATTGTATTATCACTAAATAAATTTAACATATATTTATCTCTATAACTATCATTTAAAAATTGCACACATTCTTTTTCTATACATGTTGTTCTTTTAAATACTTTCTTTTTTTCTTCCTTCATTTTACCATATTTTATAAATAATTGTTCTTTAACATATAATTTATTTAATAATAATTTAACTGCATCTTTATTTACTGAATTTATAATTTTAAGTAAACTACGCCGTTCAATTTCCATATCATCTTCAATATCATCATATAATTCATTATTTGAACTCCAATCAAAATAACATGGAAATAATCCATATGTTAATTCTTTACTTTTAATTTCAATATATTTAATATCATTATGTGTTATTAATTGAATTTCAATGTTTAATAATTCTATATATGTATTATAATACTTTAATATATTACTATAATTTTTAATATCTTTTTCATATAATAATATATATTCTATATTTTCTAATGATAATGTATAATCATTTAATAAATATAATATATATTGAAATAATAATCTCATTTGTATACCTTTAAAAAGTTTAATATTATTTAATAATTCTTCAATTGATTGTTTTTTACAAATTAATATTTGTTGTTCATTATATTTATAATTTTCTTCAGTAATATGTTGTTCATTATTATAAACTGTATATGGTAATATAAAATATTTATTTAATAATTTAATAAATGTATGATGAAAATTAGAAATTAAACATATTTCAGGTGATATTTTTTCTTTTTTATAACCTTTAAATTGTTCAAAAAAAGTTTGACAACTATCAGTAGTACTTTTTTTAATTGAATTATTATTAATTAATAATAATATATAAAATTCAAGATCATTATTTGCATACATACATATTAATTGTTCTATTTCTGTATAAATTACTTTTTTCTGTTCCATTATTGTTCCACGATCAACTCTATTACATCTATAATTAATAAATTCATATTCTGCATGTTTATTAGTTACTAATTTTTTATTTTGAAAAACAAAAATTACCCAATATGGTTCTTTACTTTCTGGAAATTGTGTATCGTAATTTTCATAATGTATTCTACATTTTTCACTTGTTATTATATTTTCTGTTTCGTTTGATAATCTTATTAAAAAAAAACCAATGTAATTATAATGTTTTATATTTTCATATAAATTAATATATGTTATTGCCGATAAACTTAAATATAAAACTATACGTAATGGAAATACTAATGGTGAATGTTTAAATATACATTGTGTTATTGCTTTATTAGTTTTTGTATTATATGATAATAATCCCATCGTTAAATTAGGTTGTAAAAATGGTGATACTATTATTTTACTGTTATTAAAATATTTACTAATATGTGGTGTTGATGTATATAATAATTGTTTATTATCTTTAAAAGTGAAATCTAAATCTTCACTATCTTTTCCAATAAATAAATCTTCAAATAATACCGGTTCATATGGTTTTGTTTTTATTGTATTTCCTTGTACATTATGTGCATTACTACATGTTCTTTCCGAATTTAATATTAATGCATTTAATTTTTTAAAAGTATCATGTGGTTTTTTTTGTTGTATTTTTTTAAACAATTCTTGTGATGCAATACTATTATTATCAACTATTTCTTTTGAATATTCATAATAATATCCCTTTGATAAGTTTTTTTGTAATAAATTTAATCTATTATATGGATATTCTTTTGGATATTCATCTTCATTTTTTTTTGTTGGATAACTTAATTTTATCAATTTTTGAACTTGATTTATTACTCCTTCTGGTAAATCTTTTATTGGTACAAATTTTAAACTTGGTATGTTTGCATAATATGTTATAATACTTCCTGTTACTTCACTAAATGTTTTTAAATGTTCCATTATTTGTGAATCTACATCCCAGATGTATTTTCCCATTGTTTTATTATTTATATTTATATCTCTTGATGGTAATTGTAACTTTTTTACATCCTTTAAATCCCATCCTGTTAAGCCCATATATTTCATGTGTTCTTCAATTTGTTTTGCTTCTAATTGTAACTTTTCACGAACTTGTGGTGGTATATATTTTTCTGTTTTTATTGGTGGTATATATTTTTCTGTTTTTATTTTTTGTATTTTTAAATATAATTCATGATTTTTATTGTTTAAAGATAATAATGCAGAATTTGTTTCAGTATCTAAACTATTATTACCACCAATTAATTCTAAATATTTATGTTTATATTTTATATATTTATTTTTATAAAAATTCATATATAATATATTATAATATTATAATATAAAAATGAATAATGAAAATCCAATGCAATATTATGGTTTTTTTGGATGGAAAGAAGACCAACCAAATTATCGTAAATATAAATCTCCAAATCATCCACGAAGTGGAATAAAAGAAGAAAAATATATTCATGATTTAAATAATGGACAAGAAATAATAAATTTTATTAAATCAAAACAATTAGAAATAGATAATGGAAATATAAAATCTTTTGAATTACAAGTATTTGATGATATAAATATAACAGAACATGACATAAAACAAGTACAAAAAATGATAAATACATCTTATGATATAGATGAAACTAAACCATATCCTTATGATGTGCCATGGATGAAATTAAATATATTACATAGAAGTAGTAATCGTGGATATAATAATGAATTTTCAAATGAAATGTTAAAATTATATTCTTCAAAATCTAAAGAATTATTACAAAATTCTGATTTTACTAAAAAATTATCAAGTGATTATATTTTACAATTACAATTACAAGAACAAAGAACATGTGAAAATATTTCTAATGTACCTACAATAAATTTAAATAATCAAGAAAGTAGTGAATTAATATTACAAAATATTATTATACCTAATAATGATAAACAATTATTATTAAGTTCATTAAAAACATTAGAAGAATATAATGGTAATAATAAATTATTAATACGACCATTTATAGATAAAGAAAGTTTAGTATCATGGGATTTATTATTAAACTTAATTTCAGTAAATTGTATAAATAAAAATTCAGAATCATTATTTCCAGTTCATTTTATACTTGATAAAAATCCAAATTCAATATTTCATGTTAATTTATTTGATGTTATTAATAATAAATATATTTTTATTGGATTTTTTATAATAAGATATGAATTTGAATCAAGTACTAATTATATAATAGATCCTAAATGTCCAGAATTATATGACTTTACATTAAATAAACCTCATAATAGTAAAAAATCATATTATATTATGTTTGTTTTTAAACATAATAATTATATTATTGTAAATTTTAGAACAAATTTAATAAAATGGGGCGGTAATGTTGCAGATACTCATCGTGTTTTATATAACGAAATTAAACAAATAATGTGTTCATATTTAAGTAATGAATGTGAATTATATTTATTATCAGAAGAAGTAATAAAAAAAGATGAAATTAATATTTATGATAAATGTAATATATTACAAGAAATAAATAATAATAGAAAAAACAATGAAGATTGTGTTGAAGCATGGTATGATGATGAAACATATAAATTATTACAAGAAGAATTTATAAAATTATCTATAAATAATAATATTCATATTTTAACATCAAAAAAACAAACATTAGAAGATTTATATAAAGAATTAAAAAAAAATAAATTAATTAGTAAAATAAAAATATGTAATCAATATAATATCCAAAAATTATTATTTAATGTATATGATAAAACATATGTTATAATTAAATGTCATTTTAAATTTGATAATAAACCACCAGATGTGATTTCATATACACCATTATTTTGTATTAAATACGGAACTATGTCTGATATTGATAAAGAAGAATATAAAAAATGGACTTGTTTATATAATAATTGTACATATTTACGTGATAAAATGAAAGCATTAAAAATAAAAGAAGTAATAAATAAAGATTTAACATTAATAGATACCAAAGAATTAACATTAGAAAAATATTTTTTATATGGTGGTAGTAAAGATAAATATATAAAAAAAATTCAATTTTATGGAAAAAAAATATTAGAAATATTATCATATCAATGTGAAAAAGACATTATATTTAATCATGAATTAGATAAATTATTTAATAAAAATTCATGTATGCAGATATCAGAATTATTTCGTGATTATAGTACTGATTATGTTAAATTATTAAATAATAATGAAATTGTTTATAATGTATCTAGTTTAATTAATTTAGATACAATATTAATTAGTGGTGAATTTATATTATATGTAAATAATAATATATTAATTATTACTCACAATATAAATTTTGCTGATATGATATTATTATATTATAATAATTATAATATAACAATAATTGTTACTAGTTGTATTAATATCAGATCATTTATGAAATTAAAAAATAACAAAAAACATATTAAAATATATTTTATTGGAACAATTATTTATAATAGTACTATAGATTTAATATTAAAAAATAATAAATTTGATACAATTATTGTTGATAATGGTAGAAATAGTTATTTTAATTATCAATATAAATTAAATTCATTATCATTGTATTTATGTCAAAAATATTTAAATATTAATGGATCATTAATTAAATATTTAAGAATACCATATAATATTGATGATAATTATAAAATTATGGAAAAAGAATTTAAATTATTCAAATTTCATAAATATAATACTTCAAATATGCATCGTTATGGTATTTTTATTTATATAAATTATAATCCATTATCAAAAAATAAAAATAGTTTCGTAAAATTTATTTTAAAATATTGGAAAATACTTTATACTTTATTAAAAAAACCAAGTAAAAAATTAATTGGTGGATATCATAATATTAATAATACTAGTATTTCTGAATATTTTAATAAACCACCTGAAGAAGTTGACGAATTAAAAAATTCATCTCAATATATTGATGAATTTAAAGATTATCCACCATTATGCCATTGGGGTCAAAAAAAATTATTATTATCTGAAATACAATTATTTACAAAAATTTGTAAAACTTTAAATATTAAAAAATTATCTGATTATATTGTAGTTTATATAGGTGCTGCTGATGGCACTCATTTACCTATTTTATTTAAAATGTTTCCTGAATTATCATGGCTTTTATATGACCCTAATAAATTTAATAATAATGTTAAAGGTGAAAATGTTAAAATATTTAATCAATATTTTTTAGATGAAACAATTGAACATGTAAAAAAAAATAACATTAATAATAAAAAAATTATTTTAATTTCTGATATTAGAGTTGAACCAACAGAAGAACAAATAATGTCGGATATGATTAATCAAGCACGATGGGGAATGGAAATGAATGCTAAATTTATGTATTTAAAATTTAGATTACCATATAATTTAGAAAATAATTTTATTCCTAAAACATTAAGTGACTTAAAAATTGATAAAAAATATATTAATAATCCTGAACTAGTATCAGATCATACATTATATTTAGATGGTAAATTATATTTACAATTATATCCTCCACCATATTCAACAGAATTACGGTTATTTGTAAAACAAGATAGTAATGAAAAATATAATTTAAAAAGTTATAATTATGTTGATATTGAAAATAAATTATTTTTTTATAATTCAAAAATACGTGGTACAGCTAAAGTTGAAGAATATGATTTTTTAAATTGTATTCCTGGATATACTAATAATATAGAAAATGTTATGGATTTTGAAATTGTTAAACAAGCATTTAAATATTTTTATAACTATAATGATAATGAAATATTAAAAAAATTTTATGACTTTAATATTTATTTTGAAAAAATTACTTATAGAACATTAATTAAATGTAATATAACTAAACCTAAACAAGATGAAAATATTAGAAAAACAATATGGCGCGAAATTATGAAAGTTGAAGTTAATAATAGCATTACATTCCAAATTAATTATTTAAATCAAAATGGAAATAAATATTTAGATAAAGAAAAAATTACACATGCAATAAAATATATTCAATCAAAACAATCTAAAGAATTATATTATGAATTATTAACAACTAATAATTAATATTAAAAACTTTCTAATAAACTATCAATATATTCATCTGGTGTTTTATTATCAACTATATTTAATGGTCCATTTTTATTAAAAACAATTATAGGTTCTGAATATTCATGGGAAATATATATTTTACATGTTGAATTAATTGTTATGACATGTAATATAAAACTATAACAATCTGAAAAATTATAATTCCTAATGGCATTCATTCTTGCTCTTTTATGTTGTTGTTGATCAAATATAAAATCAGACCAAATATGATTATTTTTATTATAAATTGTACCATGATAACAAACACATTTAAAAACTATTATTTTTAATTGGTCAAATGTAAAGTGATTTTCACTAATTAAGTAATTCATTAAATTACTTAATTCATCAGAATCATCAAAATACCAATGATTATTAATAGAAATATATTTTGCTATATCAAGCGTTGTTTGCATATCATCAAAGTTAGATTTTCTAAATTTATTTTCTATATTATAATTTAATTTTAAAGATTCGGATAATATAAATGAATTTATTTTTTTATTAATAATTTCATTTATAGGTTGTAAAGTTTCAATTTTTGCACGTGAATAGTTTTGTTGTAAAAATTCTTTTGTCTTATTAATTTCATGTAAACGGATTTTTAATTGTTCTTCTTCATATAATAATTTACTAGTTTCAGCATTATAAGATTTATTTAAATTATGCATTTTATTAGTAATATCAGTTTGTAAAAAAGATAATTCATCTGATAATTCAGTTTTACATTTTTCAGATAATTTATTATGAATAATAGAGATTGTTTCTTGATTAATAAAATCAGTAAGCCATTGAAACATTATATTTTAGATATTGATATTTAAATAGTATATAAATATATTTTTTTTCAATTTTTTAAGAATTAATATATTCTGTTAAAATAGTTCTAATAACTAAATTTAAATGTCCATTATATTTAATAAATATATTTATTATTTCTTGTTCATTATAATTAATATTTAAATCAGATAGAATTTTAATTAGTTCAATATAATTTGAATTATTAATATTAAAATCTGTCATGGGTATTAATAATGTTTCATCTATAACATCACCATTTTCAACATATAAATATAATAAATTTAATAATTCTGGTTTTTTTAAATAAATACTAACTAACTTTTTAAAATCTGGATCATTAAATAATTTTAATGTTTCTTTATTTATATTACTTATATTATTATCATCATTATTATTATTATTAATATTATTATTATTATTATTATTATTATTTCCTAAATTAATAATTTTATTTTTGATATTAATATTGGAAGTATAAATGTAACAAATTAGATGATCAACAATATTAAATT
>Ga0194133_10006496_pt1 | contig 14353 bp, 6 predicted proteins | sample TA2KigOf40mmetaG_FD_155448 | JGI IMG/M metagenome (GOLD analysis project Ga0194133, IMG submission 155448) | Freshwater microbial communities from Lake Tanganyika, Tanzania - TA2015055 Kigoma Offshore 40m | ecosystem: Environmental > Aquatic > Freshwater > Lake | place: Tanzania: Lake Tanganyika...
CATTAACTTTTCATGTTGAAATTTTATTTACTACTAGCAGTTTAAGACCGTCTAAGAAGCCCCTTTTTTGCCATTTTTTCACTACACGCCCTCCCCTCCTGCGTGACGGGACAGACATTGGGGTTTTTATATGTGAGTACTAGCCAACCGGGCCCCTGCCACTCCCCGGAAAATTAACTAAACAGTATAAGGGTATCCATCTGGATATTTTATGTTACACAAAGTTTTCTCTCCTGTGACACTTTTGGGTTTTGGAGTTTGGGACCCAGGGGTCAGGTTGGCGGGGTCATGATTGTGTTAAGAACTTTCCCTGAGTTGGTGGGGAGGTCCGTGCAAAATTTGGTGGAGATTGGTCTGGCGGTTCGGGAGTGAAAAAGGGACATAGGTAGGTACATAGGTACAGCCACTTTTATGTATAGAGATTAATAGTGGTAATAATAATAATCTTGTGCAGTATCGACTCATCCAATGTTAATGCACAATCAAAACCTTTATTAGAGTCCTGCCATAGAAGTCTATGATCTATTACCCCAACTGAGGGTATCTTGTTAATTTTGGGCTTGAAAAATTGCTAGGATGGATGGCTGGGATTGAACCCACATCCTTAGATCTCAATTATCAATCAGGTGCCTTTTTGACCTCTCAGCCACGTCGACCCCTTAGTTGACTGTTAAGGCAACTGTTATTGTTGTTATCTTCAAACCGGTTAACTTTATTTTGGTTCCCAACAGTTTAAGGCTTAACATTCAAATTCTTGTCAAAGGCTGAGAACCTTGAAATGTTTTGTGTGCCAATAAAGTAATGATGGATCCGGGTCAAAAATTTTGACCCTGGTCAGGTCAGAACATTTTTTTTGTTCCTCGAGTCTGCTCAGGTCGGGTCAGCCACCTCTAAATTTGGAAATTTTCCCGAAAATCCCAAAACTTTCATGTTTTCTGCTTCAAATTGAAAAAAATCTCAGCGGGGCGGGTCAAAAAATACAAGGATCAAAGGCAGGTTGGCCAATTATTTACTGCAGGTCAATAGTATGCTCGGTTCAGGTCAGAGCCCAATCTCGAGCATAAAGGGACTTTAAATTTAATCTTTCAGACCAATTTGTTGGGGATTCTTTTGGTCTTTATGAAAGATTTTTTGTCAGCCAGGGGGCAAAGGCTACTCATACCAGGGTTGACGCTAAGACCCTTTGTCATCAAGTCAGATGAAGGATAATTTTCAAACATTTTCATTGCAACTTTTTTTTGCCATTGTCGTATATTTGGCAAACCAAGACAAAGCAAAAAATACTTTCTTTCCAAAGCAATTTCGACCATCCAAGTATTTTTTAGCCATTCTTCAAACCTTAATTAGTTTGCTTGATCTTTTTCTCATATATAAAAATAAATAATTGATGAAAGTCCTTTCTTTCTGTCAGAATGCAAAAAAGTTGCTAAAGAAGATTTTTTTAGAAATTTGTTGAAATAAAAGTTGCTGACTTTTGGCAAAAAATGTCCAGAGCTTTGGAACATTTCAGGCTATTTGTATTGGCTAAAAGCTAAAAGAACATTCTATACAATTATACTTTTTAAAAGCTTCACAATAACCATTTTAAAAAAGAGGAGATGTAAAAACTAAGCTAGATCTGTAGGTTTGTGCTCGTATTTTAAATCTCATTTTATTTCCAAATCCAAGTTTTAAGGTTAATGACAAATTGGCGAAAAAAATTGCCGACCTTTTGCCAAACATGCCGACCTTTTGCCAAACATGCCGACCTTAGGCCAAATAAATAGTGATGGGTCTAGGTAAAAATTTAAACTGGGTTTGGGTCGGATCATTTTTTGTTGCTCGGTCAGGACAGCCACCTCTGAGACTGGATAATTTCCCCAAAAAACCACAAATTTTTCATATTTTTTACCTTTGGGTAAAAATAAATCTCATTATTTTAGGGTCAAAAAATAGATAGGTCAAAGCCAGGTCAGTCCTTTATTTACTGCGGGTCATAAGTATGCTAAACTTAAGGCATAAGTGCAAATTAAACCAAATCTTTAGACAAAAAAATATGCCAATCAAGTTTAAGCTGAACCCAAAGATATTTCATTCAAGTGATAAAAATAATTTTTCTACAATCTTTTTACATAAGTATGCATTTGCTGTTGTTTATGTGCAAAATAAGTGGGCTGGCAATTTGAGGCCAAATTAAAATTTAAGCATTTTCAATTTTAAATTTCAATTAATTCAAATTATGAAATCTGGCCAATAGCCAGGTTGTCACTTTTAAATAAGTAAAGACGAGGAGCTTTATTAAGTTTCATCACACATAAAGACTTTAATTCAAAAATTAACTTTGGCACAAAGACAAAAATTGGTGTTTTCAACCCAACTCTGGCATTTTTGGCCTAAGCTCGTCAATTCCCACGCAATATCAGCATGCTTAAGCTCAGCCTTTTTATTCCCAAATTGTTACGACCCATTTATTCAAAGTAGATGATGGTATGGGGAAGATTGCTTAAAGGAATAGGAATACTTTAAATCAATGGAGAAAGCAGGGTACGTATGTGAAAATGCTAAACTAAAGGTAAAAATGCAAATTAAACCAAATTAAATTCAAATTTAAGCATATTCCATTTTGAATTTCAATTAATTCAAATTATAAAACCTGGCCAAAGCTTCATCAGCATCTGCTCGCACTCGATCGCTCGATCGACTGGCTGCGAAACTTGTGCTTTTCCTCAAAAGACTTTGGTGTTTTCAACCCAACCCTGGTATTTTTGGCCCAAGGTCGGCATTTTCTGCGCAATATCAGAAAGCTTAAGCTCGGCCTTTTTATTCCCAATTTGTTACGACCCGTTTATTCAGAGTATATGAGGTATGGGGAAGATTGCTCAAAGGTGGGAATACCCAAAATCAATGGAGAAAGCAGGGTATGTATATGACGCAAGAAGAGCAGGCTTTGAGTGATTTATGTGGTTACCAAAAATCTAGAGATGGGTAATGAACTAGTCTGACCTGTCTGGTCCAACTTTTTACCCACACTCAATAAAGCATTGACCCTTATACTACCAAAATATTTATGAACCCGACCTGAAGACCTAGCTGGGTTAAGTTTAGCAAACAGAATTTGATTGCCTTCAGCCACTGGCGGAGCTCAGAATTTTTACGTGACACTTGGTAAGCAATAAATAAAGTAAAATTGTGAAATCAACACAAATAAATTGTTTTTCCTCCCAAATCTTGACTTTCCTGCATTTTGGACAACAATTCACAGAACGGATATTTTTGCTTTTGGGGTTTAATTGAAATATTGATCTGGGCTGGGGCGGTCCAAGCCAAATTTTAAATGACCAGGCTTAACCAGGCTGACCCCGAAAAATTGTGGCTTGGCCAATCTCTATAAAAGGTGAGTATATTGGAACATGGTGGGAAGTTAAGGTAAACATTGAAGTAGCAATAATGTTTGAACTTTAACATTTTAAGCAATCATATTTAATGAATAGTGAACTTTTCAGACTAACTGGGAACTATTTTTGATCATTTAAAAGTAAATTTATGTGTGATACGATACTTGTTATCGTGTTGTTTTTTGCCTCCACCTCTTTCATATTTCTCGAGCTTTCTCGAACCTTCAAAGACGCGTCATTATTCTGCCCCTTGTTTTCTTAATCTAGATTTTTCTAGAATGCTCTTTATGCTGTATATAAAAGGTTTGCTTACTTTTGAATTAACAGTTAGTATCTGATTGGCTCACTTCCTTTGCGGGGATCTCAGTGATAAGCCTTACCCTATCATCTACTAAATTTTGATACTTAAGTTGCGGCCTAATCTTTTTAAACTTTGATTTCATAATGTAATTCAGATTCAAGACCTTTTTTAGAATACTAAAATTCACTCCACCATCACACTTATAATCTCAATAATTTACCGGACTTGACTTTGCAGCCCCTTGGATTGAGTCCAAGGCATCACTGTGAACATCCACGTTGATTGTCTTCACTGGGACATCGTCAATCTCAACCCCAATCACCCCATGTAGTTTGACACTAGAGTTTTCCGTATTGTTTGCTGTTGGAGACTGAAGTAGTCTAACACTGTCCACCCTGAATTGAAATTAAACAATTTTTTTCAAAAATTATGTTCAAAATTTGAACCAACAAAATGCACATGTAACAATGAAAGTTTTTCCAATAGTTTGCATTAAATGTGACAGGTTTTGGTGCATATTTACATGAACCATGAAACATGCATATTTTGTCAGTTGTATGGAATGTAAACAATAGTTAAGAGTTGCAAAAAACCTTATTTAATGTCTGTTAAATCTTTACCTCGAAAGTCCTGTGATGGAAATAGATTCCTGTTCCTTGGCTCCACTATCAGCATCAATCTTAATTGCTAATAGAGCTGTTCTCGACGTGGAGTTTTGGGACTTTGCCTCCTGAGGTGAGCCTGAATTGTCTTTTGGTTTTTTCTGAAAAGTTGTCACAAACTTTTTCTTCCAAGGGTTTGAATTTGACCGCACCATTTCTGTTTTGATAGTTGTCAATCTGGAGGGAGACTCACCACGTGTTGTGGCACATCTGGAAAAAAGAAAGGTTGTCAAATATACTTGAGAGGTTTTCTTTGATGAAATTATGCCATATTTTTTTAAATATTTTAAAGTATGCCTTGCCACAGTTTTAGTCATTTTTTAAGGCACACTAGGTGGTTTTAGCTTCTTTTTTTAAATATTTTCTTTTTTCTTTTCTTTTGTTGGTTACCACGGTGGGAGTCGAACCCGGGCTATCGGGATGGAAATCAAGCGAGCAACCAACTTGACCACCCTGACTCCCTGTTTTCAAAAGTAAATATGGTGAGCCCAAGTAGATGGAACAGTTTTTTTCCAAAGGTATAATAAGGCCACCTAGCTGGTGATGAGTCCAGCTCAAAATTTTGACCCGGGTTGGGTCAGCAACCTCCAGGTCTGAAAAATTTCCCCCCAAAATCACAAATTTTTACCTTCTGGTCAAATAATACCCGGGTCAAAGCTGGATCAACCCCTTATTTACAACGGTTCGGGCAAGGGCCCATCTCTATACCTAGCCCATTTTGGCCTTTATTCTTCATATTCTGTCAAGATATACCATTTTTATTAAAGCCAGTAACTTATTTTGCTTCATGCACTACATCTTTCCAGCAAGGTGTGAAAAAATCAAGGATTGTCTCAATTGAAAGTTACCTTTAAGATCAGGGTAGAATTAAGTTAACGGGTATTTTTTGTGCAGGAAAAAATTCCCAAACCCTCCCAAGCAAACTGCCTTCTTAAAAAATTCATGGCTCTCTCAATTTTAAAGCTAAAGAAAAGTTTATGAAACAATATTTTAGCTAAATATTGAAACAAAAATGCTATTTTATAAACTTTTCTCTAGCTTTAAAATGATAGGAGCTATAAAAGGCATGATATTAAACTTTGAATTTTAATATCTCAGCTTCTAGACAAAATATCAAAAATCTGGAAGGTAACTTTTGAGCCATTCATGTAAGGATTATGCATGCCAATTTTCAGGTCTCTAGCTTTACTGGTGTGGGGAGGAGAATGAGGTGACAGATGGACGCATCTTAAACAGATCCCTTTACAAACTTCCTAAACTCCTCCCTCGCTTTACTCGGGATGGATAACATTGTGATATTTCTAGTGGGCTTTACACTTTTTTGTTGGTTCTATACACCATTCTAGTATCAACCCTAATTCAATTCAATTAATATCTTTTATTAAGGATTCATTGTCCGCAACATGTTAAGAACATCAGGTACTTTACAAGCTCCAATTAAGGTCATATTGAAAAAACAGTCTTATGTATGAAGCCAATTTTTCATGATATTTCAACAAAGAAAGAGACCAGGTGGGCCATCAGAAAATAAATGTTGGTGTTCTTAAAATTGTGCGCACATGTATAGCCAGGGACAGTTTGTTTGAAAGTTTCAAAAGGGAAACTCAATAAACTCCTTCAACAAAAGGTTTCCAATGCTCCAAAAGTCTTTCCAAGAGAAAGAGATGCCAAATTTGTATTTTTTGTAATTTTTGTATAACATAATCTAGGTTTGAGTATCCTATTAGCCTTTAAAAATGTAAAATAAAATCTCAAATCCCAATTTTTAAGTGACATGCTTTTATTTTTATTTCTACTTTGCTTTACTGCTTTGGGGAATGAAAGTTTACAGTCCAAGGGAAAAAGGAACAGGTACCAGGGACCATACCCACTTCCATGATGACTACTCCTTGGATCTTTTAGATTTTATTATTTTAATTGTTCAATTCTAAGTCAATGTCAACCTGGCCAACCCAGATTTTAAAAAGTTAATAATTATATTCATAAAAGAAGGAGCCAAAATAAGTCCAATGGATGAATGAAACAGCCCAAGAATCACCCTTCCCATGGGAGAAGCAGTCGAGCAGATCAGGTGTCTGGTGCAGTGCAATTTAAAATTTATTCAAAAAGCTAGGAAAAATAATCAGTAGATGGATAAAATACTCCAAGCTCAAAAAGGCTACTCAAGTAGCTGCAATACACAACTTATCAATGGCAGAGTAATTACAGTGGTTTAGTGCTGAGTGCTAACCAATCCTCCATTATAACAGCAAGTTGTGATTTCCTCAAACCATCTGAAGACATTTTTGATACCAAAGTTTTGTAGACACTCTTTTCTCACCCTTCTTGTCTGTTCGTACTTGGTCCAATTGAATGGAATCCTCTAAAGAATAGTCTTTCTATTGCAGAGATGATTGAGTCTCTTGCTTGGGATCCCCAGTCTATACTGTGCCCTCCTGATTAGTCATTTAATATACTCAATGCACCGTAATCCTTTTATTCTTTTATTATGTACTAGCGGTTCAAAGGCGGCTAAGCCCCCCCCCCCTTTTTTTTCCGGTTTTTTTCATTTTTACCCATTTTTTTTTTTTTTTTTCCTTTTTTTTATCATATTTTGCCATGCCTTCCAGTTCCCGCCTCCGTGATGGGTAAGAAATTAGGGTTTTATATATATTAATAATGACATATAGAACAGCAAATATACAAGTCATCTAAAAATATCACATATACAAAACTCTTAACACATTGATATTATTTCAAGTTTGGGAATCAGAGGGTAACAGTTTGTCAGTAGTATCGACATCAACAAAACTAGAGGAACATCTAACTCATCAGATTGTCTGTCCTTGAACCATAACAAAATAGCAGAGCTTATGCTCCTCAAAAATGTCTGCCTAGAGGACTCAACACCCTCCTTCTTATGTACTATGCCTTCTCTTGTGTCTCGCCATTGGTTATCTTTGGAGACATGGGTTCAGATGATTGGTTCAGCAATGGCGTCTTTCTTTCATTCGTGGAAAATGATTTCAGTTGACATCACCTTTTAAGGATCATTTTCGATTGGTTCTTTGATCACTGTATCATGATTGGATAGACGTGACCCTGAACCCAATTCATCTGATTGGATGAAGACTTTAAAGACTGCGCAGAGGAGCAGAATTTTTTAGTCTAAGATGCTACCGTGTGTTTGAGGTATCTGCTTCAGGGTTTCAAATCTCTTTCACCTATTATCTCCCGACCAAAAATAAGCTCACCCTTTTGGAAAAAGGGTGAAAATGAGTATCTTATTGCCACTAAGTTCACATAAAAAGGGTGGAAACGAGTGTGAATTTAGGCTGTAATCTAAAATTGGGGAAAAAAGTCAGCTTTGCAGCAATAATGTACTCGCTTTCACCCTTTTTTCTCTGTAATGAAAAATAGTGACAAAACACCGTGTTATTTTTGGTCAGGCTAGGACGGTTTTTTTCTGTAGACTTTTAGTGTGATCTTGACTACTTCATACTTTCCGGATCTGGTTTCACTCCTCTTTTTTCCTTGCTTTTCTCACCATGCACCAAAGTACTGAATACTTCTTAGATCAGAGATTCAATAGGTTTGTGTGTAATTATTCTGTTAAAAATATTGACACATAGTTTTATATGTTTATGGGTTGTCAAAATTGTTTTTTTTCAATGTCTTTAATCAATAGATTCAGTTTGTTAGAGTTAACATCAGATTTTCTTAGAAATTCTCAAATCAGGGTTGTGAACGTGCAAAAGATTCTATCTTATCTTAAAAATTGTGAATGACTGCAAGCAAGAGAATCTGCAGAGCTTGCTTTCAAGCAACACCAAAGGTATTTCTTTTCCTTCACAAATTGAGATTTCTTCTCTCCTTTTGCTAACAAATTAAGTTAAGACACTCAGATGAAGTTATTTAGGATGAGCTTTTCGTTCATAATTCTTGTTTCTTCACACTCCCACATTATTGTTTCGCAGCACCCAAAAACTTTGTCCTTGTCTTTGGGGCGTTACTCAAGGGCTACAGGGAGCCTTCATTGATCTGGTCTCCAAAAATTCCACTTGGAAATAAATCAAATGTAAAAGAAGCAGAACTTCAGATCAAAGCAAAATCACTCATGGCTCAACTTTGAAGAATGTAGGATAAAAATAAAGGAGGTTCATTTTTTGGCTTGAAGAAAATGGAGGAAAATTCCTTTTCCAATATGTTGGATTATTATTTTTATATTGTGCGGTCAGAAAAGTGTGAAAGATAAGAATTGGAAAAAGGACTTTTAGAATTTTCCATTATTGACAAAAGATTTTATTCACAAGACATATTTGGAACAGATCATCTTAAAAAAATGAAAAACATTATTAGTGAAGCAACCTGGATAAACATTTTCAGGGTTCCTGTCCCTAGATGGATTCAAATGTTCTGAATTTTCACAAATGATAATTGATAGCTTTTTCTCCCAAAACTTTTTTCTCTTTGAAGTTTAATCTTTGACGGATACCCTGGCTTGGATTTGCTTAAAAATTAAACGAATATCTAAACTTGAAGGAAGATTTGCTTAAAAACAAAACGAGTATCTAAAGTTGAAGTTCGATTTGTATTTCAAACAAATTGAGTATTGATTTTCATAAATGGGTAATTGGTTCTCAATGTAATAAGCAAGTACATTAAGCAAATATTAATCATCAGTCGATCTCCCCTCCAATTTAACCAAAATGACAATCTTTTAACACAACTAGCCCCACACCAAAGCATTTTTTCTCCTCTTGGCTTAGTAATATTTGAGTTGACTTTTTACTTGTACAACCTCGCTTAGTCATTCTTGATTTCTATTACTTGTATGACTTAGCTTAGTAATATTCAAGTAGACTTATTACTTTTACGACCTAGCTTAGAAACTCTTGATTCGTATTTCTTGTTCGACATGGCTTAGTAATATTCGAGTAGACTTATTACTTGTACACCTAACTTAATCGGTCTTGATTGGTATTTCTTGTCCGAGTATACTTATTTCTTGTTTACCTATTGCTAAGTCACTCTTGATTCGAGTTAATTGTACGACCTAGCTTTGTAATATTCATTCATAAACTTTATTCGCTCATTCAATATATCACATGAAATACATCTTTACAAGAACGAAATTTGGGAATCAGTATCCCAAAACTGGATGACTGATTCCCCATGTTACCGAAACTATGACATTTAAAAACTTTTAAAACTTGATTCGTATTATTTGTACGACCAAGCTTAGTAGTGCTGATGTCATATTAGAAGATGCAGTTATTAGCGGAACCATAAATATCAGAACAATCCAATCTCAGTCACACAACCTTAATAACTATTTGCACTTAAACTCAATTATCTCAGCTCCTAGACAAAAAATAAAAAAAATGGCCAAGCAGTTTCACCGCATTAATTAAATAAATCTTATTGCCAAATTTCAACCCTCTATAGCTTCAAAGCTATGGGAGGAGATGGTCGTGACAGATGTACAAAATTTTATTTTTCTACGCTCTTTAATAGAATTTCTAAACATCCTCCCTTTGCTTTACTTCGGTCGCTGGGGAGGGGTAATAAAGTACCCTGATCCAAAACAGGTGCTCCCCCCACCCCCATAAATTACTTTGTAGGTAACTTTCTGATCATTTTGACTCATTATTCAAAATAACAAGGTACTTTTTTACCAGCAAACTCTCTTACAGTTGACCTCATGCAGTTGTGATAATCCATAGAATATCAATCACCATTAAAAGCTTTCTGGTTAGAAAAAACTTAAACTCTGGAATTTGTTTCACACACACAGATTGGCATAAAACAAACTTTTATGCCTAATTTGTACTTAATTGATTATGTTGCTAACTGAGTTGAAGAAAGAAGCCACATCATGATAGTGACAAAGAGACTTTAATGGATAATAAAATAACCACTTTGCAAATGGCCTTTTGTTGTCTTTGGTGCAATTTTAGGACTGCTGTAAAGGAATGGGTGGAATCTAAAATTTATCTCCAGAGACAATTTAGTTCTTTCTCCTTTTTTTATTCACCTAGCTAAATGTTAATAAAGAAAGAGAATTTTGTTTTAGAGTTGTGCAGAATGAAGCTTTCTATTTAATTGGAGAAATTAATGTGGCTTTTGCTCAATTTTATGCTTTGAAGAACAAATAGTCAAAACAAACAAACATCAAACAGTTTAGACCTGACAGGCCTAGAGGTTTTAATTTATCAAAGTAGAGTTACTCTCAGACTGCCTTTGATGAAGATAGTACATTCTGAGGGATTAAAAAAGGCAATTAAGAAGGTTTAACTGTTTCAAAACTCACATTGGAGTGTGCAAAAGGCTAAGGTTATGACACAATTATCTAGTGGCAGGAAATTTTAACTGTCAAGAAGGCTAATGGTACACTTTTGCAAGCAGGAAGAAGTTAGCTTTGATAAAACTAAACCTTATATACTATTTATCTTAGGCTCAGTGTTGGTCGAATTTGGTTACACGTTAAAAGTTTTTTTAGTGGTGCATGAGGGAGCAGCTCTAGCAAATTGGCATTTGGACATTTTCTGGCAAAAAAGAAGTTTTATTGCAAGGGAACTAGAAAATATTTCAGGCAATAAATTATACATGGTTATTGTATTTGTCATAATCACATCCCATTATTTTATGACTAGCACATTTAGGAGCAGCTTAGCTGCCCCTCTTTTTCACAAATGTTTCATTGTATTTTGCCATTTTTTTGTTTTTCACAACAACACCCTCCCGTCTCCGTGACGGGACAGACATTAGGGTTTTATATATATTAACTAGCCAACCGGGCCCCGGCGCTGCCCAGGAAAAATTTGATGCGCTTACGTCTTTTGGAGTTTTGGAGTTTGGGGTACCCTGGGGTCTGGGGGTCGGGTTGGTGCGGTCATGCTTGTGCTAAGAACCATCCCTGGGTTGGTGGGGAGGTCTGTGCAAAATTTGGTGGAGATTGGTCTGGCGGTTCGGGCATGAAAGAGGGACATAGGTAGGTACATAGGTACAAACAGTCTGTTTTATATATATATAGATAACTAGCCAACCGGCCCCCGGTGCTGCCCGGAAAATTAACGAAACAGTATAAGGGTACCCATAAGGAAATTTTACGTTACACAAAGTTTTCTCTCCACGTAATCTGTTTGCGGGTTTTGGAGTTTGAGGTACCCCGGTGTCCCAGGGTTATTATTTTGAGCCTCGCTTTTTTTTCATTCTGCCTAATTACCAACCTCATTAGAACTGAAAAAATTGACATTCTCAAATTTTCTTTTCATTTCCCATTTATCTTAATGTCAACGAACAATTTTTACTTTCTCCCATTTGACAACACTAATTTGTTATTTGCTTTCAACACATAATAATAAAGTGTTATTTCTATTGAACAAAAAAATATTTGTTCATCTCCGTTCCAATGGATCTAACTTATTCCCTTAAAAAAAAGTGCATTTTCAAACAAAAGATTGATCTGACAGATGAACTAAGACAATAATAATTGGATCTGAATTTCTGATGAAAACATCGCATTCATTTCCAGAATTTGGAACTTTTTACTCACCTTGCTGCTTTTCGTTTCCTTCGTTTTCGGATGTCGGCATAAATTTTTGCATTGAAGAAAATTAGCAAGATGAATGGGATGACGCCAAGAGTCACAAACCGTGTCCAGTTGAAATAAATAGAATAATTTGGATCCATCCTGTATTGAAAAATAGCACAAATTTGACTTTTGTATCTTAATTAATGTTTGTTTGGTGACAATTGCAGAGAATCATTTTATTGCTTTTATTATAATAAAACTTCATATGTGAAGACTAGAGGTTTAAGAGCGGCTAAGCTGGGGCCCCGTCCCTCCTCCCACACCTACCTTCGCACCCTCCTTCTGCTCCCTCAAGTGACTGGACAGACAATAGGGTTATATATAACTAGCACTTTCAGGAGCGGCTGAGCTGTCCACCTTTTCGCCATTTTTTGCCATGCCCCCGTTCCTGCCTCTGTGACGGGACAGACGTTAGGGTTTTATATATATTAATAAATTTTTGTCTTTTTTATGTTTGTTTCTTCAAGGCAAATGGACTCAAAAACTACAAGAGCCATATATTTGAAAATTGGCACATAAGACTTCAAATGTCTGAGATGGTTATAAGCTGGGTCACTTTTCCTTTAGGGTCCTTTAAAAGTCTGAAATTGTTACTTCAGGGTTTGCCAAGCGCAGTTTCACTTTCACCCCTAAGGACTCATTGATTTCTATGGGAAATAGTTGTTCAGTTACCTCAAAAACTATGGACCAGAGATCATCAAGTGAGACATAGGAAGCTCAGACACCCGTAAAAACCAGTTAAAAGTTGAATCTTCCCAGGTCTATGGAGCCTACAGGGTTAGGCCTAGAAGGTTAGGTTAGCAATAAAATACCAAAATCATCTTAAGCCCTGACGGTTGACGATAAGCCCCACAGGGTTAGGCCCAGATGGTTAGGTGAGGCAAACAATAAAATAGGCCCAGATGGTGAGCCTGTTAGGGTTAGGCCCAAAAGGTCTGGTTAGATTAGTTCGGATGAGATTTTATTGCTAACCTGGCTTAACCTAACCTTCTGACCCTTACCTGCATGACATATCTCACTACAAACTACGTAGGTTAACATGTAGGTAGGCAAGCTAGTACTTGCTATGAAGTTGCAGGCAAACTAGTCAGGTAGGCAAACTCGTAGGTAGGCGAAATCTCCTAGTATCTCGGTTTACCAAACTATTTATTCAGCCAGGTTTAGAGATGGGCCATGACCCGACCCGAGCATACTTTTGACCCACAAAAAATAAGAGGCCAACCCGGCTCTGACTAGGGTACTTTTTGACCTGACCCGAAGAGATTTTTTTTGATCCAAAGGGGAAAAATTAAAAATTTGGGATTTTTAGGGGAAATTTTCCAAACTCAGACCCAAACCAAGCTGACCCATCCCAACCTGACCCGAGCAATTAAAAATTGACCTGACCCTACCTGGGTCAAAAATTTTCGACCCGGACCCATCATAAGCCAGGTCAATGACTGGATGACTAATATAAAACTGCCATCTGTATTGTAATCTATTATTTTTCTAATTTTTTTACTATTTTGGCCAGTTTTAACTTTGATACTTTTTCAATTTAGAACTTTGGCTAAAAACCATATTCCATGGTGACATCTTGCTGAGTATCACATTAAATGTCAGTATGGGTCTCTCTAATGAGCCACACTTTCCTTCTTTTTAGCTAACTCACTAGTCAAAAAGACCTTTCAAAAAGCTAATCTGAACTAACTTTACCCAAAAAGTTACAATACTCTCATATCAAGAAGCATTTTTTGGCAAACTTCAGCTTAGATTTGGCACTAAATACTTTTTCAACTTTTACTGTAATCTGTAATGTGCTGAATGTTGGTTTGCCTGAGGCTGCCAAAATTTATTTTTCTTGCAATAATTTGTGTTTGCCATAGGTTTGAACCTCTGAACCGAAGTTCTCAATTTTTCCAGTAATTCACGATAACTCTAGGGCCACATTGACTCCCTATATCTTTCATTATTTCAGATTCGAGTTAAAGCATATCATCCAATCTTCCTCTTGACAAAAGATCGTGACTATGGACTAATTCATAAGCTGTTGAAGTCTTGAAGAGTTATTCTTCTGTAAAAAAAATCTTTTTCTGATACTTGCACACAAGGAAAACTTCTATTGATTACATATTTTTTGCCAAATATTTTATCCGAGCCCCGACCAAAAATAATATACAGGAATGCCATAATTCGGGTGTAACCAGCTGTGTTTTTTTGTTTTTCCAGTGTTTACACCTGCTTACACTGTCTTTTATGTCGTAAACTGCCATAATACATGTGAAAACACGTGTGAGTTTTATTAATTAAATTATACTTGAATATTATGCCTTATTTTTGGTCGAGGTGTTTGATAACCCTTGTTTATCTTTCTTTAATTTTTTGAAGTGCGCCTTACGAACTTAATCATTAAAGGCACAACAGGTTTTTTTTCTTTTTTTTATCTTATTTTTTATATTTT
>Ga0194133_10006497_pt1 | contig 14349 bp, 7 predicted proteins | sample TA2KigOf40mmetaG_FD_155448 | JGI IMG/M metagenome (GOLD analysis project Ga0194133, IMG submission 155448) | Freshwater microbial communities from Lake Tanganyika, Tanzania - TA2015055 Kigoma Offshore 40m | ecosystem: Environmental > Aquatic > Freshwater > Lake | place: Tanzania: Lake Tanganyika...
AATCACCTTGATCCGATCCCTCCTTTATTTTTGTATATAAAGCTTCACTTCCCCATCAATAAACAGTTCAGTATTGATTCTTTTATTGATTGGGAAGGTTTTATCTGGGATTTCAGCCAACGCTCGTAACTACACCATTTCCATTCCGTTCTCTGCCTACGATTTCCGACGCCGAAGCATCGTACTCGCTAGTATATGCCTTTCTATAAAGTACAAAATAATTAGGTTGAAATAGGATGTGATATAAGATGCTATCACCTTTTCCGGGTGATTGCAACCTTTGGCTGTTTCCAGTTGGCCTGCAGCCTGCCAGACGCTGTCACCCTTTCTGGGTGATAACCACCTTTTTCTGTTTCCAGTTGGCCTGCAGCTGGCCAGACGCACATTTTCTAAGTGAGTGCCACCTTACGCTGTGTCGGGCCCGACCGAAAATAAGCTCACCCCTTTTTGGAAAAAGGGTGAAAACAAGTATCTTATTGCGGCTAAGTCCACCAAAAAAGGGTGGAAATGAGTGTGAATTTAGGCTGTAATCTAACAATTGTGAAAAAAGTCACCTTTGCAGCAACAATGTACTCATTTTCACCCTTTTTTCTCTCTGTAATGAAAAATAGCAACGAAACACCATCTTATTTTCGGTCGAGGGGGTCCAAACTTACCATAACTGTAACTGTCTTGGGAACCTGAAGAACATTTTTGTTTTCTAAACAGTTATTAAAAAAGTTTCCTTCGGCATTTAGAGTTTCAGGCCGCAAGGCCCAGGGAGGGGGGGTTTGGGCTTAGGTCTGAGCTTTTAGAGTACTTCAGCAGTCTGAGGGCTCTGATAGCTTCAAAATACTTTTGCTAACGTAAAACTCTTGATAAGGTATAGTTTTACGATAAATTCTATAGGGACCAATCATCTGTATCACGAAACCCCCGCTTTCTGTTTTGGAGGGTTTGTATTTTTCTTGACAAACGAGAGACTGGTTTTGTAATTCGAATGTTTATTTGAGCTTCAGTGAAGAAATAGATTGCAATGAAAACACACGTGACTTAAAATTTTGATTGACTTGTTTACTCTATTACTCTATTGCAGCGAGAGGGTGGTGAATTTTTTACTATGGCACTTAATTGAGCCTGATTGACAGTGTTGCCTACATATTATTGTACAATGCACTCAATCCAATTGATTTTCATGTGATATTTTAATAACAGTGTTCTACTTTTATCACAATTTCTGTTAAACTCATTTCAATATAGGTTATCACCTGACCTTTCAATGAGAGATCTTTTATATTAACATGGCAGTTCCGCTCTAGGTGTACACGTTCATCCATTTCTCTGATTACCCTTAATGGTCGTATCCCCGAACCAAAGTCTCCCAATTATATAGGGCTGCCGCTCTACCAACAAAAAGTTCAGTATTGATTCTTTTCTTGATTGGGAACGTCATCATCGAGTTTCCTGTCATTCACTCTCACACTCACCGCATTCATCGCTTCAGACCACAGTAAATAATGGACAAGTTCACGCAAAGTTTTTTTTGATGTTTTTAAGTACGCCTTGCGACTCGAGGTCATGAAAGGCACACTGGGCGGTTTTTAATGATCATTTTTTTTCGTGGTAGATACCGGGCGGGAGTCGAACCCAGGTTGCTGGTATAGAAATCCAGCTCCTTACCACTTTGCCACCCTGAAAGAACAAATGAGTCAAACAGACAAAATCAAAAATTTGCTTTTTAAAATTTCACATTGCATCAAAATGACTTTGTTTTTTCACTTAAGTTTTCAATTCAGCATGTTTTTAATTTTTATAAGGCCACAGAAAGAATTGGAAGACAGCTTTCCAATATTGGTATTTTAAACCTTTTTTTTCACTCTAAAGTTGTTGTTGGTATTGCCTTGTTGTTTCTCTGTCCATCCACTTTTCCATTTTATTTTTCTGTGACAAATATGAACTGGAACTTGTTAATGGATTTCAATTGGGCTCTTTTGTTCCCCCTTTCTTCCAAGAACAGAGTTTTACTGCCAAAAAAAAGTGATGGCTACCAAAGATTCCATTTCACCATGAAATTTGTCAGAAAGCTCATTCAAACTTCTTCACATTAGACCTATTTGGCTGCAAAAATAAGAATTAAAATTTGCATTTAAATTGAAGATTTTAGTGGCATTTTAGCTAGTAAATTTTATTGACAGATACTTTGGCTCTTTCCAATTGAAAAATAATTTGATGTCTTTCAATCCATAAGGAAAAAGAGACTGAGAATGGTAATAATTCTGTTCAATTTTTTTTTGAAAATTTTGCAGTCAATGCTTTCATCATTAAAAGCAATTCACTGCAAATTGAAGTTAGGAGATTTGAGTATGAAGAATAAGCCCAAAGAGGCACTAATTGTTTTTTTTGAGGAAGAGCCGGATTTATATACATCAAAAGCGAATCAATAAACATGAGAAAATGGATCTGTGAATTTGGCAGTAAGGAAGTTCTGTTGGTCTGAATTGGCGGTCAAGCGTGAATTTGTATTTAACGTCAGGTTGAAAGGAATGTGGCTAGTATCAGAAGGGAATAGTAGGCAGAATTATTGACAATTAAAGTTGCCGATCAATCAAAGGGTTTGGTGATCAAAAAAATCATTAAGAAAGTCTTTGAGGTTACTTTACTTTGTCCCAGAAAAAATACCTTTTCTCTATTTTCAATCTTAAGGCATTTGTAATTTGGTTTTCTTCATTTTGAGTTCCAAATTCATTTGAAATGACCCCTTTTGAATAGATTTATCCTCTAAGACCAAGCAAAGCCCGCAATTCATGTTGTCCGTTTGTCCATCACCTCAAACTCCTGCCTCAGTTATCAAGCTACAGAGCTTAAATTTTGCATAAAGACTCTTCACATAAATGCAAAAAAAGTTACCAACCAGATTTTTGAAATTTTGTCTGGGGGCTGAAATATGGGCATTTTTCTAAGCCTGCCCAAGAAAACCTGCTTGGGCTTTTATATGAGGAGTCTGACTGCAAAATTTCAGCCCTCTTACTTCAAAACTGAGGAAGAGCAAACAAAGCAGAAATTTACTGGAAAATTGGAGAAAAAAATGCTAGGGGACTCACATGATTCTAGATTGATATCAAAATACAGAATGTATATATTTTTTCTGAATTGTAAATCCAACCAAAGATTGTCAAAACATGTTTTTATACATATAGTATATGGAATTATGTAAAAATAAGATTGGAAAAAGATAGATGAAAAATAGGAAAGTTGAACCACAATTTTTAAATTAAGTAGAAAGGTATTTTTTTGTCGGGGGAAAAATACCTTACTTTTGCAAGCGTTTGAGCAAATACGACTTGGTGCACCACTGCACTAAGCAATGTGGCATAGCGCTCTCAGGCCTGCCTGTGTTGACTGGTGAAGTGCCATGCCACATTGCTTAGTGCGGTGTGGCACCAAGAGATGTTATGGACGTCTCCTTTTGTCACGTCTGAACAGGATCTGGAAAAAGCTTATGTAAGAACATTTATGATCGGATTGCGGGTGCAACTCTCAATGATTTCTCAGGCAAGAGTTAACTTTTGGTGGCCTAGGCCCATTTATTGCTACTTTCACACAATGTCCTGCAAGTTCCCAATCTTCTCCTCTGACGAGATCATCCTTTTCTCAAGCTCAGGATCCCAGGTAGGCTTATGATTCAAAATCATTTTTGTTCTTTCTATTTGCTCTTGCACCTGAACTCATCGTGTTCAGCCAACCTCCTCCAATACGCCTGTGGTGACTTTGCCCTTGGGCTTCGCTTCTCAGGCATTTGGTTCCCCTTCTTATCTTGGAGCTCTACCAGACTTTTAGTTTACCATTCATTTAAAGCCTTCTTTGTTGGGTGGTCCATTGGTAGTCACGCTGTCTGGCATCTTCCGAGGGAAATATTTGAATGTTGAGGATAGATAGCTTGCTATTTCTTTAAGATCTCATTACGCAATTGTTAATACATTAACTTGTAAGTAATAATACCTTTACAAAAGTTCTTAAAGATATCAACCTGGTTTTATATTTTAAGATTTAAAGAAAGTTTTCTTCATTTCGATTCAAATCTCCTCATCACTGAAAATTTGATCAAGCCAAGGCATGTCAATTTCTTTCTTTAATACTAAACAATATGGAAAAATTTGTTCTCCATGTTTTCATTTTGAATCATCAAAGAAATGGTCAATGCTAGGTTTACGTGGTTCAGAGTAAAGGGTTGACATTAATGAATTGTGCAGGTCAGGGTGCTCTTTATTTATTAAAATCTTGATGACTTTAGACGATGTAAGAAATGGTTTAACTTCCATCCAGACCTCCTAACATCAACATTATCAACAGAAAATTTACAATGAAAATTCAACTATTGTAGTACATGCTCATTTACCCTCCTTTTTGCGCTATGATATTTTTCAGTCTAGTGGTTCAGTTATTTCCAAATGGCAGCCGTTGTTTAGCTTCTCTTCCAAGTAATTGTAAGTTCACCTAAAAAGGCTGCTGTTGTTTTCATTCCTGCTTCTTTTATTTCCCCCAATATTCTACCCTCTTCTTAGAGGTCTGACTTTTCTTGATCCAATCCCTACTTTACTTTTGTATATAAAGCCCCTCTTTTCCATCAATAAACAGTTCAGTATTGATTCTTTTCTTGACTGAGAAGGTCTTCACTGAGATTTTAGCTCAACATTCACATCTCCTCCTGTTTCCATTCCGTTCTCCACCTCCATTCCGACACTGAAGAATCAGACACACTAAAACTTTTTCTTAATTAATTCTAGTAATTCATTCCTACCTTTTAAAAATTATAATATTGCCAAAATTGATTGTAAGATGAAGCTGTTTGCACATATAAAAATACATTTTTCAACAGACTGAGTTAAAAATATTTTTGGGGTTATCTGCTTCAGGGAGTGCTCAAGGCAAAGTACATTTGGTTTTCAACAAAAGCCTACTGCCTCATCCTAAACCTTGTTTGTTTAGTTTTGGAAGAGAACAGAAAACAGCTTTTTTCCTCCCCAGATTCATAAAACAATTCCAATCTTTTTTCTCAGTTTTCACACCAAACAATAATTAAATTCTTCTCCTCAGTTTCAAAAACTTTTATGCAAATTTTTCTTCCACTACAAAATGTTTTTTGTCAGTCAAACTCTTTGGATTCAAGATTTTTGAAAAAGTGTTCATGTGTTATGTGGAAATCATCTTTGCGAATATGATTGGTGCTATGAAAATCTGCCAAATCAATGTTATACCAAACATTGGGTTTGTCAAATAAACGATTTGTCAAACAATATTTTGCACCAAATTCGCAATTCGTCAAAAAATTTGGTTCGTTGAATCCACATTTCATATCCAACAACTTTTTATCAAAAATACTTTAAAAATCAAGCCGATTCAAGCCACTCAAGGGTTTTTATTGCTAACCTAACCTAACCTGCCTTACCTAACCCTGAAAGACTACAATAAAATAGCCCCACAGGGTAAGGTTAGGTTAGCACTAAAAAACCCTTGAATTACCAAATTTTGTGGCGAGTTTTACAAGCCATAAATTTTGTAAAAAATGTCATCCGACAAATTGAGAATTTGGTAGAAAAGGTGATTTGACAAACCAATTTTTTTGAAAATTGTCAAATCGGTGAATCATAATTTGGCAGATTTTCATAGCACTATATGATAAGAGTTCCATTTCCTAATCCAAATGAGGATCCAATTGCCAGGATCTAGCTCTTATTCCAAAATCCTTCGATATTTTGTAGTGAAAGGAGCTGTTGATTTATGAAGTGTACCAACTGGAAGATAAGTGGCAAGTCTTCGAAGAAGACTAACGTATAACTGGGTGATAACTTTTTCAATCAATAAAGAATAGATATATTCAACTGCTTAGTGTTTTGGTGGCAGTCCCTTGAAAAGATTTGGAATAGTAGCTTTCTGGAAGAATGCGTCTTGTTGTGAATGCTAAGCTATTGCAGGGGAATACAACGTTTCACTATGTACCAGTTCGCCACACGCCAGTTTGCCATGGTCAGTCGGCAATATACGCCAGTTTGCCATATGCCGGTTCACAATAGTCAGTTCGCCATAGGTTAGGCTAGGTTAGGTTCGGTTACGAACTCATTGAACTACAAACGAGTTCGTAGCACTTGCACACATGGCAAACAGGCTCGTGTGGCAAACCAACTATGTCGAACTGGAAAATGGCAAAATGACATCATATCCTATTGCAGTGTAGACTAATGAGTAGGAACAAAACATAGCTTGTAATACAAATTCAATTAGCTTGAAATCACTTTTAATTCTGATCTTTGATGCAGGGTAGCTTCCCGATTGTGTTTGAGTTGCCTGCTGAGGACGCTAAAAGTTTTTCACGAACGAGATATTCCTGAAAGCAATTTTTCCACCAACATATTCCCAAATTCCAAAAATTTTTCTGATTTCAAAGTAGAGTTTTTCATTGTTTTAAATGAGTTTCATTACTTTTGAACCTTACTGACCATGACCCCAGCCTCAATAAGGGTTGTGGTCAGGGTCATACTTCAGGATTGGGATGGTTAGCATATACTTTCCTAAATACTAACCTAACTAAAATCTTAAGGGCTGATTTTTCTTTTTGGGGAAGATGTTGGTGGGAAAATAGCATTTGGGAAAACCTCGTTTGTGAAAAACTGGTAGCGCCCAGCATTGAGTCCTTCTTGTGACATTTTGTAGCCTTCTTTAACAAAGACACCTTTAAAGACTTTTGCCATCTGTTTATAATTACTTCAAAAGTCACTTCTAATGTTTAATGTATAAGTAGGTTACATAACATATGTGATTAGATGGTTTCATAAGTATTCTGACCAAACAGTATTTTTGATTAGTATATTGTGTATTAATGAAAAAATTGAGATGCATTAAAGATCTGCAAATCCTCTCTGTGTTGTTGATAAAAGTCTCTCCAATTATGGCTACTCACATGCATACTGATGAGTTGCTTTGAACTTGACTTTGAAGTATTTCATGTGCAATACACCAGAGAAAATGATACAATTTAGATTTGAAAAGGTTCTGTGAAAATGACACTGAAGTTGGCTATGGATAGCATAAATTTTTAGTTTTTCATGGAATAAAAACTAATCTAGAATCTGTATAACCCTACCAAAAATAAGACATTGTTTCGTTGCTTTTTTTCATTACAGAGAAAAAAGGGTGTAAACAGGTATGTTATTGCCACAAAGGTGTCTTTTATCATTTTTATATTACAGCCTAAACTTCCACTCGTTTACACCCTTTTTTCAATAGCGGCGTGGCAATAAGATACTCGTTTTTACCCTTTTTCCAAAAAAAGGTGAGCTTATTTTTGGTAGGGAAACTTATGTATTTGACAAAACATATCAGCTGGTATTCGACATATAATCATTCTTTTGGTACCAGGACTAATCCACTTATTAAACTATTGTAGGATGCGCTCAATTCAAGTTATCACTTTTCCTTAGCACTTTACAATATTTTAACGTTTGTGTTCAATTCTCAATAAATTCTCATAAAGTCATTTCAAAACAGGCTGAAATAATTGTTTCTCATTCCAATCTACTTCAGGTCATTTCAAAACGGCTGCCGTTATAGTTTCTTATTCCCACTTAATGGCGCTCTTTGGTGCCCACAATTTAACCATCTTCACTTTAGCCCTTCTTTTGTGTCCACGATTGAACCTGCTTCACTTTAGCCCTGCTTGGGAAGGTTACCTTCCACTCAAGAACAGGTAGAAGTAGCCGTTATCCATTTGTATAGTTGGTAACAAAATCAGGCGATTGAAAAGAAACACCTCTTGGTTCAATGTTTTAACAGCCTAACTAAAATGATATAAACATTGAAACAATAGTGCTGTGAACGTCTTCCCAAAATTAAACACGCTTTGTTTCACTTTAGAATTCTATTTGTGATTGACTTTTGAAAATTATAAAGCCCGTAGTTCTCACAAGAAAAAGCACGCAAGAATGGAAAGTGTATAGGCGTTCATTCCTAGAATGAAAGGGGAATCGCAGAGCCATGGCGTATTTGGAAAGTCCCTTAAGAAAACACGAAACTTAGCATTTATATCAAGATAATTGAACTTGTTTCTTCTACATTCATTCCTTTTTTTTTGTTCTGTAAAAAAATCAAGTGCAAAGAAGAACACAGTTCCATGCTGGTAATCATAGATAAGAAGAGACATCAGCTTTGAAAAGCCTCAATGGCTTAAGTTTGGGCAACTTTGGCTTGATCCCTTGTCCTTGGTTGCATATATATATAGTGGGACTCAAACAAAGAAGTTCTGGACCTTAAAATGAAAAAAGAGGAAAAAAATGTGAATTCAACAGAGCAGTATTTGAGGAAGGAAAGGAAATCTTAAAGCTGATAATGCAGTTGGTTCAAACTCATCTTTCAAAGAAAAGCTTAAGTGGTTCCTCAAATCAATGGATCAGATTACTATTCTGTCCTTTAAAGACTTTTAGGAATTTAATGTAAACTGAAGATCAAAAGAGTCAGCTCTCATTTCCTAAGTTTGATAATATATATATATAAATATAAGAAAAGCTGCTAATACTGAATAAAGAAAGACACACTTTTTGACCAGGATGCAATACTTTGATTGTCCTTTTTATAAATGTAGACTATCCCTGTGAACATGAACGTACAAGCCTTAACCGTTCTCATTGGCGGAATAGCGTTGACCCAGTAAAATCACGCTTGCCTCTTTGAACAGTAGTCTTAAAAAAAGTTGTCAAAGCAAAATGCTAAAAAGACTGGGGTTGACGAATGTAGTCCCGCGAAGGAAGTAAGACAATCAGATACTAACGTTTATTCAATAGCAATGCAAAGTATTTATGCACAGCATAAAGAATATTCCAGAACAGTAAATACATAACATAACACAAAGAGGTCGCCATGGCCAAGTGGTCATGGCATCAGGCTGGGAATCTGAGTATCCGGAGTTCGAGCCCTAACAGCTCCAGGCAACCTTTGACCCCGGGTTGCCAAAAAGAACAAGTGATTCCAAGCCAAAAACATTGTGCCTTTCATGAAAGTAATTCGCAAGGCGCACTTTAAAAGATTAAAAAAAAGTGAAAAAAAACCATGAAAAGTAAATAGTGGACATGTCTGGAAGGTGAGGAAAATGGTGAAGGGGTAAACATGTTAAGCAACCTGTGTAAGCACGTGAACACATGAAAAGGAATACATGATCATGTATAGTAACATAAATGTACATAACATCATTTGGGGACAAATACGATAAAAGTATCGTACCTTTACATAAATATACTTAAAACTTAGTTGGAAAATCATTTCTATCTGGTCTTCAAAATGTATCTGTTATGACTTTGACCCTCAAATGAAACACCGTCACTTGCTTTGAGTCTTTATTCAACTTGTCTTCTCTCTCTCACAACTGTCTATTCACTTCATAATCTTATATGGAAAAGGCCAAGGCTCAAGGCACACATAAATCAATGTTATAACATACGTCAGATAAGAAATACAAGTCTAAAAATATTGATAACTTGGAGGCTTAGCAGATGCAAAGGATACAACATTTATGTAAAAGACATTGTTATTGATGTCCAGTAAGATAATTTTATCTCTAGGAGCGAGCAAAGCAAGCGAGTGTTTTGGAAAAATCACTATTGCTCGTGCAGGGGGATCAGCAGGGAGAAAATTGTGCCTATCACCTGAAACTCCTCCCTCATTTTGGAAGCTAGAGGGGTGAAATTTTGCATTTAAACTCCTCAGTTTAATGCAAAAAAAGCTGCCAACAAGATTTTTGAATGTGTGTCTAGAAGCTGAGATATTAGAGTTTTTCTTCTAGGCTGTGCCAGGCAAAGCCTGTGCCAGCTTTGTTAGGCAGCGCACACAAGTCTGTATTCAAAATTTTAGCATTTTGCTTCCAAACTGAGGAAGGAGACTGAAGGTGGGTTGGATGGATGGACAAATATTCATTATGCTAGCGATTACCATCTTAGTAAAAAGTTTGTCGCTCTTGCTTTTTCAATGTACAAAAAATGTACCTCTGCTATTGATTACTTCCAATATGTACGAATAAGTTCTTCAGTGGCTGCCATGGCTGTGAGGTATATGCACCCAACTGAGAACTAAGCTCTAAGGTTGCGGGCTCAATCCCCTGCTGCCCATGCCGGCAATTTTTCAACCCCGGATTGCAAAAAAATCAACAAGGCACTCTCAGAGTCAGGAAAATAGTAATTTGCAGTGACCATAGACTTCAATGGCATGGCGAGACTCTTATAATGGTGTTGATCACCCATTAACACTGGATGAATCAGAGGTGACTGAAGGTGGGTGAGACAGACGGACAAATATTCATCATGTACGCGACACAAAAATTTACCGGATTATTAAAAAGTTTGTCGCTCTTGCTTTTTTCAATGTACAAAAAATGCACCTCTGCTATTGATTACTTCCCATGGCTATGAAAAAGTTCTTCAAAAGTCAAAATAAAAATGACATAGCAATTTAAAACCAAGAGAGTATGCTTTGTTTTAAAATATTGACCAAGTTTTATCTTTGTTTCAAAATTGTTTTCAATCAAAGTTCATTAGCATATAACTAACATTATCCTTTCCAGTTTCTGACAGGCTAAACTTCACACTCAGAATCTACTGCACATAACTTTCAAGTGCAAATTAGAATTTCACAGTTTATGGCTTTGATAAAGTACAGAAATGTTATTCAACCCTCTTCTTCAAGAAGCAACTCAATGTCCAAGTGTAAAAATTTGTGATGAAACAAGTTTTTTTGAGCATTTTCTATCCCTGGGTTTGAGCTCATATTCAATCTCTTGAAAAATTGGATAATGTTAATCAATGGTCTTTAAATAGTAACACATCCCTTTGTTTAATACTTAGTGAAAGAGTACTACTGAGTGGTATGAGCGGAATGTTTAATTCTACACAGGGTCACTGGTAGCCTAACGTTACGGTAATTGGCTGGGACCTCAAGCTAAGGGATTGAACTGTCAGTGGTTCAATCCCGGGCACTTTCCTTTGGCCCGTGGCTGGTAAAAAACTATCAAAAAGCTCCAAATCCCAGCCAAATAAGGCCACCAATGCACCTGATTTGTATTTCTCAATACGGCCTCATCTCATAACAATATAAAATATCATTTAACTTTTTAAAAGCTGTGTCAGGATGCCTTGCATCAAATTGTAGGCATCCTGATGTACTGGTCTATAAAAAACAAAACAAATCTATTTACACTTGTCGAAGTGAAAACTTGGAATAGAAATTATTGCCAATAAGTTTTGCTAACTAGTTATGTAGTTGTTGTAATGAATGTTTTATTGAGTCCAGTTCTTAGTCTTTCGTTACTGATATCTTCACGTCCACACCAGTCAAACTTTATCTCTCTAAAAAAAGTCGAGTCTATTTTGAAGAGATTGTTTTCTAATCTTTAGCTTTGATCTGTCAATGAATGATGCTCTTCGGGGGTACCTGTCATTGACTTAGGTCCTCTGCCGGAGCTTCTTTGCCATAGGTGTGGTTTCACATTGCATTATTTTAATTGTAGTGCTTGAGACGATGTACTTTGCCAATTGGGTTTGGACGGCCCTTCCGGAGAGACAAAGGTAAAAAAGTGCCCTGATCTTTGCTGACACATAAATCAAATACAATAAGTACAAAGGTATAAGTAAAAGTGGAAACTTACATGCCAAAGACACATTTCAAGGACCTAATTATCCAATACTATACTGAAAGGCAAGTATTGCGGGGACAATATCTTTTTGAAATTTTTAGAGACGAATGCCAATTTGTCGACATTTTAAACAGGTGTTAAGTGATCAGTTGCGCTCAGTAATCTTTTTTAGATAAGAGGTTGTGTGACATTCAAAATAAGGTAATGAAATCCTTCACGGGCTATGTACATTTATATTCAGTGGATTTAGAAGTCAAATCTTTTTTGCCAATTTGCCAGTTGATAATTGCGCTTAAGTTTACAGGGACTCTAATAAGACAGTGGCGCTCTTATGCATATTTTTGAGCTATCATAACCCATTGTCAGTCAGAATAAACCAACAAAGTCTTCATCTAACAAAAAAGAATTGTTATTTTATGCATGTAGACCATCTCTGAGAGTACATACTAATAAACCTTAAGTATTCTAAAAGTGAAATAGCGTAGACCTCCCACATGCCACTTGTTGACGGTAAACATATAAAGTAAAAGACTGAGTCAATACACAAAGTAATTTATCTTAAAATATAGAGGTAAAAACTTGCATACTAAACTTGAATCTAGGGCCTAATCATCCTACACAATCTTACATCTAAGTTTATTGAAAAACATAACTTATTGACATGGTTGGGTCTTTGATCTATTGCCCAATGCAAGTTTGCCTAATCAAGTTTCCCAATGCAAGTTCGCCAACTATGAACTACGAACTCATTCGTAGTTCGTGTCATAGTTTGTAATTGTGGTGGGGGGTTGGGTCAGGTTAGGACAAGGTCAGGATAGGGGAACTTGATTAGGTAAAGTTGCATGGTTGGCAAACTTGAAAAGGCAAAATTGTAGTTGGCGAACTTGCATTGGGCGAAATATCATGCTATCGACATGGTTAGGTGCTCAAGCCTATTTGGCAACATAAGAGGCGCGAGTCAAGTGCTTTCGGGAATCAGATGTGGAAAGATAGGATGTGTTATAAAATAATGATGGCGAGATCCTTATTGTCATTCTACATACGTTTATTGATTCAGATTTTATCATGCAATTTTAAGAGTTGATATCTGTGCTTAAGTTTACTGGGACTGTTAGTAGACGATGGCACTCTTGTGCATATTTTTGTGTTACCATTCCACATTATTGGTCTAAATAAACCAACAAAGTCTTTATCTCACAAAATAAGAATTGTTGCTCATAAACATTCTTTGAGTCTAAGTTCTCTGAAGTCTTTTTCTTGTCAAGATGTGATCAACTTTATTCTTTGATCTCTAAAGTGATGAGACAATTTTGAAGATGATGGTGTTTCAACATTATAACCTTATCTGTCTCTCAAGGTCTCATCATATACTCAACTTAACATTTTATTCTTACATTCCACATCTAATAGGAGGTATCATCTTCACTATGGGAATTATTTAACAAGCAGAATGTGATGGCTGCTTCTGTGAAAAGATGAGTCTCTTGGGTGACATGCTAACTACAACTTGAAGATATGTCATAAAATTTCATGTTTTTCCACTGTCTTGTTGTAGAGAAATCTCATTGATATTGGCTGGTGATTGGCTTTAAATGCATTATTCTATGATCAAAGCTTTTGTTTTCTACTCTGTGCTTAATAACACCATCATTGGGTGCTAATTTAGAGAAAGCAAGTGGAAAATAAATCATCTTTGGCCTAATCTGAAAAGTCTGGCAAAGCCATCTCTGACATTTTTTACACAGTATTATAATTCTAAGAATAAAGCAATAAAGAATATTGTAGCTTTAAACAAAAAGTAGGGCAATTTTTTAAGTTTCTTATGTTCTAAACCAAATAAAATGAAAATATTGGTGAGATGAAAAGACCATTTTTCTTTTGTAGTTATCTGTCAGACCTTGACAGTGAGCAAGAAAACAATGTCGTTCGTACTGAATCTTCATTCAACTATACTCAAGATTCCATACAAAAGTTCTTATATGCCCTACGCTGTCAGGATAGCGGTACGTAGCACACATAATTGGTGTACCAGACATCAGATAAGAAACTCTAAGTATGATGAGATTCGCAGACATGGGGATCCTGATAACTCAGAGTTGTAATAAATTTACGCTACATCAAATTACCCTTTTTTTCTTTTATAGTACGCCTTGCGAATTCTCTTGTTCACTAAAGGCACACTTCTTTTGGCTAAGAATTATTTAGTTTTTTTCAATCCGGGGTCAAAGGTTGCCGGAGCTGGGATTCGAACCCTGGACCTTCAGATTCCCAGCCTGATGCCATGACCACTCGGCCACGGCGATAAATGGATGGCACAAGGCTACTTATAAAGATCAAAGCAACAACTCATTGATCAGATGACCTCATTAGTTTACATGAAAATATTTAAATGATACTTTAATCAAAGTATCAAGATCCCATTTGGGTTACCTAAAATGCAGAAAGCAGAAGAGTGCGAGCTTTAAATGGATGATGAGATTTGTGCAAACCCAATGATGACCTTCCCAATCAATACTGAACTGTTAATTGATGCAACGACAGCCCTTTGATACTAGAATGATCAATAGAGAGGATCAACCAGTGAAACTAGCGGGTTGGAGAGGTGTATATAGCTTGCGCTGAAAAGTTGTGAGAATGAATGAATATCTGGTTTAATGGATGCATGTTTTTTCTGATTATGTGAGAGTAAGTTATTTGCTAAT
>Ga0194133_10006498_pt1 | contig 14348 bp, 10 predicted proteins | sample TA2KigOf40mmetaG_FD_155448 | JGI IMG/M metagenome (GOLD analysis project Ga0194133, IMG submission 155448) | Freshwater microbial communities from Lake Tanganyika, Tanzania - TA2015055 Kigoma Offshore 40m | ecosystem: Environmental > Aquatic > Freshwater > Lake | place: Tanzania: Lake...
TGGCTTCGGTGTTGGAAGTGTTGGTTGGGTTGTGTGTTAGACGCCCTACTCAATTTCACCCAACATTTTCTAGACGTCATGCGCCCACAACATTAATCAAAAGACAGCTTTATTAAAAACGAATACTTTATATTTCTCAGAACAAAAAGCAATTGTGCTCGAAGTGAAATGAAAAAGGAAGAACAAGATGAAGAATAAATTGACCAATTTATTTTACAACTCTGCAGGGTGGTGGTAAAATAAAACAACCATATATAGCCTTACTCAAACAACTAACTAACTTTTACTATGATATCAAAATCACTATCGCAAACATTGTTCATTGAACAAACATAAAGTTCAGGTTTTTTCCCCAAATTTGCTACAAAACAACTTTTTTTGTTGTTGGACACTTCACTTGAAAACTGCTTGATTGTTTGAGGCATAAAATTGCAATGAGTTGATCCTTTCCCCCTTTCAAGTCTTCTTTTAATGGTGCTTTACGAATTTTTTTGACCACGTCCAACTTTGTTTCACGCTTCCGTGCACTTCAAAGATATTCTAGAAAATAAAAAAATCCACCCGACTCATTTTCACTAAAAACAAGGGAAATGACCGCTAAAATTGACTTCAATTTCTTATTTGTTAGACTCTAAAAATTACACTTCTTGCACATCAAACATCCACCCTATAGTTAAAAATTTCATCCTCGCCCCTTCTCTCTTTTCGGCTTTGCTTATAGGTTAGCTGACTTTTTCATTAGAGACCTCCCAGGATTAAGGGTAGAAGATTTAGTCTTGTTCATTTTATTGGCATTATTTTGACCGTGGCTCACTTGCAAATGGCGAGATCTTAATCGCAAATTCTCCTCATTGTTGCAAATGTTTGTAAACATATTCCAATTGTGAGTAGTGTCACGATTTCACAATAACATTCTGTCCTTAAATGCAGCGATATGGGTACAAAACATTCAGAATTAGTCATGCAAGACAAGAAATTTAGTTTTTTTGCTTGCAATAATATTTTTTTCCAGTTCGTTTCACTTAATTAGCCAAACTCTATAGGGCTTCAATGTGTATATAAAACAAGGTGAAGATAATCCCATTGCTGTTGTGTCACATATTTAGTTTAAGAAAAATAAAAACCCCTTTGATAAATCACTAACTTTCAAAACAGGTTTTGAACTCTATTGTTTTCTAATTTATTCTTTTGATGGGTGAAAAAGACCGACCGACATGCTTGAAATCTAGTCTGGAAACTTCAACCACGTTTCATTATTTAAATATCCTGCATGTCAGTTCAACCTACCGCAACTTTTATCAATCGATGGACCCCTTTGTGGGACACAAAATGGTCGTGACAGAGGAGAAAAAATAACTAGATTTTTCCCTCCCTTGTCAACGTTTCTCCTTTTTTTTTTGAATTATGTTGAAATTCACAAACTTTCAATGCTGACTTTGAAGCTCTGTACATTTGAAATTCTTGTGAGTGTATGGTGGGACGTCACCACGTGTCTTGCTTTCCTTCTGTCAACATTCAAAACTTCTGACAGTTCGTTCAATGGAGCTTGATTAGAGAACTCGAAAGGCATGGAAGCAAGGAAAAGAATGAAAAAAATATTTCCAAATAGGAAAAACTAATGACAGCCCAATCATCTAAATGTTTGAAAGCTGAAACTAGGATACATATTTATGAATAATAATAATCAAAATAAAAGTTAGCTAAAGCTTCTACATTTTGGGTTGCACCACCTTAAAACTATAATTGAGTTTTGTGTGCTTTGAAAGTTTTCTGTACTGAACTATTTTATTTTAATAAATTGAAGTTACAGGTCCGGCTGAAATTTTAGGGTTGGATCAGGCTTAAGGTTGCCTTGGCTTAATGGTTGAATCATTTGTTGAGATTTAAGGCTGTGTTTTGAGATTCAAATCTCACCCACACCAACAATATTTGACCTTGGAGTGTAAAACTCAGGCTCTATATAGTCCACACCCAGTCAGTCAATCCTTCTCAAAATATATCATAATTATCATCATAGAAGGTTGACTCAATGTAAGCTAGTTTCAAGATTATAAAACTGTTGTGAAAAAGAAAAGGTTTTGACTGACCATTGGTCATAGTAAAAATAAATTGACTCTAAATTGTGACTTTCACTAAAGTTGTTTGTCTGATCAGCATCTTCAAAGCATTCCTCTTATTCCATGTGACTGACCTTGTAAACGCACCATTTAGTATTGATTTGGCAACGTAAAAGCCATTCTTTGCTTAGATTGAAAGCCCATGTTGACATTAGCAGTTTGTTTTCTGTCAATCAGGTCTTTACATGTGACTTGTTAAGCAACACAACAATCAATATTGACGTAGTGTTAGCTTAAAAAGTAGCAATTAATCTATAACTTTTTCGATAGTTTGGACAAAACAAATGATCAAGTTCTTGAATAAGACGACTGTTTCTCATAATTAATATTTTTCTATTTCAGGTAATATTCAAGATGTTTCTTGACAATTTTATATATGTAAGCTTAAACAGATTTATTCAACATTTTTATCTTGTTGTTTGATGGAAATAAATATAAACTAAATCTGGAAAGATAACATTTTTTGCTTTAAAACTGAATGAGAATGCATTAAATTTTAGGCTCCTTTTTTTGTCACATAAATCTTTTATGATCTTGACGGATTGACACATGAAAAATTCAAATAGTCAAATGAAAATAATGGCTTTTTTGAGAAAAGACAACAAAGAAATGATGAATTGTTTTTATATGGCAACATTTTTTTGGGTTAATGTTTAATTCGAGTCATGTTGAATGCTTTCTGCGTAAACATTTCATAATTTCTGACCTTCAATTTTAGCCTTTTCAAATATCTTGGAAATTGTAGAATATTATCAACATCATCATATGCTTTCTCTAAAGCCTTAATGACAAATTTAAAGTCTTTTTTAACTTTATTTTTAAAATTTGTGTAATTTAATTTAGGAAATTCCTGTTTGAAAGTCATTTTTTAGTGGAATAAGTTTAATATATTTTTTCTGAAAGCTGTGATGGAATTCAAACAATTTGGCACCTCTCTTCAGGTCATTTTTTACCACTTTGAAAACAACCCAGCAAAGTTTTCAATTACTTAATTATAGGTAATGTTGAGAAGTTTCTAAAGAAAAAAGTCTTTTCCATTTCAGAGACTTCATAAACTTGTCAGAAGATAGAAATGCTAGCTAATTTGCATATTTTGAATGAGCATACTTAAGTTAAATTTTTTCATAGTTAAAAGTTAAGAATTAACAGTAAATCTGTGGGCTAGTCATGTTTCAAGCACAACTTGCTATATTATTTATATATTTTGATGAGCAATTTACAATTGTGTCTATTCAACATTTTCTAGCTTGGTTTCTTTAAAAATTTCTTTTCTTGGAAGGATGAAGTTTGTTATGAAAAGCTTATGATTTATAACCATCTGCAACGATTTGTCAGTCTAAATTTTGTTTCAAAATATGATGATCATTTTGCAGCAGTTGGATGAACTAAATCAGAAACGTTTCAAACTCAGATTTATCAAAATTTCTTAGTTATGGTTAAAGAGTTTTTAACACAACTAATTAAGTCTTGAAGTTTTTGCAAACTGATTGGTTGAAAGGAAATCCAAATTTAGAGTTATTATTCAGTTAATCTTCAGTATCTAGATTTCATTTTTCCACTTAAATTAGCCACATTGGATTTGATTATTTTTTTGGCCAGCACAAGAAAGTTTCACTTTTCATTTTATGTACCTTTTTCTTATCAGTAAATCAGGTGATCTTATCCAAAATAGGCCTGTTAAAAGTTAATTTTTTTGTCAGTTTTTGATTTGATTGATTTTGCAAAAGATTGAGAAGCGTTGGATAAAAGACAGAAAAGATGTAATCTCTATCTTCATTTTAAAGCATTTAGAATGTGGTTTTTTGAAATGTTGAAGTGCGTTTATAATTCGAAACTTGACTTGTGGGATTCAATGCAAAAATCTTTTAGAAGTACCCTAAACGAAAAGAGAATTTTTTCTTGGTTCTTGAAAACTCAAGTTTCTCGAATGGCCTTTTGGCTCCATCGGTTATTTTTTTTTGCTCAAAATTACCCAAGGATTTTTGGTAATGTCTTTCATATCCAGCCTAAATTGTCGCTATACCAGTTCACAATGGATTTTTTTTCAATCTCTTTCTCATATAAAAAATTAAACTTACTTTTTTATCTATACATTTTATGTTTTCTCTAATGTGCTAATCTAAAACTGCAAAGTAGACTAAAAAATAAAAATAAAATATGTCTATTTTTCAAACCTTTGATATTTGGTGGCCTCTTTGATTAAATATAAATTAGTTTAATGTACGATAAAGTTCACTGTTGCATCCAATCAACTGGACTAATAATCAGAGTCGATTTTACCAAATAAATAACTGGCAAAAACTGCTTTTATTCAAGATTTTTTTTCGTGCATAAATCACCATCAGGAATATCAAAGTTTTGTTTGTCAAGTAAAATTAACAAATAAAGTCCATTTAAATCTTCTTTTCAATATTTAAAACAAATAAAAGTGAAAGGTTTCCTTGAATTTCGCAAAAACTATAAACTTTTGAACTGGTCTGGAGGTGCAGAATTCTCTGGAGGTGTGAAATAAATCAAGAGATTCTATCCCCTTTGACCACAAAAACCAATTTTGACCATACTTAACTTTAACAGTGATTAAAAAATGGCAGGATCTGAAACCATTGGAGTTGGCCTAAGGCCCAACGAAGGGACCAACAGCTTGTCTTTCCAAGAAAATAAGATTTTTAGTCGCTCTTTTTGTTGAGAGATTCTATCCCCTTTGACCACAAAAACCAATTTTGACCATACTTAACTTTAACAGTGATTAAAAAATGGCAGGATCTGAAACCATTGGAGTTGGCCTAAGGCCCAAAGAAGGGACCAACAGCTTGTCTTTCCAAGAAAATAAGATTTTTAGTCGCTCTTTTTGTTGAGATCATCACCAAAAGTGATAAACTCAGACCAGAGACTCTTAAATCAGCAAATAGGTGCAAAGGTATGCCTTAGGGAACCTTAATAAATGTCATATGTGTGACCAGGCTACCAACAAACGTTTAGAAAAAATGATATTTGGTGATAGTAGAATGGGATGGTTGTCTATAGATGTACATAGACACACGTTGGTTCCCGTAAAACCATTAGTGACCAACAAAAAAAATCCCATCCATTATGTTAATTTTTTGTTTTAAGTACTGTTTGACTAGAAATTATAAACAAGCCTTCAATAGCCATCTCTTTAGAGGTTTATAGATTCAGGTAAACTTTCATGAAAATTAGCAAAATTTCTCATGAGATACAATAAAATTGAAAAGTATTTTCCATAAGTAGCTTTGGAACTGATTAAATGCTTAAACTTAAATGACTTTGTGTCGCAAGACGTACTGGAAAAAATCTATTTATTTAGAAAATGGTTGATTAACATATTAGATGACTTTTTTAAAAAGCACTTTTCAAGCCCATGTGCAAAGCTCATGAAGCCCATCTGGTTATTTTCATTAAAAATATAAGTTTTTCTATCAGAAACTCTGTGATTTGTTTTTCCTTTCATAATTTTTTTTAGAAAAAGCAACTTTTCCAACAGACCTTTTTGATTGCAAGCAAAGAGGCAAATAGTTTTTCTTACATTTGCAATAATGAAACAATTTTGCTAAACAGTTCCTTAAAAATAATCCAATCAACCCACAATAGATGAAATGGCATGTAAAAAATACATCCATTACAAAGTTATCACATTAATCTAAGCATACATCTTCTCTCAGTATAATCAGACCTTCTGTTCGAGTCCATTCAATCAATTGTATTGTGTAACATATTTGGTGAACAAATCTGTGAAAAAAGTTTTGCTTCTGAAAAGCTTCAGCTGTATTTTTCTCTGAGCTATTTTTGTTTGTATGCCTTAAAAGGAAATCAGATAATCTGATTGTGTTTAGGCCAGTGAGTAAGTCAGGTCTAATTAAGATTTGGTTATTCCTCCACTCCTGCAGTGGTGACCAACGTCAAAGTTAATTTAAAAGTTAATACCTTCCATGGAGGGCAAAGTGAATGCAAAAAAACAGTAACAAATTATGTTAGAAAGAACTTTTTTTCTGGATTTCTATTCACCCTGTATGACGACCGACCGGTTTTTTGGAATGGCTTTGTGTCTATTGAAGTGTTGTTGGCTGGCAGCAGTTCTCGTTCAAAAGGTGATAGATTTATGATAGGCTGTCAATTAGGGAGATCAGATTAAGGCGTTAGGGGGTAACAGCAGGACTGAGAATGATGACTCTGCAAAAGTCTCAAAAAACCGATGTACGAGTTCCATAAGAACATTGTCATGGAAGTCCGTAAGCCTGAATTTGTTCAAATTTATTTTGTTCTTTCTGTAAGCTAAGTAGATCCATTTTTCTGCAAAGTAAGCTTTTTTAAGGATAAGAGTTAAATTTCAGCCGGAGATAATGAAAACAAGTCGATGTGTCTTTTTTTGAAAAAATGTGAGGAGCCTAACTTTATGAAAGTACTTCCTTAGGGATTAACTTTTTAATTAAAAATCAACTTGCTACACTTATACCCAAACTTGAATCCATAAAACACATTCCAAAATTTTAAATTTACTTACTAAAATGAAAAGATGTACATGCGAGAAAGCTTTTGTTAAAGATAGTGGCAAATGACAAGACAAAAGACAAAGGATTGTGTAGAACAAGCATAATTATACTTTTCAAGTTGATCAAAGGAATAAAAGTTAAAATCTTTTAGGTAGATTTCAACTACAAAAAAAATTATATGAATGCAAACTACTTTAGTGCAATAGAGGAATGGTACATTAAATGAACAAAAACATATGAGAAGAAGGTTTAATCATCAATAATCTTTAAAGACTAGAACTTTAATCCAACAAATGATGTCATCCATCCTGTATTGTGAAAAAACCCTCAAAGGTCAAATTCTTTGTATTTACAAGTACTGCAAAAAACTTAGAGCCTTTCCCTTAATTGCTTTTTTGGTTCTCTAAGCTAAATGCTTGTTTACTTGAAAAACTTTAACTAATTTTAAACTTTATGTAATTGGAAATGAAATGAGATGGACAAAATCAGGTGTTGTTTATCCATCATTCATCACCAAATAGAAAATCATGAACGAACCCATTGAATGCATCAAAGAGTATAAGAAATATCTAGACTGCATTTTTCCTTAGTTGTTAGTAGTTCTTATGCAGCTTTCAGTTTGCTTTTTCCATTAGCTTCTATCACTGATAAATGTTTTTATGTTGAGTCCCAACAGGTCAACAATGTATTTTGTGGCCTTATTTTCTGGTGGCACCGAAAGCACCATTATTTTGTCCTATTGTATTGGTGGGGGAGAAAAAAAGGTTACTCTTTTTTGAGACCTTTTTTTTGTTAAGTGGCTTGTGCATCAGCTTTGTGAATACAGTCAACATCTTCTATCCATTCAATGCAGTATTCCTGCTTTTCACAAAGAATCTTTTTTCTTTTTATACCTCCAAATTTGCACATAAGATTTTCACACAAAAAATGACTTTGTCTCTTCTCTTTTCCTTTTAAAACACTGAGCTTTTTTTTGTTTGATGCCTTTGGATTTAATTAGTTTTAATTGTGTTTGAGAGTTTGAGATATACATTCATCCATTTAAGATAACTCAAAGAGGCATATCCAATTTGAGGATGACTTCTTTGAGATATTTTTATTTGAAAAGAAAAGTAGAGCTATTCCAAGTAGATTCTTTTTTTCTGGATTGATGAAGGGAGCGGCAAAGTTATTGTACTGCTGACAACGTGCCTTACAATGCATGTAAAATTTACGACAAGACAATTTGAATATGAAAAAAGAAGTCTTGAAATTTTTTCCAGCAGCATGTCTCAACTCACCAAGCACTTTTGGCAAGAAAAGTTTCCTTCTCAAGTGGCCAATGTGTTGAAAAAATTTACTAAAAGCTACCACTTTCATCTCTATTTAAAATTGCTGTTTTGTCTAAAGCAATCTTCAAAAGTTCTTAACCTTAAGCCTTGAAAATTAACACAGGCAAAATTATATAAATTTATATGAAAATTTTGGACCAGATCACACCAGCCTCTGCTCCTTGTAATACAAAAAAGTTTCTGACGATCGAAGTGACCAATAAAAAACAGGGTGACCTACTTTTATTAGGCCAACACGTGTTTAAGGGCCAATTAGTATATTCACGTGAGTAAAGATGGAAACATTTTTGAAGTACGCCTTGCGACTTCTTTGGTCATTTAAGACACTTTTGGTGGTTTTGATTTTTTTGTTTGTTGGTTACCCTGGGCGGGAGTTGAACCTGGAAATCCGGCGAACAACCAACTTGACCACCCTGACATCCAACATGTCATGAACAAATTTATCTGAAAACAATTCTACAAATTCTTTATTTGAAGCAGGATGATATTGTCCATACCCATATCACATTCAAAATTGAATAACCTGTACTACACAACTTAAAGTAAGGTGAAATCTCTACCCCAACATTCAAATCTTTTGTATACCAATTTGCACCACCAACTGCATGAAAATGGACCCAAGAACGTCTTTTTTTTTCTCGAAAATTTCCTTGAAAAGACTTGTCTGCGGGGGTAACTCTCCACACCTTCCCAAAAAATATCTTAGAGGCAATTTTTTCCCTGCACGTCTTCCAAAGATCTAATACTTTGCTTTTGCATGTTTTAAGAAGGAACATGTGACTTGAATCTTGATTTGGAATCGGTACAGTATTGGTGTCTGACCGAGCCAACTATTTTTTTAAGTCACACACAGGGTGTCTTGATCTTTTCACAAGAAGTAAAGATTCAGATTCAGGTTAACAATTTTTGTGTGCTCTTAACATGTAATGTCATTTCATCTTTGTAATCTCTCATGTGATCAGTAATGGTTTAACATGCGATGTAAAAACTATCTAAATGTGAGTCTTTGATACTTAAAGGCGTTGTTTTCCATGCTTGAATTTTAAATTTCACTCTATACATACAGTAGACTTCAACTTAGTTATAATCAAGAAGTTAAACAGTTTTTCATTTGCCCCAAAGGAAGGAGATGTCTTTTTTTAAGCCTTGACTGATGCTGCAAATGCAGTCTGAAATTTTTTTCATTACCAAAAAAAGATTGTTTGATCTACGATTGCAATCTCTTTAGATGTCCAAATCCAAGCACACCATAGAACAAAACCATCCAAAATAAAATTTGAAATCCTTTCTTGGAACATTCTAGCAATTTATACATAAACTGCAAATTTTGTTCAGAAACAGTATTGAAGCTCCTTAAAGTATAAGTGCAATAAAATCTAGCCACTCTGCACGGAAAATATTTTAAGAAGCTTTTTTTCATGTTAGATGACTTCAAGCAAGCAAATTGATTTAAAAAGTGGAAACATTTTCTGACATAAAAAATATTTTTTCTTCGAAGTGACTTAATTTAATTACATTTGAAAAGTAGACTCAGACTGTTAAATTTCTCGAGTAATTTTCCCACCTTGTCTGGCTTTTATTTTTCAAAGTTTTCTGACCAATAACACTTGCTGAAGTGGCAAGAGATTTATTTTTATGTCGACAGAAAGAATGTTCTAAAGTGTGTTAGAATGCACCATTGCAGATATCACACAAACTTGGAATTCCAATGTTCATGTTTTTGCCAAATGAAAATTTATCTTCTTCAAAAGTTTTCCCTTGCCTTTGTTTCTTAAAATCTTAGTTTTGATACCATAACAAAAAAGTTTAATTTGAAAGAATGGCAATTGGCAAAGCACAATTTTTTTCATTAGCCCTTTTTTGTTTGGTTTGTCTCAATTAATGGACATGATTAATACTTCTATCGATCCTCTTAGTCTAATCGAAAAAGTATTCACTAGTCTTGAGAACCCCTTTTTCCAGCAGCAAAGTTCAATCAATAATTTACTGAATAATGAATGATTTATTCATATTTGACCGTCTTTTCGGCATTGCTAATCAATTAGGTGCACATCTGAAAGAAAATTCACTTCAAATATATTCTGAGAAAACTTTATTGAATAAAGTATATTTAATGGAAGCTTTGTTCCAAAATTAGTTTTTCATATAAAATTCTTTAGTGACTCTTTATTTGATTAAAGTTGTGAAGTTAGTTCTATAAACTGCCAAACAGACTTGAATGTCATTTGAAACATCTGCAAAAGTTTTTGTTCGAGTTGACAAACTTTCTTGCAGTCATTTCAGAGATGTTAGTAGCTTGAGAACAGCAGAAATTAAATTCAAGATTTTCTCTCATAGTAAGGTTTTTTAATCATATCTTTCTTCATTTTTGTAACTTTATTTGTTTCAAGGCTCAAGTAGAATTTACGACACCAGTTACAAAGTTTTATTTCACTTCGACGTCGTCAGAAATTATTAGCTCGTGGCTTTATGGGTAGATTTTTTCAAGGATTTACCACCATGGTCCAAAGACAAGTTACTTTTTTCCAAAGCAGTCGAAAAAACTTTTTTGCCCTAGTGAAAATAAAGACAACCAAGCTGTGAAAAATTAATCTAATTTGATATTGTGTTCTTAAAGGCCTCCTTTTGTTTTAAAAATGTAGGAAAATATTTTTTGCAACTTTTTGTCCAAAAAGTTTTTCTCCCAACAAAAAGTAGAAAATTAGGTTCAGAAGATTTGACACCTCTGATAATTGTATTATACTTTTGAAAGACAAGTTGTTTGATAAATTGTGATAGCAAACAAGCTGGCAACTACCAAATTAGTATTAGTTCAAACACACCATTTATGAATGAATCAGTTTTAATTTGATAAACTGCGGACTATGATGATTTCACCTTTTCACCTAACTACATTTAAAGGATTGGAAAAAATGCCTAAATCATTAATTTCACCGTATCTCTATCTTAAACTGAAATTTCTTAGACAAAACACTAAATTTTGTTTTCCAAAACAGACCTTTCAGGGTCAAGCCTTAAAATTATCCTTAAAGATCACAGATGAAATCTGGGTATTTCTGGTTCCTTCTGGTCGCATTACTGCATCAAAGATCTCTGAACAAATGAAACAAAAGAGGAGCTAATGTTTTCGGATGAAAACATCTAAAGCCATTCTCAAACAAAGTGAGTCTCTTTGGAGCATGAAATTGCAAAAGGAAAGCTTCCAAAGAGCAACAACAACACCTCCACTTAAGTATGGCATTTTAGTGTTGATTATTTTAAGTGTTGTTTTTGGGTGTACTAATAAAAAATGTTGCATATTTAAAATTCATGCTCATATAGTCTCCATTTTTCTCAATTATCTCGAAGCTGTAATTTGACATGGCTTGTGATTAAGTTATGCTTCGGATACGGTGTTAATCCTGGAATCCATCAAGTTGTCAATTTCAAAAAAGAGATCTTCTTCCTTTTTAGTTGATAATTTACTAATCAATCCAAACTCTAATTTTTCATAATAAAATTGGATTTTTTATTGCTTAAATATGTTGATTAGAAATAAAAAAAGCATCAATCAAATCAAGTCCTATTTAAGCTGCTTTTGAGCAAATCTTATCAGCCTTTTTTCCGTTCGATCCAAAAAGTTTGATGGCTGCTAATCAAAACTCTATTGAAAGGGGCCATAAATGGCCAAGAATTGCTCTTGATCAAGATGGAACTAATTTGAGCAAGAAAGACCCAGCTCTCCTCAAAATGTGGGATCCTCAGGGATTGGCCAAAAAAGTTCATAGTTTTTATCAGATAAAAAATTTGGCGAAGCTCTTTGACCTTAAATCAATTGAAAGAAAACTCAAACCAGGGCTCATTTTTGTTTTTGTAATGAATAAAAGGTTGTTTTGAAGATGTTTATATGCCAATTATTTTCCTTCTTGCTTCCCTTTTTTATGCCAAACTTAATTATCCAAGTCTATTTTTTGCCTTCGAGAGCTTATATTGGTAGTGCTTAAAGCAAACAAGTACAGTCGATGTACCAAAGAGTTGATCAAGAACTATCTATTTCTAAAGCTCAATATTTTTTAATCAACTTTTTTGCTTTGGCTTTGTACTTTATCTGTCCTACCATAAATTTCGAATGAGGAAACTAATTTCCTGTTCTGGATCTCCCCCAAAAATAGTGCAATTGCGTCATGTTAAAGCTGGTTTTAAAAGCCTCCCTTTTCATATTTCTGAAAAAAAGGTATTTGAGTACAAAAGAGCACAGCACTGGAAAACTTCAATAAACACAAACAGAAAGAAGAAAGGTTTTCCGATAAATACTCGTGGGTTAGAGTAGTCTGTGTGTGCTATTGTTTATTCTAAACTCTTTGTTTTACTCATTGAAACAATTGCATTGGGACTCTATTTAAAGTCTGAAAAATTTTATTTTCCACAGAGATTCAGAAATGACCCTTAAGGTGAAAGCTCAACACTTTGTATTGTAAAAGAGATCAAGGGGGTTGTAGATTACATTAGAAAAAGTCAATTGAAAAGTCACTGAATCACAATATTTGGGAATACATCTGCATATTGCCTGAAGACTGACCTCAACACCAGCAATTTGTCTAGAGTGACAATGCACCAATACTCTGCTTGTTTGTAGTGGAAAGCATAAAAATCGAAAGTGAATATAGAGAAAATAATTCCTTTGTTAACTATAAAAGCTAATAATTTTGCTTCTCTATAATAATGCTCATAAATTAAAGCACAACTTTACCGTGAAAAGTTTTTTGTTATTTTGGAAGCAGCAGAAGCCTAAACAAATATTCAAACTTTAAGCAAATGGTTGAAAATTTCAAATCCCTTTTGCATTTCTTAATTGTGTCTTCCATCAAGAGAAATTGTGGCCATTAATTAATAAATGCTGCAGCAAAAACATTTGTAACAATTATTTGCATGGGTTTTTGTAAAATGAATGTACAAGAGTTGATCAAGCTTAGTTTCTTTTTAATAATAATCATCAATTTTCTTTTAAAACTTTTTGATGATAAAGCAAAGGCCCTTTTTGAAAGGGGCAAAAAATCTTACTTTTTCAATGAAAGAGCAATTAATGCATATAACTGAATTTTTTGTGTTATTGTGCTGGGTTGGGCAGAAAACTCGTCGAACTTTTAAGACAAAGTTACTTTCTCTGAGGACTATTTTTTAGCGAAAAAAGATAAATGTACTAAGGGCTTAGAGAAAAACTTTCCAACATCCTTTCATGTGAGCCTTTGCATTCAGTAAAACCATGAAAGGATCACTCTCACCAAGATCAGGCAGAGGTCATGACCATAACAAAGTTAACAATCCATGGAAATAATGCTTCTTTCATTTCCATAACAAATTTTTCACTTCCACAATATTTAGTCTCCTTTTTCAAATTATATTAAAAATTTATTTAGTTATAAAAAATTGTAACTTTTGCTGACTTTCTGATAAAATCTAATATTTACAATCAGGGTCATTTGCTGATTGTTCTTTCTGTGGTCAGAAACCTTTTCAACTCTAAGTTGTGCTTACTTCTATGTCTACAAAAAACCAAATATTGCATGTTCAAGTACTGCTTTTTGTTCGACCAAACAGTTTTTAAAAGGTCTAATCAATCACTGAAAAATTTAAATGCAAGTTATTCACAATTTACTTTAGAAAAAGCGTTCCTTATACTTAAGAAAGTAGTGATCATTTATTCACAACTTTGTAGAAATATTTTTAGTATGTTGGAAAAACTTTCACATTTTCACAGAAGCCATCAGTGTTCTTCTTTTTTTTATCAAACTAACAAAGCATTTTAGATGAAAGCTTCATAAGATATTTTCTTATCTATTTTGAGAACAGGTGTTGCCATAGCTTTCTTTTCATCTGATGATGAAATGGATTAAAGTCATCAGATAAAAAGTCCTTTTCTGAAAACTGCTAACAATAAAAATAAGACTTTTTTTCATTGGCTAAAAAATTTTGTACCTTCTCAAAAGGAAAAGAAGATTTGCACTTAATTTTTGCATAGTAAAAATGCAACACAAAGATATTTAAACATTCAGTTTCAGACATTCATTCCTTTTAAAATTGCCCTTGAGGGAAAAGTGGTTTTGCCTTCAAGCTAATAATTTTTTTTTAAAACAAACAGTTATTTAGCCAGGCCCCTTCTTGGAGAAGAGATTTTTCCATTCACAATAAAGTTGAATGTTTAAAAGTAACTCTTGACTAGTTCTTTTACTTGCAAGTTTGAAAGTATATCCCTCAACTATGGAAACCTAAATGGGATCAATGAAAACTTTTTGCTCGAAAATACCATTGATTTTCCTCCACCAACTGAAATTAAAGCATTCCATTGAAGCAATTTGCTTCCGAAGCTGCCAGCTATTATTCACTATTCACTACTTTCTTCTTCCAATGGAAAA
>Ga0194133_10006499_pt1 | contig 14348 bp, 10 predicted proteins | sample TA2KigOf40mmetaG_FD_155448 | JGI IMG/M metagenome (GOLD analysis project Ga0194133, IMG submission 155448) | Freshwater microbial communities from Lake Tanganyika, Tanzania - TA2015055 Kigoma Offshore 40m | ecosystem: Environmental > Aquatic > Freshwater > Lake | place: Tanzania: Lake...
TAAAAAACTTTTTTAATTTTTGAAGTATAAAATTATTGTTTAACAAATTGTGTTATTTATTAGTAATAAATAAATCATTAATCTTTTAAAAATTTATTAGTTAAAAAATAAACCAATTTAAAATATGCCTTTCCAAATAAAAAAATCTAAATCATTCCTCCAGCTAGAATCTCAGCAAAATAGCCTAGAAAATTCTACATTATTTACTTTGGTTTCAAAAGCAGTCATTGAAGAATTTCAAAAAATTGTTCAGGATTCGGAGATTTTGGGTGCCGAATATCATAATCCTTACACAAATAAGACAGAAAATTTTCCTTCAAATCATTTAAAATTTAATTCGAAACATTTGCAGATTTTAGCTCGCAATGAATCTGTCAATACAACTGGATCTTATAATTTTAATTTGTATGGCGGGCTACTGGGTGACGATAAAATTTGTCGTATTCGCCATTTGCAAAAATTAGTTGTTAATCAGTCAGAGGTTAAGGCTGAATATTTTGGAGGATTTCCACGTGGAGAGCCAATAAATCAAATTCAAGGCGGTGGTAATAATTTCTTTTTAGTTGATCAGTCGGGCTTTCAGTGGCAAAGAGATAAAAGAAATACGGGTTGTATCTTTTTTTATCCTGAAAACGCAACTGATCAATCTTACAATAAATTCCAAAAGGATATGTACCGAGTTACATTCCAAGAAGATCGTCCCGATAAACCTTCGGAAAATAAATTAGCTGTAACATGGAATGGAGATCGAGGTGTCATCGATTTAGATTTATTAAGAAAGGGTTTTAAAGAAGAATTCAAGCAAGCTTTTATTTCGGCAAATCATGCTTTTAGTCAAGATAAATCTGACGATAAGCACTGCCTAAGATTCAATAAAGCTGGTCTTGGATTTTTTGCCGAAGGTGTGATTAATGGCAGTGATAAATCAATTAAACAGGATAAATTTTGTCAAGCTAGATTGGAGGGCATAGCTGAAGCTCTTGATGAAATTAGCCAAAGTGTTAAAAATGGCCAAAGTAGTTTTAGTAAATCTCCAAAATTTGATGCTCTTGAGTTACCATTCAGTGCTGATCAGCATATTCCTGGATATAATTTACTGGCTAAAAGTATAAAGGACAATGCTCAGAAAATCGGTATAGGAGAAGTTTTTATTGGAAAAAGAGATGCTTTAGAAGTTAAGTCGGGCTATAAAGTTGCTTTAACAAATTGCGCCGATCCCCATGCAATGGTTGGAAATGAAGGTGAATATGGAAGTGTTGATGCAATGATCGCAACAAATTGTAGAAAATCTTCGCAGAATGTTAATGTGGCTTATAATCAGAATTTTGTTGAATTATCTTATGATCTAAAATCATTAGCAATTCCTAAAACCAATTCTAATTCATCTGTTGTTGAGGTTAACGATAATCATAGTTCACAAAATTTCGAACTAAATCCAGTTACATCTCAATCACCAACTACTATTGCCTCTATCAATAATGCTGAACTTGAAGTTAGTAAAAACAAATTAAAGGATTTAATCAAAAAATTTAATTGGAATCCTGTTACAGAAGCTTATCAAAAGGGTAATGATGGGGCTAGATGGATGAAATTTAAATCAAAAAGCATCGAAGAAAAAGATATTGTTATAGGTGAATATGGATTAACTAAAAGTGGTGAAAAGAGTATCGTTCTTGACTTAAGAAGGGATAATTCAGGACTTAGTACAAGATTTGATTCATATCAGTTTTATTTTTTAGATGATGGTCAAATTAGCATTGCGGGTAAAAAAACCGAAAATGGCGAAACTAAATGGACTAATAATCTTGAGAAGAACGAAGGCGTTATCGATCCGGTTTTGTATAAATCTTATATTGATCAAGCCTGCACATATATCGAAAAAAATATTTCAAAATCCGATCCAAAAGCGCCATCTGCTCCAACAGATACTCAACCCAAAACTTCTGTAAGCGTTTACCAAAGTGCTAATATAGAAGAAACCCTCAGAGTAGAAAACACCCTCAGAGAAGTCACAGAAGAGCTGGCTAAAAATGGATATATTTTTCCGCAACAAAGAGGTTGGAACTTATTAGGAGATAAATTAGGAGATAAAATGGAAGCTGGATTAAATAGTAGTTTACAAAAATCCTATGCAGACTCGGAGCATCAACTGATAATCGAAGATGGAGGGGGAGTTGTTGTTCTTGATAAAAAACAACCTGATAAAAACCAAAACTTCTCTGTTGTTTCTGATTCAAGTAAAAGGCTAAAAGTAATGGAGGGTTTTTTAAGAAAAATAAATGGATTGGACTCGCATTTTGTTGGTAAAAATGTGATAGATATCATAAAAGATTATTTTCAAAACAAGGGGGCGAGAAGTGTTTGATACAAAGCAAAAATGTTGCGTAATTAGTTAGTTTTGGGATTAAGTATCTTTAGATGTTTAAGTTTTATTTTGAGGCTTTCTAGGCCCTTGATAGTTTAAATTTAAACAAACAATTTTGTATTTTTCGATAGTAAAATTCTAAAAATTTAGACTACTGAAGATTGGTTTTGTTTGGTTTTTTTCTCTCGCGTTCGGAAGCTGATTTTAATTGACCGCAAGCGCCCATTACATCATCTCCGCGTGTTTTACGAATTGTGGCAATTAGATTATTTTTTTTAAGAATTTCTTGAAATTGTTTTAAATTATTAATCGATGAGTTTTTAAAATTACAACCATCCCATGGGTTGAAAGGAATCAAATTAACTTTGCAATTCAAATTATATTTTTTGATGAGCTTAATTAGCTCAAAAGCGTTTTCATTAGAATCGTTTACGCCATTAAGCATAACGTATTCAAAAGTAATTTTTTGATCGGGATTTTCACGATTATAAATTTGACACGCGCTGAATAAATCGTGGAGCGGATATTTTTTGTTAATTCCCATGATTTCATTGCGGAGTTTATCGTTTGTGGCGTGAAGGGAGATTGCCAAATTGGTCTTAAGGTCTTTTGAACATTTCAAAATTTCCGGAACTAAACCGGATGTCGAAATGGTGATGCGTTTTTTGGCGAAATTTAATCCATCGGGATCGCAAATAATTTCAAGCGCTTTGACAAGATTATCGTAATTAAAAAATGGCTCCCCCATTCCCATGAATACTAGATTGGTGAGTTTACGATTTTTTTGATCCCAATCATTTATTAAGTTTTTAGCGACCAAAATTTGTGCAACTATTTCGTAAGGTTCAAGGTTGCGCACTAAAGTTTGAGTTCCGGTGTGACAAAATTTACAAGATAGGGTGCATCCAATTTGCGACGAGATGCAAAGCGTTGAGCGATTTGTTTCTGGAATGAAGACCGACTCGACTTCTTTGTTATCAATAAATTTTACTAAAAATTTTAAAGTCCCATCAAACGATTCTTTTGAAGTCGAAACATTTGATTTTTCAAACATAAAATTATCTTTTAAAATACCGATGTTTGTTTTTGAAACATTGGTAATTTTATCAAAATCATCTATGCCTTTTGTATAAATCCAACCCCAAATCTGGTTAGTTTGATAGCTTTTGAAACCAAGACTATCTAAGTCTAAAGATAGTTGTGATTTTGTATAATTATAGATGTTATTTTTCTTACTATGAAACACAAATAAAAAATTTATTTTATATTTTTATTAAAAGGGTGATTAAAATTTAAAATAAAATCTAATACTTATCGATAAAAGTATTAACCTAAATTTATTTATAAATATGAAAGAAAATAAAGTAGTTACTATCTCCGCTCAAATTCCAGCAGAACTTGAGAAATCATTGATTAAATTATGTGAAAGCCAAGAGAGATCTAAAAGTTACTATATCAAAAAAGCGCTCGAAAGATTGATCCAAGAAATATTTAAAGATGGCGGGTCGAGCAAAAAATCTAAATAACTCTTATTCTGTTACTAACTTTTATAAAATTTAATTAAACCAATTGTCAGCGATTTGCTTAATTTCAGATGAAATTTTGGGTAAATTATTTTTATAATTCTCATCATCTCTTAAGCTAGTACCAACAGTTATAACTTCATCAAAACCCATAAAGTTAAAAGTAGCTTTTGCTAATAGCGACATTGAATTCCAATTTGGATATTCGAAGCTAAATTTTTCATTAGAATAAACACCACCAGAACTATAAATTGTTAAAATTCTTTTGCCCCGCATCATTTTTTGGTTATAGGCAAAAGTTTCATTATGAAAAACTACCGCATCAATATAAGCCTTCATTAATGCGGGGTAACCAAAGTTATGCATTGGACAAGCCAAAACTATTACTGAAGCTGACTTAAATTGTTTAATTAGATTATCATTTTGCGATAAAAGTTTAGCTTCTGTTTCGCTGAGTTTTAAACCTTGGTAGTTGCGTTTATAATATGCAGAAATTGATTCTTCGTTGAAAATAGGAACCGAAGTTTTTAGTAGATCGAGGCTTTCAATTTCTGTTATATCTTTATTTTTTATTTCAGATATAAAAATGTCGAGAAGTTTTTTGGTGTTTGAATTAGTCCCGGTTGGAAGATAATGAACTATGAGTGTTTTGAGTTTTTGAATTTGCATTTCATTTTAAATTGTTGATTTAATTTTTGCCTAGGCGCTTTTTGTTATAAAATTTTTTAACAAGATCTTTTGCTGAATTTATTCAAATTTATTTATTTTTTAAAATATTTTTGGCAAAAATTGGCTAAATTATTCTTCAATAAAGTCAAATTTTTCATCTTTACTACGACTTTGTCTTTTTCGATCATTTGGGTCGAGTAGTTTTTTTCTAAGTCTCAATGATTTTGGAGTTACTTCAACCAACTCATCATCGCCAACATAAGTAATCATATCCTCAAGAGTTAAGATGCGCGGAGGTGTTAGTCTAATTGCTTCATCAGCCCCAGATGCGCGGATATTGGTGAGTTGTTTACCTTTTAAAACATTAACCTCTAGATCACCTTGCTTTGAATTCTCGCCAATAATCATTCCGGTGTAAACTTTTTGTTGTGGTTTAACGAACATGACTCCGCGATCTTGCAAATTCCAAAGAGCATAGGCAACAGCTTCGCCTGGATCGGTGGCGATTAAGGCGCCATTTTTAACACTTTTCATTTCGCCTTTGTATGGCGAATATTCGTGAAAAATTCGATTAAGAACTCCAGTTCCCTTGGTATCGGTTAAGAATTCGCTTTGATATCCTATTAAACCGCGCGATGGCACGTAAAAAACCACGCGAGTTTTACCGCCAGATGAGGGCTTCATTTCGATCATTTCGCCTTTGCGCGATGAGAGTTTTTCGACTACTACACCGCTGAAATTATCATCGACATCTACTACAACCTCTTCGATTGGTTCTAAAATATTACCCGATTTATCTTTTTTAAATAATACGCGTGGACGCGAAACTGAAAGTTCAAAACCTTCGCGACGCATGTTTTCGATTAAAACTCCGAGCTGAAGTTCTCCGCGACCACCCACTTCGAATGCATCTTTTGCATCAGATTCTTTGACTTTTATTGCTACGTTAGTTTCGGCTTCAGCAAATAATCGATCGCGAATCATGCGCGAAGTAACTTTGGAACCTTCGGTACCAGCTAAAGGAGAATCGTTGACACCGATGGTGATGGCCATTGTGGGAGGGTCAATAGGAGTTGATTTTATGGGTTCAACAACTGCAATTTCGCATAAAGTATCAGAAACTGAGGCTTTTTCGAGTCCTGCTATAGAAACAATGTCTCCTGCGATGGCTTCTTCAACTGCAACTTTTTCAACGCCACGAAATACATGAAGCTTGGTTAAGCGACCCTGTTCAACAATCTCTCCCTTAAGATTTATGGCTTTAAAATTCATTAAGTTTTTGGCTTTGCCTGAGTAGATTCGACCCGTAAGCATTCTTCCAAAGTAGGGGCTGTGATCAAGTAATGTAGAAAGCATTGCAAAGGGGGCATCAATATCAAATTTTGGTGGCTCAACATGTTCTAAAATTAAATCAAAAAGCGGTGATAAGTCTTTGCGTTCTTCTTTATCCATGTCGCGAACGCACCAACCGTCTCTGCCAACCGCGTACAGAACTGGGAAATCGAGTTGTTGCTCATTTGCATTTAAGGATACAAATAAATCAAATATTTCGTTTAAAACTTCATCCGGTCTTGCGTCTTGACGATCAATTTTGTTAATGATGACAATCGGTTTTAAACCAAGAGCCAAAGCTTTCGATAATACAAATTTAGTTTGAGGCATAACTCCCTCAGCCGAATCAACTAAAAGAAGCGTGCTATCGGCCATGCAAAGAACTCGTTCAACTTCTCCACCGAAGTCTGCGTGGCCTGGAGTATCGATAACATTAATTTTTTGGTCTTTCCACATTAATGAAGTACATTTGGCGAGAATGGTAATTCCACGTTCTTTTTCAAGGGCGTTGGAATCCATCACGCGATTTTCAACTTGTTGATTCGCACGAAAAGTTCCGCTTTGGTGAAGCATTGCGTCGATAAGAGTTGTTTTGCCGTGGTCAACGTGCGCAATAATCGCCACATTACGAAATTGAGAATTACTTTGTGTCATTGAATGTGAATTTAATTTTTAATTAGAATCTTATTTAAATCTTTGTTGAGAGCCCAAAATTATGTTTTTTAAGAAGGTTTTAATCTTAAAAAATTTTTAAGTGAGTCATTGAGGCTGTAGTTTGTAACAAACTTAAATTACAAATAAGTTCGCGCATGTTAAGGACGATCAAACTAAGTGTCAAGCAATGAAATTAGGATCCGATGAGTTTTAAAGTAAATTATTTTTAGTAGGAAATTTTTTATTTTTTACATCGCGACAAAAACTTTCAACGGCAAGATCAATTTTTTGCGCAAGATTTTCGTAATGAGTAACAAATTTTGGCTTAAATTCTTGATTAAGACCAAGCAAATCATCAATTACCAAGACTTGACCATCACAAGCTGGCGAGGCTCCTATTCCAATGGTTGGAATTGATAAATTGTTGGTAATATTTTCAGCAACAAGGGCGGGAACGGCTTCAATTACAATACTAAAAACCCCACATTTTTCTAACTCAAGAGCTGTTGACAAAATTTGTTGAGCTGAATCTTGATCGCGTCCTTGATAACGATAGCCACCAATTTCTTTGACGCGCTGAGGCAATAGTCCGACATGTCCCATCAGATTTATATTGTTATCCACTAAAAATTTGGCAGTTGGAATGAGTTCGGGTGTAGTTTCGATTTTGATAGCGTCACATCCAGTTAGATCAACAACCTTCTGAGCGTTTTCAAGTGCTTTTTGTGGCGAGTTTTCGTAGGTATTGATGGGCAAATCAACTACCACTAGGGCATTACGACAAGCTTTTTTAACAGCTTTACCGTGATTTATCATCATCTCAAGAGTTGTTGAGGTGGTATCAGGGTTGCCATAAATTGTCATCCCAAGTGAATCACCAACTAAAATTATATCGCAATGCTTATCAAGGATCTTGGCGATTGGATATGTATAAGCGGTTAGGCAAATAATTTTTTCAGAATTTTTGCGGTTTTTGATTTTATCAATTATAGAAATCATGATTAGAAAGAGGGTTGAACAACATTATTATCGATGAATTGTGCTTTTTCTGGGTCGGTGTTGATATTTGAAATTTCAGGATTTGAAATTATTTCAGTTGGGTTTTGAGTGTTATTTAATGAAGATTGCTTGCTATCATTATTTGGGCTAATAGTTTGATTTTCGATGTTTGATGGCATGTTCAAATTATTAGATTTCAATTCTTTAGATTCTAAATCGAGATTATTTTGATTAATTTCGATGTTTGTTATTTCGTTGTTTTTTGTGTCTTTAGCCGACGGTTTTTCTGGATTGTTGTCGATGATAATATTGCTGTTTTGATTATCTTGTGAATCTATTTCTTTTTTTTGCGGAGTTTTGATTTTATTTAAAATTCTATTTTCTTTAGCAAGTTTTTTTTGTTCGGCTTTGCCTTTTAAAATTGTACTCAATTCTTGATTATTAATGCGCTCTAAACCGAGATATTGCCTAACTTGATTTAAGTTTGAAACTTGTGCAACATCATCAAAAAAACCTACAACATTGGTGGCAATATTAATGGGAATTTGTTTTTGAGGAGTGCCCGAAATAAATATGGTATTAAGTGTTCCATTGATACTTTCGTCTTTAAGAAAAATCATGCCTGAAAACACCGAATTAATTGCTGGAGCTTTGAAAGATATGGAAAAATTGCTATTTTTATCGCCTTTAAAATTTATATAACCTTTGCCTTCAAGAAATTGAGTTGAGGATTCCTTTTTTTCTAAGATTTTTTCTGGTTCGGTGAGTTCCAAGGCATAATTTTTAACGGCAAACATTTTTTTAACTAAATCAGTTAAGCCATAGCCTTCAACTCTTGGAGATGAAATGGCTAATGAAATTTCAGAATTTAAATTGGTGGAAAATTCTTTGGCTGATTTAGCGATACTAACTATGTTGCCTGATATATTTGCCAATCCGCCAATGGCATTAACATTATAAAAATCATTTAATATTTTGTTAACATTGCATGTTTTACAAGAGAATGTGCCATTGATAATTTTGTTGTATTTTATATCGTTTAGACCTTTGAATTCAAACGATCCATCATATATTTTCATTGAAGTTTTGGTTTGTCCAAAAACACTATTTTTGAAAGAATTCTTATATTCAAAATCAGTAATCATTTTATCGTCAATTTGAATTTGTTTGGCACTTAAATCAATCTCTCCCGAGAATCCTTGAAGAGAGGGTAATTCAAAAAATTTATCAAAAATTGTCCGATTTTTGTTGGTAATCATGTCGGTTATTTCATCGCGGAACGGAAAATTAAGCTTTTCAGCTTTAAGTGAAAAATTGGCGAGCTGGTTTTTATCGCTAATATCAAAATTAAATTCTAAATCAAAAATATTTTTATCTGATGCGAAGTGAGTTTTTGGGAACTTTATGAAACCTTGGCCCATTTCAAGTGCGAGAATTTGATCTTTAAATTCTTGATTAGCGTATATTAGTTTATCAAATTTTAATTTGAGGTTGTAATCGGAAAAAACCTCATTTAGCCACAATAATTTATCAAATAAAATTCCTTCACGCAGATAAATATTGTTTTTAGAAAATAAAATATATTTATCGATATCGAACTCAGAAGCCTTGATATTTGTCGATATAGAGCGTTTTTTTTCAAAATCTTTAATTAACAAATCTCCGTAAAATTCGGTTTTTTTATCATCCAAATTTATATAAAAATTGTTAAGAGAAATCGTACTCTGATCGGCTTCAATATCGGAGTATAGATTGTATTTTTTTAGATTGTCGATTTTGATATTTTCGGGCCTAATTTTAAGCCACTTGAAGACTTCGCTCAGCGATTCTCCGCTTCCATCGAGATAACCTGTAAATTTTGTGTTGCCATTGGTTTCATCGACGATGCCATTGATTCTAAAATCTGAATTGCCAGCAAGTTTAAAAGATAAAGGTGAAACCATAAGTTTGCCCTGATTGGCGATGTTAGCATAAAGTTTTACATCTTCGATTTTACCCTCGTATAACGTGGCTTTTTTAATATCAATTTCAATGTTTATGTCGTAATCTCGAGCTTCAAGAATAAGGTCAGAAACTGAGCGTTTTTTAACTTTTATTACCGAAGATTTGAAGGTGATTTTTTGTTCAGCATTTCCAGAAATATGAGCTTCTGATTTATTTTTATCAGATTTTTCGTTAGTTAAGTTTTTAGAATTTTCATTATTTTCGGCTTCACTTTTGGCATTTTCGATTATTTCTTGAGGTTTATTGAGTTCAGCAAGTTTTTTAGCTGGATTGTCAGTGGACCAAAGATTATCAATATCAAGGTCATCGAGAGTAAATTTTATATCCGAAGTCAAAATTTGATTTGAACCAACGCTTATAAATATGTCGCCTATGCCATTTATAACATCAGAATTTATCAGCATTCTTTTGAATTCGAGATTTTTCCCATCATTAGAGAGTAAAGAGCTTAATTTGATGTTTTTGCTATTAAATTTTAATTTGTTGGCGACTAAATCAGTTGACGAAACGAGAGATTTATAAAAACTTTTTAATTCAGTGACCTCGGCTTCCATAGTTCCATTAAATCTAGTTTTTAATAGTCCATTATTATTATTTTCAAGAAAATTTCCTTTGATTTGAAGATTTAAAATTGGCGAATTAAGTGAAAAAAAAGAATCGGGTTGTTTCTCGATAGAATTAAATTTGGCGTTAATTTTAAACTCATTATCAATGTTTTGACTAACGAAGCTTCCATAACCATTTATAGAATCTTTGTCGTATAAAATAGTTGAATAAACATCGGTAAATTCTTTTGAAACCCCCGTTTCGTTGAAAAAAGTAATTATGCTATCATTAAGTTGAATGCTGGGGGGTGAAGAAATAAATATGGCCGTGCTTTCTAGGTCGGCAACCGAAAAGATTTTTGAACTTAAGCCACTTTCAACAACGTTTTTACTGTTTTCGTTTGATTGAGGAAATTTTTTTAGATAGGTATTAAACAGACTATTGTCGATCTTTTTCAAGACTTCGGGTTGGGCTATTTCAATAACACAATCATCAGCAATTATTTTTTTGATCAACTGGCGATTGTTAAATTTGAGTACTGGGAAGATTATTTTTAAATTTTTTATGTAGATGTTATAAAAATTATCAGTTTCATTGCGTTTGTTGGGCAGGGCATAGTTTTCAATAAAAACATTTGAGGCAGTAATTGTTGGAACCGGTAATAAACTTACAGTTAAATCACCCTTGATTGAAATTGTTGATTGGGTGAGTTTGCTGAGTCTTTGAGTAATGTCGAATTTGAGCCTATTATTGTCTAAGAAGCTCGGAAAAACCCATGCAAAAGCGAATAAGCATGAAAATATAATAATTGCAATTCTGAAGCCTTCGGATTTAAAAATTTTTACTAATTTTTCACGAGGCTTTTTGGCAAAATCAATAATATTTTCTAGCCGAATTTTAAGCATTTAGTTATTTATTTTTTGGATATCAGAAATGATCCTATCGGTATTAATTAGGGCGACATTATTTTCAAGTGAAGAAAAAATTATCAAAAAAATAAATAATAATATTGCCGAAATAATTAAGCTATTAAAAACCAAGTCCTTGCTGGGAGATAACTCGTTATCGTCGCCGATGTTTAAGAGGGTGTGCTTTTTTATTTCGATGTTAGATCTTAGTTGTAATTCTTGTATTTTATTTTCAATTAATTCGATTTCAATTTTCAAGTATTTGGCATACGACTTTATAAGACCAGCAACATAAATATTTCGGGCAATTTTTTCGATGTCATTGTTTTCCAAAGATTTTATATCTTTCTCTTTAACATTAAGATAATAGGCGATGTTTTTTATATCCAGACCAAGCTTTTCGCGATGAAATTTTAACAAATCTCCTATAGAAAAATTTTCTAAAAAAGCGCTTGGCAATTGCGAATTATCGTTAAGAGTATTTTGATTATTTTGTGAAGTTTCAGATTTTTTTTCGGTCATTAAATTTGGTTAATCAGTTTTGATAAATTTTCTGTTGCATCAACAATAGCAAGCTTTCTAGCATTTGATGACATGGTTGATAAAATATCTTTTTGCAAGAAAAGTCGATTTAAAATTTCGTTTATATTTTGAATGTTAAATTCTTCTTCTTTTACAACGATTGCGGCTCCTTCTTTTGATAAAAAATCAGCATTTTTTTGTTGATGATTGTCGGCAGATTTGGCAAATGGAATAAGAATCATAGGTTTTCCGGCGCAACAAAATTCAAAAATAGAAGATGCTCCGGCGCGAGCGATTACTAGGTTACAACTATCAATCATATGAGCCATATCTTCGAAAAAACTGTCGACAACAATATTGATATTAAAAGCTCGATATTGTTCAAAGGTTGATTCTACAAGCTCGCTTCGGCATTGTTGAAAAATTTGAATATGTTCTTTTATCTCTTCAGAAAAATTAAAAAAGGCTTTAGGTAAAACTTCGCTAAATATTTTAGCACCTCCTGATCCGCCAATTACAAGGATTTTAAAGAATTTCTGAGAATTATTTTCTGGATAAAAATCTGAATTTAGCAAAACATCATAGCCTAATTTATTTGAATTATTTTCGTTTGATTCGGAATCAAGATTTGGGATTAAATACGGCTTGTTGAAGAGTTTGAGTATTTCGTCGCGAATTGGATTTCCAGTGTGAATAGTCTTGTTTAAATATTTTTGTTCGATGCCGTCAGTATTTTCAAAGGAGAGGGCAATTTTGGTGGCGTATTTTGCAAATAATCGGTTGACCTTTCCAAGATGAGAATTTTGTTCGTGAAGAATAATTTTGCGACGAGTTATAACGGCTCCTAACAACATCGGAAATGTTGCATAGCCCCCGAAAGAATACAAAAAATCGGGGCGAATTTTTAGCAAAAAATAAAGTGATTTTAAGAGAGCTAATTTGGTGTTTATAATAAATTTAATAAATTCTAACGGAGATTTTTTGAATTTTTGCGCCCTAAGAGTGTGAACCTCAAATTGATCATGAGGTTTTATAAAATTGTTGATTTTATTATCACCAAAAAAATATATTTTGTGATTTTGTTGGACTAAATGTTTGGCAAGGCAATATGCTGGAATGATGTGGCCACCAGTTCCACCACTAACTATAAAAATTTTTTTTGACATTTATTATTTATTATATTGAATTTCTTGACAATATCTGAGTTGATATCTAATTAGATTTTTAAATCTTTTATAAAAATTTCCAAATGTTTTTTAATTAATATGAAAAAAAATATCAAAAGCCTCCGCCATTTTATTGATCTAAATCAAATCAAAGATTCAGAACTAAAAGAAATTATAAAGCTCGCAAAAAAGCTCAAATCCGAACAAAAATCTCCAAGCCATTCTAAAATATTAACTCATAAAAATTTGATGATGATTTTTGAAAAAACTTCGACTCGAACCAGAACTTCGTTCGAAGTTGCAATCAATCAGCTCGGTGGAAGTGCGGTAGTCATGAATAAAAATGATATGCAACTCGGAAAGGGTGAAACCATAGCTGATACCGCCAAAGTTTTATCGCGTTATGTTGATTTTGTTATGATCAGAGCCAACTCTCATGACTCAATTATTGAATTAGCAAAAAATTCACAAGTTCCGGTGATTAACGGTTTGTCGGATTATTCTCATCCTTGTCAAGTTTTGGCTAGCATTATGGCTATCGAGGAGTGTTTGGGAAAAATTGCCGGCAAAAAATTAGCGTGGTGCGGTGATCAAAATAATGTTCTAAATTCTTATATTCATGCTTCAAAAGCTTTTAATTATGAACTATCAATTGCCTCTCCTCAAGAGATTGATTTTAGTGCAAATGAAATTAACAAAGCGCGCAAAAAGGGCGCCGAAATTTCACTTCATCATATTGCAAAAAATGCCGTTAAAGATGCTGATGTTGTAATCACTGACACTTGGTTTTCAATGGGAGATGAATCTGAAAATAATGACGCCTTAAGACAAAAAAAGATTAACCTTTTATCGCCATTTCAAGTTAATGAAAAATTAATGAAATCTGCCAAGAAAAGCGCAATCTTTACACATTGTTTGCCAGTTTATCGAGGTAATGAAGTGGTTGAAGAAATTGTCGATTCAAATAAATCTATTGTCTTCGATGAAGCTGAAAATCGTCTTCACGTTCAAAAAGCTATTTTGATTTGGGTTGCGCAGCAATAATTAATATTAATTTATTAGTTATCTCAAAAAAATTGATAATTTAATATTTTAAAGTTTGATGTTAAATTTTAGTTTTATCAATTAGCAAAATTATTAATTAACAATTCAAATTTAATTCTTTTAAAAATGCAGGCGATAGTACTTCATAAAATTGGTGTTCCGGAATCTTTAAAAATTGAAGAAGTTGCCGATCCAAAACCCAAAAAAGACGAAGTTATTATCAAGCATAGTGCGGTCGGGATTAATTTTTTTGACCATGCTTATCGAATCGGTCAATATAAATTACCAAAATTGCCAGCAATTCTAGGAAATGAGGGTTGTGGGATAATTTCAGAAATCGGCGCTGAGGTCAAAGATTTCAAGGTGGGCGATAGGGTTGCTTATGTTAATGCGGGGATTGGTTCTTATGCCGAAAAAAAAGCTGTTAATACTCAAAATGCAGTTTTAGTGCCAGACTATATATCGAATGAACAAGTTGCTTCGAGTTTTTTAAAAGGCCTCATGGCTCATACCCTTATTCATCGTGTTTTTGTTGCTTCGTTAGTTAAGCGAATATTGATTCATTCTGCTACGAGTGGAGTTGGCCATTTGTTGTGTCAATGGGCAAAATATCTTA
>Ga0194133_10006501_pt1 | contig 14346 bp, 11 predicted proteins | sample TA2KigOf40mmetaG_FD_155448 | JGI IMG/M metagenome (GOLD analysis project Ga0194133, IMG submission 155448) | Freshwater microbial communities from Lake Tanganyika, Tanzania - TA2015055 Kigoma Offshore 40m | ecosystem: Environmental > Aquatic > Freshwater > Lake | place: Tanzania: Lake...
TTAACTTAGTCTGTTCGTTGGGAAGAGCGAGACACATTGTTTAAAAGTCTTCTTATGGTACATTTTAAAGGAAAATGTACTGAAAACAAAGTCTAGATATTGAACTGAGTAGTCTGTGTTAGTGATTGGTTTGGGTCAAAAAATTTTGACCCGAGTCGGGTCAGCCATTTATCGTTTGGGTTTGGGTTTAGAAAATTTCCCTTAAAAATGGCAAATTGTTGAATTTTTTCCCTTCAGGTCAAAAAAATCTCTTTGGGTCGGGTCTAAAAAGTACCCTGGTCAAAGCCCTCTTATTTACTGCGGGTCAAAAGTAAGCTCCGGTCGGGTCAGGTCAGGGCCCATCTCTAGTCTGTGTACCAAATTTCAGCTATTTTCATCATCATAACAACTGAGTTATTGAATTTTAACAATTTGTCTCCAACTTACCAACTAGCTGATTAAGTCAGAAAACAACCTCCTCCCCCCCACCCTAGTCTTTGGGCCCGTATTTTGTAAAAAAAGGGAAAAGGAATCTTATACACTGGAAAATATAGGCTTCAAAAATTAATTTACAGAAATTTAGTTAATAGATGAAAAATTAAGGCAACTTATAGCTGAAATGTAGGAGTTAATTTGAAGGAAATCTTACCTTGGTGATTCAATCTCTGCAAAAACAGAATTAGGGTTGAAAGAGTGATTTATTTTGTGCCCTCTGGCCAAATTGAACTTGCTCACATCTTTATATTCACCAGGCAAATCAATGGTTACTTGGCAGGTTTTGAGCCCAATCCTGAATGTTTGAGAGAATATTTTTCATATTATCAAATTATTTACAGCATCAACTTACCTATACATTGATAAAGCTAACACTCTCGGATCTTCCCTTTTCAAACCCTCTTTGATTAACTGATCAAATTCTGATTCAAGCTTGTTTAAATCTCCTTCTTTGATGACATAACCCGAGATAATTGCATAGATAGTTCCTTTTGGAATGTCTACTTTTGCAAATAGACCTTCTCCAGAGCCCAGGATGCTAGAGTTGAGATGAATCTCAACATAGTGATCATCAAGTGGGTCAACTAAAAATTGGAGCTTAATATTAAGGGGTAAATTTGGTAAATAAATCATGAAAGCATGTTACCAATGAGAGGCTGATCTCCCAAATCTTCAGCTGTTGGTGGTTTGTAATGAAAAGTTGGTCCTGATGGTTCTGAGTATTTAAGCTCCTTCATTCCAAACTCATCACATTTTTCACCTACAACTGAAACTGCTCTCCCTTCCACCTTTTGTAACAATTAAGCAAACAAATAAAGAATGTTTGGTAATGATAAAATCAATGGAAGTCATACCATCAAGTTGTTTTTGAAGATTCCTCTGAATGCAACCTTGAAATCAGGGTAAATGAAAGCAACATCATTTCCTATAAGACATCATAATTAAATATAAATTGTTTTTTTTTGCAAAAATGGGGAAAAGGTAGGTACTTCAGAAACATGAATAAATGATAATTTGATAATAACCCAGTGCAGTGAAGACTCTGAAAATGTTAATGCATGATCAACTCCTTTATAAGAGTCCAGCCAAAGACATATTATTATGACTGTGCTCACTGGAGACTTTGAAGTTTTAACTTAACTGAGGGTGCATTGTTGATTTTTTTGCAATCCGGGATTAAAAAATTGATGGCACGGCCGGGTATTGAACACGTGACCTTAGATCTTGGTTCTCAGTTATGTTTCTATGACCTCACAGCATTAGTGACCCCCATTAATGAACAGATCTAAACGATTTTAGAGCAAAAAGGGAGGGACAAATTCCCTGCCTCGCCCTGTACTGAAATTAGTTCAATTCTGAAAACTGGGGTCAGTTTTACCATAGCCAGCATTGTGGGGCTTTGAGTTTTTCCTGAATGTGGTTTTCTCCAATTCAGTTTTCCCAAAGACATTTTCCTGAATTCATCATCCAGTAAAGAAGAAAAACTCAAAGTTAGTTTAGGTAATCATAGGGTTACAGTAAAGCCAAAAGTTTGAGCAATTAAAATTTAAAGATTGGGGAAAAATTCTAAAATTGAGAAAATTATTTGGGAAAACTGCAGTTGATCAGAAAAAACTCATTTCACTCAGCAATGTAACTAGATTTTTTTAAAGGTAGGTGATCAACATCCATTAAGTTGAATTCTTTACCGTTGAAATTTCCATCTTTGTCAATTGTTCCATGAATCCAGGCCCCTCCCATGAGACCTTTCCAAGCTTTTCCAACAGCCAATCCTTTGTCATATCTGGCAATAAATCCAGTATTTTCAAAAATATTGTTCGAACATATCCCTCTGTGGTCAGAAGTGAAAGCACCATGAGAAAATACCAAACCATGCAATTGGCCATGTCTTAGTCTTCCAATTAGAAAATAATACTTTTCTAAGAAGTTAAACACTCCTTGATTTGAGTTTTGCTTGCTAGAAAACTGGAAAAATACAGGGTAGGTCCACTCTTCCAGTTTAGCAATTTCATCAGGTACATCCACACTTATCCTTCCATCAATGATTTGGGTAGTCAAAAGAATCCTATTTTGACTTTTGATCTTGATTTCGGTGAATCTGGATCTTCCAACCAAAAATGGAAGTGTCACTTCCAACCTTGGCTTGGCAGGGTCAAATGGCTCTGGACTGGATTCCTTAAACCAGGACCAGAAGTCATCATGACTGAGATCTTGAATCCATTTCAAAACGCTCTCCTTTATATTCTCTCCATTCCAGTTTTCATTTTGACCACAAGAAATTGTAGGGAAGCTTTCAAACTTTGAAGACAATTTCTTCCATCCCTCTGTGTCCAAGGACAAGGATTCAGGCTCAGGATCAATAGTAACCAAACATTCTTCAAAATGAATCAAGTCGAGATTTTCAGGCTGTAATTCTCTACACCAGGATCCAAAGACATCGACTTGCTTGCAATTCATAATTTCTTTGTTGGACTTTAAGACGAAGCTCTCAGCTTTGTTGGTTTTTGATTGGATGAATATATAATCTGGTCTTTCACCACTCCAAATGACAAATCCTATACAAGTAAAAGATATATTGGATATGTATTTTTATAAGGAGTTAAAATTGCTCATAATTAATGATAATAACATCTAGATAGCTTAGGTAATACACAACCCATTGGTGTAAGTCTTCTTATCTCTGACCTGACTTTGCCCCATATAAAGGGCTGCCATTCTATCAATTTAAACACTCTTGATTCTTTTCTTGATTGGGTAGATCTTCACTGGGTTTCTGATTTTGCTCACATGAAGTTCCGATCATCTTCTCAGATCACAACACTCACACTCGCTAACTGTTTATTTAAGGAAGAAGAGGGTTAAATACATTTACCCCTGGCCTAACATTCATTCCATCTCACTAGGGATCAAAGAGTAAGAGGTTCAAACCTCAGCACCTCCAGTCAACCTTTGAAAGCCAGGTATAAGTGTGCCTTAATACAAGAGAAATTTGAAGGGCTCAAATCCCAGCTCTGTCAAGTCATGAGAGATTGTGACCCCTAAGGATTTTTTAAGGATGCACACACACATAAAATAAATTGAACATACACCCTGTAATAAAATGCTTATTTTTATCATTTATAATTTGGTTAATTGAAGTGAGGAGATTGAGTGTCAAGAAATAAGACCAATAAGATACTAAGTGTTTTTTTGAGAGAGAGGAGCCGGGTTTACATTTATCAAGTACGGGTCAATGATTTTGGCAGTCCAGAAGTTCTGACAGTCAGAAATGATGGTCAAGCTTTGTAACAATATTTACGTTAGATTGAAAGAGAGGTGGCTAGTTTCAGAATGGGAATAATGAGCAGTATTATTGAAGGATAAATATTTTCGATCAAAGAAAAGGTGAGGTGAAAAAGGTCATTGAAATGATAGTTAAAATATTTTTAGGAAAAATGTAACTTAAATTGAAAATATAGTTAAAGATGGTAAATTTATTTTCCTGTAATAATTCTTAATTGGCTCTTAATCCAGCTGCTTCTTTCTTTAACACATACATTCATAAAAATGAAGATTCTCAAATAGTATTCAAAGACTTACCTGAATCTGCTCTGGTTACTCTTTCTAAACTGCCATGGTTATTGAAGTTCCTTATAATCCCTTCAAAATGATTGTTTTTTGCATGGCCCAATTGGGTTCCTCCATCTGCAAAGGTTATGATCACAATACCCTGGAAAGTGTACAGTACGTTTGAGAAACCTTATAAGTTAAAAGACCCTGGATTGAACCCAGAAAGGGAATAAACTTTGATCAAATGCCACTTATCCCTATATGCCTGGGAGGCTTTTTACTTCTAAGTTTCTAGCAAAATGAATCATGTCAGACACTTAAAATCCTGGCTGAAAATCTTTGTTTGTGAATTTTGTGGCAACCCGGGGTCAAAGGTTGTCAGAGGTGTCAGGGTTAAACCCGTTGGGTTTGGACCCGCCGGGATTTGAACCCTCGGCCCTCAGATCTCCAGCCATTCTACTTGACAAAGAGCCCTACATAATCTAGGCATTAATTTGTCATGAAATCAAGGTTGATGAGGATACACGTCAGTGGTCTTGGCACTTATCAGGAAAAAAGGTGAAGGGTCCAATACCAGCACAAGAAACCTTTGACCCTAGCTTGTATTTTAAAACTAGGTTCAAACTATTACTAACCCAGTATCAAAAAGTATTTTTACTTTAAGCATACCTCAAATTTGTGGTTGACCACATTTCCTTGGATCTCCTCAATGTCTTGAAAATTTCTCAGGTCTAAGCATTTCTTACTTTTCAAGCCATCTCTCATATTACTGCTTTCTTTGTTGGAGATTTTCAGTGTCACATAACCTGTCCAAACATCTTTGAGCTTTGATCCAGCATTAGCGTTCTGTAAAAAAATTAAGACAATTTTGGTGAATATAAACTAGCCATTTGGAAAAAGCGCATCAAAGTGTCAAGAGATTATTACTTTCATAAATGTAGACTTTATCCCCAAGATTGTATACAAATAAACCTTAGGTGATCTCTTATCTGGCTTTACCGCCTTACACTGCTTCCAGCTGGCCTGGCCAGGGTGAGTGCTACTTATGTTGTTTCCAGTTGTAGTCCAGTAACCACTCACGTCAACGTGATAATAAAATAATAATAATCTTGTGCAGTATAGACTCAACCGATGTTGATGAGCAATCAGCACCTTTATAAGAGTCCCGCCATAGAAATCTATGGTCACTGCAGATTACTATTACCCTGACTGAGGTTGCCTTGTTGATTTTTTTTGCAATCCGGGGTTGAAAAATTGCTGGCATGGGAGTCTGGGGATTGAACCCACAATCTTAGATCTTTGTTCTCAGTCAGGTGCCTTTTAACCTCATCAAAGGATTACTATTACAGAATTCCAAAGGATGTCTTGAACATGATGCTTAATAGAGCCACACCTATGCAATGGATTCTCTGCACCAATGCTAAAATGGCAATCTCACTCCTCAACCTAACATCAGGGCCACCTCTATCATCTAAACTAAGAAGCAGAGCCTACATCGATGATAGAAAACCAGGGATTGGAGTCATCAACAATGCTTCCAAATTAAAAATTGGAAAACAATCAATCGTCAACAGGCTAAACTGCTTAAGAAAAATTACTTTTGACTGCGGACAAGAGGTATTTGCAAGCATGCCCTAAGAGTTAACCTAAAAAGGACTTTTATTACTTAGTGACACTCTATTCGATTGACAAATTAACTTTCACATTTTGACAACATTGTATAATATTATTGCTCATTGCTATTACATCTTGTTTCTGAGAAACCTAACTCTAACAAAGATGTAGACTATTTTTGTCTGTAAATAAAAATATGAATACGAATTCAATCAAAAAACGATAGCTGGATTATCATTTGTATAAAAATGTTGTAGAGCAAAAATTGAATACAATTTTGAAACCTTTCTTACTTTGTATTTATAACTCCATTTTGCCCAACTCTCCTCACAACTGGCAAATTTAAGAATTTCCTCATTTTGTTTGGCAAAATTTTCATCCTTAAAACTTTGGACACACTTTGTCTTGAGACTTTTCACATTATTCAACCAATTTTCTGTTTCAAAACAATCCACCTTCACCAGGTTAAAAATTAAAAACAATTTGAATGTTTTGACCAACATTTTAGAGAAATTTGCCCATTTCAAACCAGCAACAGACAACTTTAAAGCCATCCAATACCCAAGTCAAAACTTGTTTTCTGGATTCTTTACACTGTGAAAAAATAGTGATAAAATCAACAACAGATAACTTCTGAACCATCCCAGTACTCAAGGCAAAAAATTGTTCAGTGGATGCTTTACACTGAAAAAAAATAGTCATCAAAAATTGACCTCATTTTACATTCTTTTTTAAACTCGAAAAGTGGATAGATAGTTTAGAAAATAGAAGGTTCAAAATATTCCACCAAATCTTTGAGATTTACTTTAAAAATGGAAATAAAAAATATTAAAGTGGTCGAAATTTCTTTTCAACAAAATCTTCTTTTCTCTTATTTTCAGAACTGCACTTTAAGATTTGAAATTTCTCAGATTTTGAATCTACCTAAAAGCAACAATAATATCTTTTGAATTTGACTTGGCAGGTGTGATGTGATTCCTGATGGCTGGTTGTGATAATTCCCAGCCAAAGGCAATTCAGACACAAAAAAATTTTGAGTCTCCAAATTTTGTCAACTCTTAAAGGTTCTCAATAAGATAAGCTTATATTTGGAAATTTGAAATGTTTTTTCATTTTTACAGAAGAATGATTGTTCATTTCTCTTTAAAATGAAAGGTAAATCAAATGATTCGAAAATTTCTGAAAATTTTTTTTGTTAAGGTTTTGAGAAATTTTATGTAAGTAAGTGAATCGATTTTACCTTTTATTGTATGGGTGCTCCTCTTGTATTTGTATTTCATTCTTTATGCTTCATCTTACAATCAAATGAATATTTACTTAATTAAACTTTTTAAAAGTCTAGACATGCAGATAACTGGTACCCAATACAAAGTAGAACAAAATGACCATGCAAAAATTAAATTTCATTTGAATTATGTACAAATGGTTAGTGCAGTTTTGCTATGGTTTAGTTTAAGCTCAATCGGTTGTCAAAGAGGTATCATGCATCATTTTGCATGGAAAGATACAATCGTCAATTAGAAAAAAATAATGTGACTAAAAAGAATAATAATTAATTGACTAGTAAATGACTGGTTTGCAGTTAATAAAAATATGTTTCACTTTTACTCTCAAAACATCTTCACTGATGTCGTCTATCCAATCAAAGTCAATTTCTTTGAAACATTGAAGTATGTTTGTACATAAGGCAATGTTTTCCAACCTTAAGGTTCCTCTTCCTGGTTTCCTCTCATTAGATATAGAATATCATAAACAAGTCCACCAAAAAGAAAAGTCAGCGTTCTTTCAACGAATTCTATTTCATAACTGATCTCAAATAATCATTACAATTGCGACGTCAGTCCTTCTTGCTAGGTGTGTGAAATAAACAAGGGAAGAAGGGCTGTAGTGCGAGAGTCCCTCTGTCAGTGTGAAATAAGAGGGACTTCGTGTACAGCAAATAGGATCCAATGATGTGGAATGGAAAATACTAAACTATCAAGAGTTTTTACGTTAAGAAGTATCTTCTGATCTCATCAGCCAATCCTGGTGTTCGTAGTGTTATAGAGTTCGATAGCCGTTGAAGCTGTGGTGTACCTTGACTCCTTACATTGGTTGAGTGTCAATTTTTCTTGCTCTTTAATGTGAACAATCTGTCTGCAGGCAGGGGCAGTAAATATCTGGATCAGGACTTTAGAAGTAGGTATCCCATACAGGATCTTAGTTCTTTACACTGTTTTTGCTCAACTTTTTTATCTCTCTCTACATATAAGATTTTCAGGAGTAATTGACCACTGAGCTCCTGCTTTAAATGTGGATAAATAGGCTTGCATGCTTAACAATGGTAGCTATAGTTTTTCACCCTGTTTAGTGTCAAATAATTAGGCCTTAGATTTGAGTTTTAGTACAAGAATTTATATTTCACATACCTTTCACATTTTGTGCTCATGAGAATTAAGTTTTTACTTTTGTAGGATACTTTTGTTAAAAGATTAATTGTTATGTGGAAACGTGTGTGATGTTTTTTTACAGCAACCTGAGCTTCTTAAGTTTCATTTGACAGTCTACAACCATCTCAGATATTTGAAGTCTCTATGTGCCAATTTTTAACTCTATGAAACTTAAAGTTTTTGAGTCCATTTACCATGAAGATTTTCAAACAAGCAATCAAAGAGCAGGATTTTTTAAAACATTTTTAAGTACACATTGCGACTCGCAGTCATTATGAGCGCACTAGATGGTTTTTATAATTTTCTTGTGGTTTTACCTGGGCTGGGTCAAACCCAGGATGCTGGGATAGAATTCCAGCCTCATACCATTTGACCACCCTTACTACTTAAATCTTTTCAAGTACGCCTTGTGAATAAGATCATTAAGGGCACACTAAGGCTGGAAGTATTTGTTGTTTTTAGGCAACCCAGGTTTCAGAGTTTGAACCCTAACTCAGCCACAGCTATATACAGAATGATTGTGTTCACAAGTAAAATTGGTCCAGTTTGCTCCCTGAAAGCTGTAAAGAGTAAAAAGACTCTAATAAGATGAAATTGCTTCAAAAACACCTCTTCCTCCTTCTCCCACCCAAAAAAAAGAAAAAAACTGAAAAAATTAAATCTTTTATAAATATTGGACATTCTCAATATCAAGAAGCTATCAATAATAAACAACTTTGGAGATAAAAAAATTAGAAATAACTCTTACTACTCACAGGACTAGATTTACTTACAATCACTTTTAACTTTGTCAACATTTTTCACATGTCAGCATGATTTTTTATTTACAAAAAGATCATTAATATTTACAATATTTTGTTTTGCTCTGATCAAAAAAGATTCCTTTCAAAATCTGTAGAGTTGAGATGGAAAAGTTTTTGCATTTTTCAAAATCCTTCCATTCACAATTCAGCTTGTTTGATGGGTCACATTTTAAAAAGTCAGTGATCCAAGTCCAAGGATTTCGATTTCAAATATCACAAAAAACTGCAGTCAAGGTTTTCCAAACAAATTGAAGGTCAAAAGATTGAAAACTTTGCATTGGTTGATGGTTACGCTTCACCTCCTTCAAAATGGTTTTTCATTCATTGGCTTCAACCTCGTTTAGTCTTTCTTAACTGTGGCTTGATGTGCTTTTGTTCGATTTCTTCTTAGTTTTGACTTGGTTTTCCTACCCTTTGCCATAACTATCCATTTCCTTTGGGACCCATCAGCAGACCTTTTTTAAAATAAGAGTTTTTTATAACTGATTAAATGGTGCTAAAGAAAATCTGCCAAATCATGGAATGTTGAGCTACTGTCCGGATTTGCCAAAATCTGGATTTGTCGAAATAGGCCTGTATGTAATTTTATTGCTATCCGTACCTAACCTTCTGGGCCTAACCCCTGAGGGTAAGGTCAGGTTACATTGGCATTAAAATATCATTCAGGCTTATTTCGATGAATCTGGATTTTGGTAAAATGTGTCATTCGACAAACAATATGCTTTCGATAAAAAAAATTTCACCCATGTTCAATTTATATTAGTGTTCAGCATTTGGTCAAAAATTAATTTGACAAATCCTGATTTTGCCAAATTTCATAGTAATTATTATCCCTCACAGTAAAATAAAAGATTAACTGGTACCGTGAGAGTTCGCCGTACCCTCAGTCCACATAAAACTAGTTTGCCTATTTTGACGAATCCGAATTTTGGTCAAATATATCATTCTACAAATAGTATGTTTTTGGTAAAAAAATTGACCAATGTTCAAACTATATTATTGTGTGCCATTTGGTCAAAAATTAATTTGACAAATTATAATTTTGCCCATTTTCATTGTAATTTGTAACCCCTAACAGTAAAATAAAAGACCTACCGTATGAGAGTTTGCCTATACCCTCAGTTTCCTCAAACTAGTTTGCCTATTTTGACGAATCCAAATTTTGGTCAAATATGTCACTCTACAAATACTATGTTTTCGGTAACAAAATTTGACCAATCTTTGATTTATATTAGTGTTTGACATTTGGTCAAAAATTGATTCGACAAATCATAATTTGGCCAATTTTCATAGTAATTATTACCCCCGCAACAGTAAAATAATAGATCTGCCATTACTACGAGAGTTTGATTACCCTCAGTTCTCCTAAAACTAGTTTATCTTCCTGACGCGTTCGCCTTCCTACTAGTTCATTCCTACCTACGAGTTCATCTAACTTCCGATGGTTAGGCCCATAAGATTAAATTAGGTCAGGTAAGGTTAGGTTAGCAATAAAATAGGCCTGCTAGTAAGGCAAATAAGGTGAGGTATTGGCCAGGGTCTGAGCCTTACCCAGGCCCTTATTTAGGGGCAGGCGAGCTCGTCAGATAGGCAACCTGGTTATCATATGTACTGGGATGACACGCTCGTGAGATAATTGAACTCCTGTAGTATCATATCTACCTGCTGAATGGAATGGATGTTAACTTCATGTCTCCTCCAACCCATTTCCCATAGGGATCTTTCCAGCTTTCCAAAGATGTCGGAGGTGAAGGAGATGTTGTCGAGAAAACCATCTCTTCCCATTGTGGCTTTGCTGAATCTATAGAAGTCCATGGTGTGACATTTGGCACATAGTCTTTATCATAAGGCTTAATAGGCTTCAACCAAGTATCATCATCTTTCTCCTTAAACTGATGAGAATGGGGTTTCCGTCGAACGGTTGGAGCTGGTGGCCATTGGTAAAGGATGTCTTCATCATCAGCATCACCAACAATAATGCCAGTATTCAGTTGTGTCGGATCTCCAACATAGTTGTTCCTGGTGTCTTGATTTTCATTCCATTCCTGATTATTATCAAACTCATTTTGATGCTCCCTTACAGTGTTGATGTCATCATCAAAGCCTTCTCTATTTGGAAAGTAGCTTCGATTTGGAAAATTCACTTTGATTGGGCTTGGGGTTGTATACTTTGTAGTTTGTCCAGGAAAGTAGGTTTCAAAATTATTGTTCTGGTGTTGAGATGAAGTGGCTCTTTTAATGGCAAGATTTTGCTTGGATTCAAGATTGTTGAAGCTTGAAAAGCTTGCCTAAAAATAGGTTTTCATATTCTAATAAAATTCATTATTAATATTAGTTATTAACCATAGCTGAGGGTACCCGGCATCGCCCGTGTGTAATTTAAACATTTTTTGTTTTGTAAACAATTTTGTTAGATGTTTCCTAAAGCTTTTAGTGTTTTTAGCCCCCCATGCCCCGGGGAAAGAGTAGGGATATAAAACTATCGCTGTTTTACCCACAGGGTTCAGCAAAGTCTTCCTGCCAAATTTCACTGATATTGGGCCAGCAGTTTGGGAGACTATAAGGTTCTGACATCCTGACACACTGATTTCTTTTGCCTTAAGGCATGAGATGCCTGGCTGAAAAAATATTTTTATGTGACCTTCTTAATGAACTTTTGATCACTCTACCCTTCCATTGATCGACAACATTAATTAGGTATTATCCTCAAATAATACGGCCTTTCTATTTCTTTCAGATGCTAACCATATTCCTTTCATTTATAATGGTAAATATTGATTTAATCTTGACCTCCAATTCTAATTGCCAGAACTTTCAGACTGCCAAAATCATTGATCCTTGTTCTGTGTTAGTAAACCCCTCCAATTCCTCAATTAAACAGTTAGAGTGTCATAGGTCTTACTTCTTAACGTTCGAATCTCCTCACCTTGATTTACATATCATAAATATCTTGCCTGATTTGTATTTGGCTTTTTCCAGCTAAGTGAATCTCTTAATGTTTCTTTCTCTACACTTGGATTGCGTTGTTGTTGGTGACGGTTTTCAAGTAAAACAGAATCCTTGTAAGAGTAACTTTGGGAATAATCCGGAGAAAAAACTCTGGAATCAGTGTATAGAGATGGGTAGGATGGTGGTTGTTCTTCATACAAAGTTAGTCCATAATCTGGAGAGAGTCGTTTCAGATTTTCCTGTTGGTAAACAAATGGGTCATAATGGGTTGAGCCATAGGACTTGGGTTGACTGAAAGTTCTTGTGATTTCAGATAAAGGTTTTGAGGTTGTTGCTGGAGGCTCAGTTCTAGACTCTGTACTTGGTGGTAAAGTAACTGTTGGCCTTCTTGTTTGAGGATAATGTGGGCCAAGACCATGGCTGCCAAAAATAGATGCTACAGATGGACCCATTGTGTATTTGACTGGAGCCTGGGTGACAGAAAATGGCACTCTTTCACCTGGATCATCAGATTTCTTTGGAAGAGCATAATTTTCAATTACATTAATAGAAGGTTGTTTTTTCTGAAAAATAAAGTTCTTGAGGATATTGCTCAGTAACATTGGGCTTTTTTTAACTTACTGGCAGTGAGTTTTCATATTCATAGTTGTCAGGAAACTGTAATGGGATGGATTCCGAGCAAGCTTGGCCTAATAAAAATGTTTTTAACTGAATTTGAATGGAATCTTTTTCACAATCGTCTAGGGCCCAGGGTCAAAAGTTCCCGACCAAAAAAAGTGTTACACCATTTTGTGATTTTACTTACAGATGTCGTATAGACAAGGAAAAATCACACAACATTACAGATTTAAACTGTATAAATTCAATCAATTTATTTTATTCCTTTATTTTTCAACTATCGCTTATTAAAATTTGTTGATTATTCTTAGAATTGGCTGGTGAATTACCAGAATCCTTATTTTATGCATTTATTGCACAAATGTTTGTTATAAATCAATTTCTTATTTTAAGATAAAAGTTGTCTTAAAATCAAGTCTAAATCTTATCCTTTGTTTGATTTGTTTTTTTGAAATCAATTTTGAAGTCTGCCTTGCGTTCATGAAAGGCAGACTGTAAGTGGGTGTGATTGCTCTGTGATTTATCCTGGACTGGAGTCAAACCAGGGTCCTGGGATGGAATTCACTGGACCACCTTGACTCCCTATAATCAATAACAGTAAATTCTCACCTGAATAACAATCCTGGAAGAAAAGAAGAAAGATCAATTATCAAGATAAAAACTTTATATGGTGAAAGATTTTTTTTTACTTTTAATGCTTTAATTGAAAATTGCAACAAAATATTAAAATTGAATTTTCACCAGATTGTATTGCTTCAGCTTTTCATCTTCTTCCCAGATTGGCTTTTGGTATTCCAGAGAATCAAAGGGATTTTTGTTCCCAATATTTCTCTTTGATTTAATTATGACTGAAGGTAAGATCTTTCCAGCTCTGTAGACATTTGTAGGACCTTCATAAAATGTCAAAGCTCTAGGATCTCCTTCAGTTATTAGAATCCTGCTATTTCTGAATCCCTTGATCAGAGTAAAGCACAGAAAAATCCACCATAATTTTTGAAACATTTTAGAAAAAAAAACCACTTTCACCCCATTTTAATTGTGACACTTTTATTATTTCATCTGGAATCCACGCACAGGATTTGACAAGTTAGTCTCTCGACCTTTCTTTGTAACTGACTAAACATCAGGATGATCTTTCATGTTTGTTGGATTTGGTTCAAGGCAGAGTTTCCACATGCCTTGATCCTCCACTGACATGGTTTGATAAGCATGGAAAAGTTTAAAGCTGAGATCAACCGAGGGTGAACTTCACTGAAATACAGCAATCATGCATCCTTTAACAATTTTTTTCACATATGTTTCAAGGCAGAGAGGAAAAAGAAAAACATCTGAGTCATTAATATAGAAATTACCTTTTAAAGTGGTTATAGCAACTTTCATCTGTAAATTGTCTTTTACACTTTCCAGTCCAAGGAATGGTGTGAAAAACATACATAAAGATTTCATAAAAAAGGCTCAAAATTATTTAGATATGTTGTAGATGGCCTATAAGGATCTCAGTATACCTTTTTTATTTTATCACAAAATGCAATCTATCCACATTAGATTCAAGAGCCAGGTAAACTCCATTTGATCACTTGAGGGAATTTAGAACGCCATCTAGCGGGTCACAATATAATTTTAATATTTTGTATCTAAATTCTGACAATGGCTGGTTGGATTCATGCTAACTGAATATAATCAACTTGTTGAATGAAATATTTCGCAATCAATTTTTTTTGTTATAAAAGATTATTTGATTTTCTGCAACATTTCCATCTTTTTCAATTGAAAATTTTAATTTTGCTTTTTATCAATTGAATATTTTTATACTAAAAAATTGAATTATTATTCATCTAATAAACTCAATTATGTTTGGTAATGCTTGATGAAATGCTTTATGTGAAAAATAATTTTTTCCTTGACACTTT